>WNFA01000264.1_pt1 | contig 41645 bp, 44 predicted proteins | sample 5400481 | NCBI WGS metagenome assembly WNFA01 (sample SAMN13153340, study PRJNA577476) | soil metagenome | isolation source: 120 cm saprolite under Douglas fir tree site 2 hole 1 replicate 2 | place: USA:California | collected 2015-04-18 | reverse complement strand
ACACGTCCGTTTCCGTGCCCTACCACATCGGCAACGGTTGGGGCGGGGGCCTCGTGCCCTTCATCACCTCCGCCGCATTTCTGTCCAGCGGCAGCGTCGGCTATGCCCTGATCTACCCCATCGTGGTGCCCGCGGTGTGCTTCATCATCTGCCTGTTCATCATGCCGGAAACACGCAAGATGAGTATCTGGGAGCCTGAGAAGAACGCGGTTCGCGCTTCTTCGTAGTTCGATTGCCTCCGGGCGGGGCCGTCCTGGCCCCGCCCGGCGCGGCGGGCCTACACGGCCGACTTCCTGGTTCGCCGCGGCGCTTGGTATTTGTGCCAAAGTGTCTTGGTGTCTCTACCCCCGTTTGGCACGGGGCTGCCGAGCGGGATCGCGATGAATCAACGGCTTGGCGCGGGCGCCCTCTGGCACCGTTCTTGCCCAGCCCTGCCTCGATGCATTACCGTCGGCTCGCGTTGGTCACGGCACTCTACCTGAGCCTGGACCTGACCAACCCCTTCATCGGGTGCGCGTTCAACTTCAACGCCGAGGAGTCGATGGAGGGGGTGTCCCGGCAACACGAGCGCCTCCTCCATCAACCGAACGGCGTCGAGGTTCCGGTGCGCCCGGGCGGCGAGATCGGCACGCTCGCCCGCATCGCGCTCGTCCGGCGGCCGGAGGTGCGCCCGCTCGCCGAATGGTTCGTGGACCTGCGGCAGGCTCACGCGGCCACGTCCGATCCGCAGTCGCCCACCGAAGACCACTAGCTCCCTCCCGCCCGCTTCTCGGCTAGTAGAGGTCCAGCGCCGGACTTCCGTCCGGGCCCAATGGTGGGCCCACGAAGGCCCCGGCCACCACGAGAGCGAACACTCCACGGAGGGAGATCCATGGCGGATCTGACCGAACAGCAGAAGCAGGAATACTGGAGCTACAACATCAAGCTGACCACGATCCTGCTCGTGATCTGGTTCGTGGTCACGTATATCATCTCCGGGCTGATGGCCGGCTGGCTCAACCAGTACGTCATCCTCGGGTTCCCGCTCGGCTACTACATGGCCGCCCAGGGCTCGCTGGCCATCTTCGTGGTCGAGATCGCGGTCTACGCCTTGCTGATGAACCGGCTCGATCTCAAGTACGGCATCCGCGAGGAGGGCTAACCCGCCATGAGTCTGGACAAGGTCTTCGGTCTCTACACGATCGGCTTCCTCGCGGTGACGATTCTCATCGGCCTCGCGGAGTACGCGTTCGGCCTGTCGCCTCAGTGGATCGGCTGGATCTTCATGGCGCTGTCCCTGGCCATCTACGTGGTGATCGGCGTGCTCACGCGCACGTCCAATCCTGACGAGTACTACGTGGCCGGGCGGCGGGTGCCGGCCTTTTACAACGGTATGGCCACGGGCTCGGACTGGATGTCGGCGGCGTCCTTCATCTCGATGGCCGGCGCGCTGTCGGTCCAGGGGTTCGCTGGCCTGGCCTACGTGATGGGCTGGACCGGCGGCTATCTCTTGCTCGCCGTCTTCCTCGGCCCCTACCTGCGCCAGTTTGGCGCTTACACCATTCCCGACTTCCTGGGCGCGCGCTACGGCGGCCACACCGCTCGCGTCATCGGCGTCCTCGCCGCCATCGCCTGCTCGCTCATGTATCTCATCGCCCAGGTGACGGGTGTCGGCTTCATCGTGGCGCGGTTCATCGGCATCGACTTCAACGTGGGCGTGTTCCTCGGCCTGATCGGGGTCCTCTTCTGTTCGGTGCTGGGCGGGATGCGCTCGGTCACCTGGACCCAGGTGGCCCAGTACATCATCCTGATCATTTCCTATCTCGTCCCTGTCGTGTACATGTCGTGGACGATCTTCAGCATCCCGATCCCCGAGCTGACCTACGGCCAGCTCCTCCAGCGGAACAACGCCTCCGCCATCCAGACCACGCGTGATCCCAAGGAGAAGGAGACCCGCGCGCTCTGGAAGAAGGACGCCGACGACGCGGCGGCCAAGATCAAGGCGGGAGGATTGTCCGAGGAGCAGGTCGACAAGCTCAAGGCGGAGGCGGCGCTGGCCAACCGGCAGGCGACGGCCCCCGCGGCCAGCGACGATGCCAAGATCGGCCGCTACCTGACGGTGCCCACCGGCGTGGGCATGTGGAACTTCCTGGCTCTGACCTTCTGCCTCATGGTGGGCACGGCGGGGCTGCCCCATATCCTGACCCGCTACTACACCTCGCCTTCGGTGCGGGAGGCGCGGACCACCTGCGGCTGGGCGCTGCTCTGTATCTTCCTGCTCTACTTCACGGCGCCGGCCTACGCCGCGTTCGCCCGCTTCGCGCTCTACACGCGGCTGGTGGGCAGCAAGATCACCGAGCTGCCGGCCTGGGTCACCCTGTGGAAGCCGGCCGGGCTCTTCGACGTGGTCGACAAGAACGGCGACGGGATCGTCCAGTGGGCGGATTTCGTCCTGAAGTCGAGCGACTTCGTGGTGCTGGCCACCCCCGAGATCGCCGGGCTGCCCTTCGTCATCACCGGTCTCGTCATGGCCGGCGGCCTCGCCGCCGCGCTGTCCACCGCCGACGGTCTGCTGCTCACCATCGCCAACGCGATCTCTCATGACCTCTACTACATGGTGCTCGACCCCAAGGCCTCGCTGGTCAAGCGCCTGACGATCACCAAGGTGTTTCTCGTGGTGACCGCCATCGTCGCGGCCTGGATCGCCACCTTCCGGCTCTCTCTCATCGTCGAGCTCGTGGCCTGGGCGTTCAGCCTGGCCGGCGCCTCGTTCTTCCCCGCGCTGGTCATGGGCATCTGGTGGAAGCGGGCCAACAAGATGGGGGCCAATGTCGGGATGGCCGTCGGCCTCGGCGTCACCCTCTACTACATGATCGGCAGCCGGTTCTTCGGGGTGTCGTGGTTCGGCACTCAGACCATCGCCTCGGCCATCTTCGGGTTGCCGGCGGGCTTCCTCGCGATCTGGATCGTGTCGCTCCTGACCGCGGCGCCACCGCAGTCGATCCAGGACCTGGTCGTCAGCGTCCGCTACCCCAAGTCCGGTCAAGCGCAGAAGGGCGATCCCTTGACCGGCAAGGTTCCCGCTCACTAGAAGGCGTCGACAGACCCCGGGCGGGGAGCGACTGGCTTCCCGCCCGGGGAATCATTCTCATTGGCCACCCTCTTCATCCGGCTGGTGCTCGTCGTGGGCTTCCTCGCCTACATGGCGGGTATCTACTTGCTCGTCCACATCGTCTTCGCCCGGCTCATCCGGGATCCCGCGAGCCCGGTGCTCTGGTTCTTCTCCGTGATCACGGGGCCGCTGACGCGGCCGGTGCGAGCATTCCTGCCGCCGGGTGCGCCCCAGGCCCGCGTCCGGTGGCTCGCCCTCGGCGTGTGTGCTGCCATCTGGCTTCTGACCAAGGTGGTGCTGGTCCAGATGGGCGGGCTATCGGGGTAAGCTGCTGGAGTGCTCCGACTGGCGGGTATCAACCTCATCGGCGTCGTGGTGTTCTTCTCGATCTATGCCGCGGCGGGGGGCCGACGGCTCTCCCAGGGAGCGTTCTTGGCCAGCCTGGTGGTGTTCTTCGGTGCTCTCACGGCGCTCTGGCTGCGTGTGGAGGGCTCGCGCGCCGGTGGGCGTGATGCCGTGAGCCGTATCGGCCGCGCCGCGGCCGCGCTGGTCGTGGTGGTGCTGGGCCTGCCCGTGCTGGTGCTGGCCCCGCTGTTCGCCTTGCAGGAAACGCTGCCCCCCGAGGTCGGCTTCCACGACGTGACTCGCCCGGTCATGGTGCTGCTGCTCATCTCCCTGGCCCTCGTGGTTGCGGTGAACCTGGCCGGCGTGAGCGTGCGGGCGGGCTCCGCGCTCTGGGCTGGCCTGACACGCCGCTCGCGGCCAGGCCCGTAGGCGCCGAGCGGGGGGCTCGCGGCCGTGCCCGCCGACCTCGACGCGCTCCTGACGCGGCTACCGGGCTGCGCCCGGCTCGGCCCCGACGCGCTGGCCGTGTTCGCCGGTGCCGCGCGCGCCGAGCAGTGGCCGGCCGGGACGCAGTTGATCGCCGAGGGTCAGCCCGCGCCGGACTGGTACTGCATCGTGGAGTCTGGCGCCATCCAGCTCTCGCGGGTGGACCTGGAGGGAGCCGGGATCCTGGACTACCTCGCCGCGGGCGAGGTGTTCGATCCCGGGGCTCCAGGCCTCCCCGCTCCGTGCTCGGCCTCGGCCGTCGAGGCCACGCGTGGCCTGCTCGTTCCCCAGTCGCTGGTGATACGGCATCGTGGTGCCCTTGCCCTCGGGCCTACCACCGCCGACCGCGGCGAGATCGCCCTGTTCGTGCGGCGGGTGACGGATCTGGTCAAAGGGCCGCCCGTGACCTGCGCCGCCGGTGCGACGGTGGCCGAAGCAGCTCAGCTCATGACGCGCCGGAGCGTGGGGTCCGTGATCGTCGTGGCCGAGGACGGCGCGACGGCGGGAATCGTGACCGATCGCGACCTGCGGACCCGGGTCGTGGCGCCGGGATTGCCCTCGAGCACGCCGGTCGGCCGCGTGATGTCGAGCCCGGTCATCGGGATCGGCCCCGAGGCACCCGCCTTCGATGCCCTGCTGGAGATGATGCGCCGGGGGGTCCGTCATCTGGCCGTGACGGCGGCCGGGCGGCTGCTCGGTGTCGTTTCCAGCTACGATGTGGTTCTCCTGCAGGGTGCCCACCCGGTCGGGCTCGCGCGCGAGATCGAGGCCCAGGTGTCGGAGGAAGGGCTCGTCGCGGTCGCCCCGCGGGTGGCCTCGGTGGTGAAATGGCTCGCGACCGGCGGCGCCGGGGCCGCGGAGATCGGCCGGCTCGTCGCCGAGCTCAACGATCGGCTGGTCCGGCGCGCCCTGTCGTTGGTCATGTCGAGCCTCGAGGCCTCGGGGCGCGGCCGTCCTCCGGTGCCCTTCGCGTGGCTCGCGGCGGGGAGCGAGGGGCGCCGCGAGCAGACCCTCAAGACGGATCAGGACAACGGGCTCGTCTACCGGGATCCGCCGGTCGACCTCGAGGCGGCCGCGGCGGCGTACTTCGAGCGGCTGGCCGCCGCCATGAGTGAGAGCTTGATCCGTCTCGGCTTCCCGCTCTGCGACGGCGGCTTCATGGCCTCGAACTCGCGGTGGCGCCAACCGGAGCGCGTGTGGCGTGAATACTTCCGCTCCTGGATGGAGACGCCGCAGCCGGAGCCGGTGCTGCGGGCGTCGCTGTTCTTCGATCTGCGTCCGATCGGCGGCGACGAGGACGTGGGACGTGCCCTGTGGGAATGGGTCTGCGAGCATGCGCCGGCCCGGACGCTCTTTCTGCGATACATGGCCAAGGCTGCGCTGGAGCGGCAGGTCCCGCTGGGCTTCTTCGGCGGCTTCGTGGTGGAGCGGACCGGTGCCCACAAGGATCGGCTCGATCTGAAGGCCAGGGGAGTCTTCCCCATGACTCAGTCCATGCGCGTCTACGCCCTCTCGCTCGGCGTGCAGGAGACCAATACGCTGGACCGGCTCAAGGCGGCGGGAGAGCGGGGGACCTTCACCGCGTCCGAGGTCGGCGAGCTGGGCGAGGCCTACGAGCTCATCTCCAGGCTCCGGCTCACCCACCAGCTGGCATGCCTCGATGCGGGGATCGCGCCGGACAACTTCATCAACCCGCGCACGCTGGGGAAGGCTGGCCGGCTGCTTCTCAAGGAAGCCTTCAAGAGCATCGCGTGGCTCCAGCGCGGGCTCGAGGACCACTTCCAGACCGCGCAGGTCGTTTGATGCGGCTCGAGCGGAAGGTGACCCTGGCTGTGCTGGGACTCTTCATCGTTCCCACCGCGGTGGCCGGGGGCATCGTGCTTCTCCTCTACCGGCGCGGGCTCCTCTTGGAGCCGTCCACCCTACTGGCTACTGTTCTCGTCGGCCTCGGAGCCTTGGTGTCCTACTTGGCCCTGGTCGCCCGCGGCATGGGGCACGCGCTGGTCCGTACCATCGAGGAGCTACGGCGCGGCGCGGAGTTGATGGCGACCGTCAACTCCGAGCACCGGCTCCACATTCGGACCGGCGATGAGCTTGAGGCTCTAGGCGACGAGATCAACCGTCTGGCGGATCTGCTGAGGGCGGCCCGGGAAGGGATCGGCGAACAGGTCGGCGGCGCGACGCGAGAGCTCCGGCTCGAGCGCGCCCGGCTGTCCGCCATCCTCGATGGCCTGGCGGACGGCGTGGTCGTGGCCAGCCTGGAGGGGCGGATCACCCTCGCCAATCGTACCGCCCGTGCGCTCCTACGGGGTGGCGAGGCCCTGCTGGGCCTCGCGCTGGTCGACCTCGTCGACCAGCGCGTGATCTCACGGCACCTCGAGCGACTGGAATCCGAGCAGAGCGGTGCCGAGCGATTCGTGGCCCAGACCGCCGGGGGTGTGATTGTCCGCGGGGCGATCAGCAAGCTGGTCGACGCCGGGGGCATGACGGCAGGTTTCATTCTCACCCTGAGCGACCCAGCCGAGGGGCGGCCGAATGGGATCGAGCCACCCGAGCCACCACTCGGGGACCGGAAGACCAGATCCGAAGGACTCGTGGGGATGGGGCTCCATTCGGGTACTGCGACTGGCACGTCCGGTCCCGTCCGCTCCGAGCTCTACGACTTCTCGCTCTTCGACGAGATCGAACGGCACGTAGGGCGCATTGAGCGCGACCACCGCCTCGACGAGCTGACCTTTGTGGTCTTCGACACCGAGACCACCGGACTGCGCCCCGAGGCAGGTGACCGCGTGATTTCGCTGGCGGGGGTCCGAGTGAAGGGGTGTGAGGTCAGACACCACGAAAAGTTCGACGCCCTCGTGCATCTTGGCCGGCCGGTGCCTCCCGAGAGCGTCAGGTTCCACGGGATCACGGATGCGGCACTCTCCGGAGCTCTACCCTTGGAGGTGGTGCTCCCCGCCTTTCTCAGGTTTGCCGGGGACGCCGTCCTTGTAGGCCACGAGGTCTCGTTCGATCTCCAGTTCCTGGCTCCGGAGGCCCAGCGCCTCGGGCTGCCCTCCCTGACCACCCGGCCCGTGCTCGACACGCGACTACTCTCTCGCAGCCTCCACGGCCCCGCCGAGGAGCACAGCCTCGAGACCGTGGCGTTTCGACTCGGCGTGCCGGTAGTCGGCCGCCACTCCGCTCTGGGGGACGCCCTGACGACGGCCGAGGTCTTCGTGCGCCTGCTAGCGCTGCTCAGGAACCGCGGAGTGAGCACCCTCGGGGAGGCGCTAGAGGCCGTACGGCGGGCCCGCACCCCTAGCCTCTGAGCCGTATTGCCTTCCCGCCAGCCAGTCCCAGCAGAGAGCCCCACCAACCAGAACTGACACACCAGGTGACGAAATTTCCCAGTCGATGCCGGGTAATCTGCCCTGGAGTCTCCAGCGCCATCCCTCATGTCCCGCGAATATTGGACGTTTTCCTCCGTCTCTCCCATGCATTGGCTAGGCACAGGCTTTGCAGCAAGCTGCGGCCAACCGGGCGGTCCGGGTCAGAACGATCCGGAGCCCATGGAGGAGACGATGGACGAGATCAAGAAGCGCCTGGAGCGGGAACTCAGCCACACCATGCAGCGCATCCGGCACATGGGTGGGGTCAATACGATGGAAGAGCTCGGTGGCGGTCGGGGGGACAACACACCGCTGGCCGACGAGGTGGACGTGATCCGGCTGAACGAGGACCGCGAGATGAACTTCGCCACGCGGAGCCTGCTCGTGGAGCGCGCCAACAAGCTGGCGGAGGCGCTCGAGCGGCTGCGGGGCGGGGAGTACGGTGTGTGTGAGGAGTGCAGCGAGGCGATCGCGCCCGCCCGGCTCCGCGCCATGCCGGAAGTGACCACCTGCGTGCGCTGCCAGGACCGGCTCGAGCGGATGCTGCCGCGCCTGGAAGCGGTGGCCGCCGCGGTGGACGCCGACGAGCCCGAGGACGACTAGCCGCTGATCCCTACGACCGGCCGAGCCGGGCCCGCAGCAGGCCCGGCCGGTCGGTGATGATTCCGCTGACACCCCACTCGACGAGCCGGTCCATCTGGGCCGGCTCGTTGACCGTCCAGACATAGCAGTCCAGCCCGGCCCGCCGGATCACCGCGAGCAGCTCCTCGGTGAGGACCGGCGCGCCCGGGCAGATCGCGCTGACCGCCTCCGGCCGCAGCAAGCCCGGGTCGAGCGGCGCCTGGGCCACCAGCGCCCCCACCGGGATCTCGCGGTTGAGCGTCCGCACCCGGGCGATGGCCGCGTGATCGAAGGACTGCACGAGGACCCGGTCCACCACATCGTAGATCTCGACCATGGAGACCACGCGCTCCTCGATGCCGGGATAGACCGCCGAGCCGCCCTTCAGCTCGATCCAGAAGCGCGCGCGGTCCCGGAAGCGCTCCAGGACCTCCTGGAGCGTCTGCACGCGCTGGCCGCGGAACCGCCGGTCCCGCCAGCCGCCCGCGTCCAGGCGCTTGAGCTCGCGGACGCGGTGCCCGCTCACCGGTCCCGCGCCGTCGGTGGTGCGCTCCAGGGTGAAATCATGGATGACCACCGGCTGCTCGTCGGCCGAGAGGTGCACGTCCAGCTCGATGCCGTCGGCGCCCTGCTCGAGCGCCAGCTCGAAGGCGGCGATGGTGTTCTCGGGCGCGTCCGCCGAGGCGCCGCGGTGGCCGATGACGAGGGGGCGCGCGTCCGCCGAGGGCATTGTCGGTCTCAGGCGGGGCGTGGCACTATCGGGCCGTGCGCACGCCCGTGATCGACGCCGCCCGGCCGGTCATCCGGCTCGGAGCCCGCCTCTACTTCCGCATCCGCTTCGAAGGGGTCCACCACGTTCCCACCTCGGGCCCTCTCCTCATCGTGCCGAACCACGTCACGTTTGCCGACCCGGTGCTCGCGACCATTCCGGTGCGCCGGCCCGTCCACTACATGGCGTGGAGCGCCCTGTTCCGCGTGCGCGGCCTCGCCTGGCTGATTCGCCGGCTGCGCGCCTTTCCGGTGGACATCGACGCCGCCGACGCGGGCGCCACCCGGGCCGCGGTGCGCCTCCTGCGCGCGGGGGAGGCGGTCATGATCTTCCCCGAGGCCGGCCGGAGCCTCGACGGGCGGGTCCAGCGCTTCCGCCTCGGCGCGTTCCGGCTCGCCTGCTCGCTCGGCGTGCCCATCATGCCCGTGACCATCATCGGCGCGCACGAGTCCTGGCCTCCCGGCCGCCGGCTGCCGCGCCCCGGCCGCCTCACCATCGTCTATCACCCGGTCATCGCGCCGCCCGAGGACGCCGACGCGAAGGGGGCCGCGCGGGACCTCGCCCATCGCGTCCACGCGGTGGTCGCGTCCGCCCTCCCCGCCCACCAGCGCCCGGACGCCCCGCGGGACGCGCCCGCCTGAAGCGCGAGCATTATACGGGCCTCCACCCGCGTGTGTTGCCGCCGTCGGCGCGCCCAGTGTATTCTCTCCCTTCAATGGCACGTCGCGTCGCGTCCGCCCTCCTGGTCCTCCACGGCCCGAATCTCAACCTCCTCGGCACCCGCGAGCCGGCGGTGTACGGGCGCGTCTCGCTCGCGGAAGTGAACCGCTTGGTGCAGCGGCACGCCGAGAGCCGGGGGGCGCGGGCGGTCTGCCGGCAGTCCAACCACGAGGGCGAGCTGGTGGACTGGATCCAGGCGGCGGCGCGCGAGGGGTTCCGCGGCATCGTCTTCAACCCGGGCGCGCTGTCGCACTACTCGATCGCGCTGCGCGACGCGGTGGCCTCGGTGCGCGTGCCGGTGGTGGAGGTGCACCTGTCCAATATCCATGCCCGCGAGGAGTTCCGGCACCATTCGGTGGTCGCGGCGGCCGCGGTCGGGCAGATCTCCGGCTTCGGGCCCGGGAGCTACCTGCTCGGCGTGGATGCCCTGCTGGGCGTCTCGCCCGCGCTCGGCGGCCGGCGGGCAGCCGCGCGGCGCCGGCCGTGAATGCGGGCGCCCTTCCTGCCGTCCTACCCGCGATCGCATAAGGGGCGCGAGGGCCACGGCCGGGTCCGGCCGTGACGTCGCCCGATACCCCGTCCGGCTCAGCCGGTCCCGCCGGGCTCCCGGAGTCCCCCGGAATCGACGAGCGCGCGCTCATCCAGCGGTGCATCGCCGGGGACGCGGTGGCGTTCGAGCCGCTGGTCGAGAAGTACCGTCAGCGGGTGTGGCGTCTGGCCTACCAGGTGTTGCACGACCGCGAGGAGGCGTGGGACGTGGCTCAGGAAGCGTTCGTGCGGGCGTTTCATTCATTGCCGTCTTTCCGCGGACAGTCGGCCTTCTACACCTGGCTCTTCCGAATCACCGTCAACGTGGCGACCGATCGGCACCGGCAGCGCGGCGCTCAGGCGCGTGCCTTCGGCCCGGAGCGGGTGACCGAGGAGGAATGGGCCCGCAGCACGCCCGATCCGGGCCGCGGGCCGGATCAGGAAGCGGCGCGGGCGGAGCAGCGCGAGCGCATCCGTCGGGCGCTCGATGCCTTGCCGCCCAAGGCCCGAACGATTATCATGCTCAGTGACGTCGAAGGCCTCTCGTATCGCGAGATCGCCGAGGTGCTGAACTGTCCGATCGGGACCGTGATGTCCAGGCTGCATAACGCGCGTAAGCGGCTCAAGGGGCTCCTGGGGCCGATGCTCGCCCTGATTGTCTGGCTCGCCCTGACCCTGGCCTGGGCCATCCCGGCTCAGGCCCAGCAGATCATCCGCTTCGGGGTCCGCATCATGGAGGCATCGAACACCCCCGCGCCCGAGGGACAGGGCGCCCTGAAGAACCCCGCGTCCCCCACGCCCGAGGCGGAAACCGACGAGCGCATGAAGCGCATTCTCCCGCGGCTGCGGACGCTCTTCCGCTACACCGACTACACCACGCTCGACCGCCAGCGCGTCGAAGGGCCGCTGGGCACCCAGCAGCGGTTCGCGGTACCGGGCGAGCGGTGGCTCGAGGTCACTCCCGACCAGCTCCAGGGCAACCACGTGCGGATGCGGGTGCGGCTCCTGCGGGGCGTGCATCCCGAGGTGAACGCGGCGATCCAGGCCGCGCCGGGCGCCCCCGCGGTGCTCGGGGGCCCGCCGTACGGCAACGGCGTGCTGATCATCATCCTCTGGGCCAATCCCAACCCCACTCCCTGACCCGCGTGAGTGAGCAGCGCTACCGGCAGGAACGGGCCCGCATCGAGCAGGGGCACGTCAAGTACCGCGAGAAGCTCAAGGAAGAGGGCAAGCTCTTCGTCCGCGACCGCCTGAAGCTGCTCCTGGATCCCGGCACCGAGTTCCAGGAGGATTTCCTCTTCGCGCGCAACCAGGAGCCGGACACCCCCGCCGACGGCGTCGTCACCGGAGTGGGGACGGTGGGCGGCCGCACCGTGTGCGTCATGGCCAACGACTACACGGTGAAGGCGGGCTCGTGGGGCGAGAAGACGATCCAGAAGATCGTGCGGATCCAGGAGCGCGCCCAGCGGCTGCAGGTGCCGCTGATCTACCTCGTGGACGCCGCGGGCGGGCGTATCTCGGAGCAGATCAAGATCTTCCCGGGGCGCTTCCACGCCGGCCGCATCTTCTACAACGAGGTCCAGCTCTCCGGGGTGGTGCCGCAGGTCTGCGTGCTCTTCGGCCCGTCGCCGGCCGGCTCCGCCTACCTGCCCGCGCTCACCGACTGCGTGATCATGGTGGACGGCAAGGCGAGTCTATACGTCGGTTCCCCTCGAATGGTCGAGATGGCCATCGGGGAGAAGACGACGCTGGAGGAGCTGGGCGGGGCCCGGATGCACTGCACGGTGTCGGGGTGCGGCGACGTGCTCGCCGCGTCCGACGAGGAGGCGATCGAGCTCTGCCGGCGGTACCTGAGCTTTCTGCCCGGCTCCTTCCGCGAGCGGCCCGCGCCGGGGGAGGCGGTCGGCGCGAAGCCGGGCCGGTCGATCGAGGAGATCGTCCCCTACGACCAGCGCAAGTGGTTCGACATGTACGAGGTCATCGACCGCGTGATCGACGCCGGTTCCTTCTTCGAGATCAAGCGGCTCTTCGCCCCGGAGATCATCGTGGGCTTCGCGCGCCTCGGCGGGCGCGCGGTGGGCGTGGTGGCCAACCAGCCCAAGGTCAAGGGCGGGGTGCTGATGGTGGACTCCGCCGACAAGGCGGCCCGGTTCATCTCCCTCTGCAACGCCTTCAACGTCCCGCTCGTGTACCTGGCCGACGTGCCGGGCTTCATGGTGGGTACCAAGGTGGAGCGGGCCGGGATCATCCGCCACGGCGCCAAGATGGTCTTCGCCACGTCGCAGGCCACCGTGCCCAAGATCTGCGTGGTTGTGCGCAAGTGCTACGGCGCCGGGCTCTACGCGATGTGCGGGCCGGCCTTCGAGCCGGACGCGGCCCTCGCCCTGCCCCAGGGGCAGGTGGCCATCATGGGGCCGGAGCCGGCCGTCAACGCGGTCTACTACAACAAGATCATGGAGCTGCCCGAGGCGGAGCGGCCGGCCTACGTCCAGCAGAAGCGCGACGAGTACGTCCGCGACGTGGACATCTACAAGCTCGCCTCCGAGATGCTGGTGGACGGCATCGTCGGCGGCTCCGAGCTGCGCGACGAGCTGATCAAGCGTCTGGGCTACGCGGAATCCAAGCAGCTCGAGTTCCCGCCGCGGCGCAATCCGGTCCTGCCCGTCTGAGCGGCGTGTCCTCCGCGGCCCGCGCATGGGCTCGCTGATCTCAGCACTCCGCTTCCTCACCGTCGTCCCGGTTCCCGGCCGGGAATCGGAAGGCCCTTCGGCCCTGGGCCGCGCCGCGTGGTGGTTTCCCGTCGTCGGGTTGATGCTGGGGAGCGCGCTGGCGCTCGCCGCGCTCGCGGCGGACGGCCTGTTCCCCCCGCTGGTCGCCGCGGCGCTCCTCGTGGCGGCGTGGAAGGTGGCCACCGGCGGCATCCACCTCGATGGTCTCGCCGACTCCCTGGACGGCCTCGCGGGCCGCGACGCCGCGCGGCGGCTCGCCATCATGCGGGACAGCCGCATCGGCGTGTTCGGGGCCGCCGGCCTCATCCTGCTCCTGCTGCTTGCGGTCACCGCGCTGGCCGGGCTCTCCACGTCTCTCCGCTTCCGCGTCCTCGTGCTGGCCCCGGTGATCGGCCGGGTGACGCCGCTCCTCGCGGGTGCCTGGCTGGCGCCCGCCACGCCGGGGCAAGGGCTCGGCGCCGCGTTCGCCGCGGGCCTGTCGCGCTGGGCGGGCCCCGTGCACGTGGCCGCCGGCTGCGCGCTGGCCGCGTGGCTGCTGGGGATCTGGGGCGTGGCCGTCGCGGTTGCGGCGTGGGGCGTGGCGCTGCTCGCGGCCGCCTTCGTGGCGCGCCGCCTGGGCGGGGTGACCGGGGACGTGCTGGGCGCCGTCGTGGAGGTCGCGGAGCTCGGAGCCCTGCTCGGCGCGGCCGCGGCCGCGCACCGGGGATGGTTCTGAGCGCCACCACGGTGTGCCTCGTCCGCCACGGCAGTGTGGTCGGCGCGGAGACCCGCCGGTTCATCGGGCATCTCGACGTGCCCCTCTCCCCGCTCGGCATCGCCCAGGTTGATGCGCTGTCGCGCCGGCTCAGCGGCGTCGCCTTCGACGCGATCTACTGCAGCGATCTCGAGCGCACCCGGCACAGCGCCGAGATCCTGGCCGCGCCCCACGACCTCACTCCCGTCCGGGATCCGGCCCTCCGCGAGTTCGCGATGGGCGAGTGGGACGGGCTGACCGCGCAGCAGATCCGCGCGCGCGATGCTCGGGCCTTCGATGCGTGGATGGCCGATGTGGGCCGCTTTCAGTTCCCAGGGGGCGAGAGCCTGCCGGACCTGGTCGCGCGCGCGGTGCCGGCCTTCGAGGCCCTGGTGGCCCGCCACGCGGGCGGGACGGTCGCGGTGGTGGCGCACGGCGGGAGCAATCGCGCGATCCTCTGCCACGCCCTCGGGCTCGGCCCCGAGCGGCTGCTCGCGCTGGGCCAGGACTACGCGGCCCTCTCCGTGCTCGAGCGGACCGGCGGGCGCTGGAGCCTGCGGCTGCTGAACCACTGCGAGCCCCTGCCATGATCCCGCGGCGCCGGTTCCTCGCGGTCACCGCGGGGGCCGTGGCCGCCGCGGCGGCTCCGCGCCGGTCGCGGGCGCAAGGGCGGCCCCTCCGGGGCGGCGTGCTGAAGCAGATCGGCCTCGACCCGCCCACCTTCGACGTCCACGCCACCACGTCCTACGAGACCCAGCTCGTCTCGTCGTTCGTGCGCCGAACGCTCTTCAAGTTCGTCAACGGGGCCCGGTACGGGCCGTCCGACTTCACGCTGGCGCCGGACCTCGCGCTGACCGCCGGGGTGTCCGCGGACGGCCGGACCTACACGATCACGCTGCGCCCCGGCGTCCGCTGGGAGTCGCGTCCGCCCGTCTACGGGCGCGAGCTGGTCGCCGCCGACGTGAAGTACTCGATCGAGCGCGCGCTCCGGAAGTCGCCCTACGCGCCGCTCCTCGGCCCGGTGGAACAGATCGACACGCCCGACCCGCGCACGGTGCGCGTCCACCTGGCGGATTCCTTCGCCCCGTTCGTCCACAGCCTGGCCGAGCCCTGGAGCGCGATCCTGCCTCCGGAGGTGGAGGACCGGCTGGGCGATCTCAAGGCCGCCGAGTCTCTGATCGGCTGCGGGCCGTTCGTGCTCGAGCGGTACGAGGCCGGGGTGAAGGCGGTCTTCTCGCGCAATCCCACCTACCACGCCCGGGGCCTGCCGTACCTCGACAAGGTGGAGTGGCTCTTCATCAAGGACCGCTCCACCCAGCTCGCGCTCTTCCGGGCCGGGCAGGTGGACGTTCCGTACCATGACGCGCGCATCCCACGCTCCGAGGTGGGTGCCTTCAAGAAGACCAACCCCGGCTACCCGGTCGTGTTCTGGGACTGGCTGGCGGTTCGTTCTCTGGCCATGCGTACCGACCGGGCGCCCTTCGACGACGTGCGCGTGCGCCGCGCGCTCAGCCTGGCGGTGGACCGGAAGAAGTGGGTTGCCGAGCATCTCGACGGGGAGGGCACCGAGGATCACGGGCCGGTGCCGAGCTCCATGCGGCAGTGGAAGCTGGCCGCGCGGCAGCTCGGCGAGGGTGCCCGCTATCTCGAGTACGATCCTGGTCTCGCCCGGAAGCTGCTGGCCGAGGCCGGCTATCCCGCCGGCCTCAAGATCAAGTGCACGAACTGGCCGGGCTACGGGCCCGAATACGTGGACGACCTCGAGCTCCTCGCCGGCACTCTCCGCCGAGTGGGCGTGGAGCTGCAGATCGTCAACGAGGAGTACGGGCAGTACATTCGAGCATCGTTCCTCGGCAGGTTCGACCAGGCGAGCTGGGGGCCCTCCTCGACCTTCACGGAGGTGGACGGCTACCTCTACAGCTTCTTCCGGAGCGGCCAGGCCGGCAACCGCAGCCACGTGGCCGATACGCAGCTCGACGTGATGCTCGAGGCGCAGCGGCGGTTCACCTCGACGTCCTCGCGCAAGAAGATCATCGACGACATCCAGCGCCGCGCCGCCGCCCAGGTCTACTACGTCTACACGCCGTGCCCTCGGAACGCGTCCTCGTGGGCGCCACGCGTCCGGAACTACGGGCCGAAGAACTCCTTCGACCGGGGCGCCCAGCTCGAGGTGGTCTGGCTCGACCAGGGCTGAGAGGCCCCTCCGGGGCCCGTCCCGCGGCTGACCGTTCCGGTAGATCGTCCGTCCCGACTTGTAGACTCGCGGGCCTCGCGCTGGAATCGAGCAGGCCAAAGAGCTAGCCATGCGGCAGACCGGCCTCGTGCAGCTCACGGTCGCCAACCTCCCGGCCGCCGAGGCCTACGGGACGATCGCGGGCGCTCCGCCCAGCTACCGGCGGACCACGACGATCGTTGCCAATCCGGGCGGTGTCCTCGGCGCCCGCGTCGACGTGGTCGTCTTCTACCGCCCGGTGACTGGCCGAGGCGTGCTCTCGACCGAGCGATCGGTCTCCCTCTCCATCTTCCTGGCGAACCGATGAGCCGAGGACGCATCATGAGCAACGAGCGCGGCTACACCTTGGCCGAGATGCTGGTCGTCTGCGCGATCGTAGGACTGGTAATGGCGAGCCTGCTGGGTCTCGTGATGCAGGGCCAGCAGGCGTACTGGTTCGGGACGACCCAGGTCGACGGCCAGCAGACGGTGCGCGTGGCCCTCGAGCGCATGGCCAAGGAGATCCGCGAGGCCGGCTACGAGCCCTTGCCCGGGGAGACGGACCCCACGGCCTGCCCGAACGCGGGGAACTATCCCTTGTATACGGCGAGCGTCCCCTGCTACAAGTTCGTGCCCATCACGGGTCCGAGCGCGACCGCGCTCACGCTTCAATTCAACTGGGACGGCTCGACGTGCGCGGTTCCGTGCTCGCCGATCAATACTGTCGCCCTGCTCGCCGATCCGATGAACTGTCCGGCGGGGACCTGCCGGGGAGAGCAAGTCACCTACTCCCTGTCGGCAGGGAACCTGAGGCGTCAGGAGAGCGTGGTGGACGGGGCCCCGATGATCATCGCGTCCGGCATCACGGCCCTGACCTTCACGTATCGAGACGAGAACAACAACGTCACCGCAGTTCCAGAGCTCATCCGGATCGTTGACATCTCGGTGACCGCCCAGACCGCGACCCGGGGCGCGTTCGTGACGATGGTGGATCGCGTTCGGATGAGAAATCGATGAGCCAAGTCAAACGGCGGAGGCTGCTGGGCAATGAGCGCGGGGTGGCGCTGCCCCTCGCGATGATCCTGCTGGTGGTCCTGACGATGCTCACGCTCACGTTCATGTCCCTCGGCTCGGTGGAGCCCCAGATCTCGGCCAACCTCGCCGACGGCACCCGGGCCCGGCAGGTGGCCGAGAGCGGGATCGAGTGGGGGTTCAATCAGCTGTCCGGCCGGGACTTCAACGACCCGAGGCCGGCCGAGCACAAGGTCCCGCTCCGCGTCTCCATGCTGGGGACCGAGGCCGAGACCCGCGGGGTCCAGCGGCGGACCGAGCTCTTGCTCGGGGAGGCCTTCGAGTTCAAGGAGATTCCGGAAGGCCAGTACCGCGTCGTCGGGATCTATGACGACCGGATCATCTGGGATCAGCGCGTCATGGTCAAGGGCGGCAAGCAGACCGGGCCCCCTACCGCTTCAGGCTCAGCACGCCCCCGCCGATCATGGCCGCCGCCACGGTGGCCACCAGCAGCACCAGCACGTACTCGTAGCCGCTCGGGCTCTGGTGGGCCCAGAACCCGTTCTTCAGATGCACGAAGACGAGCGCGCCCAGCATGACGGGCACGTTCGCCAGGGCCGCCCAGCGTGGGTAGATCCCGAGCACCAGGAAGATGCCGCCGAGCCCGTGGGCCAGGATGAGGTACCACGTGGCGATCTCGGGGAAGGGGATCCCGCTCTTGACCTGGTAGGCGATCATGCCGGCCGGGCCGAAGACGACCAGCGCGAGGTAGGCGTGCATGATGTAGACGATCCCCAGGATCAGCCGGAGCAACATTGCGCCGTAGGATGCCATTGCGCCTCCTTTCCTGGCTCTCAGGGCTTCCGGAACAGGAGCTCGCCGAAGTAGGACTCGGCGGACGAGCGCGTGTCGTTGGAGTCGATGGAGATCGAGATCGCCCCCACCTCTTCCCCCGGCGCCTCCCCGTAGATCTTCTTGTAGTCCTCGAGCACGTTGCGGCTCTCGGTCAGCCACTTGCCGAGGTCGGCCGGCCCCGAGCGGACCACCACGTAGGTCACGAGGCCCGTCTTCTCGCTCTTGAACACCGCGCCGGCGGGCGCGGTGGTATCCCAGAGGTAGGAGATGATGCGGGAGCGGACCTGGGACGGGAATCGCGGGAAGGTGACGTAGACCTGCGCCGCCTGATCGTCGGTCGCCGACTTGCGGCCGTCGCCCCCCTTGGGGAGGGTGACCGCCTGCCAGGTCCACTGCAAGACCGGGTGGCTCTTGACGTCCACCTTGATCTCCCTGGAGATCGTCGAGCTGTCGTTGCCGCTCTTGAGATGGAGGACCTTGCGGCCGCCCTGGGTGACGATGCGGAACTCGTACTTGGGGCTCCCCCAGCTCTGGCCCTTCCAGCCGTCGGGGATGCCGGTCTTGCCCTCCGGCTGCTTGGACCAGTCCTCGACGAGCACGGTGGCCGGGTCGGCTGCGGCGAGCGGCGCGCTCGCCACGAGCGTCATCGCCAGCAGCGTCACCCCCGTCACGAGCTCGATCGTCGCGCGGAGCATGGGCGGCCTCAGTGTCTCACGGGCCCCATGTGCTACGGTAAAAACCAGATGTCGGACGTGCGGATCGACAAGTGGCTCTGGGCGGCGCGCTTCTTCAAGAGCCGCACGCTCGCGGCGGCCGCCTGCAACGGCGGGAAGGTGCACGTCAACGGCGACGCGGCCAAGCCGTCCAAGACCGTGCGGCCCGGCGATCTGCTGCGCGTGACCCTGCCGCGGATCCGCCGGATCGTGCGCGTGACTGCGCTCGCGGAGCGGCGGGGCGGCGCCGGCGACGCGGCGGTGCTCTACGACGACCTCACGCCGCCCCCGCCCCCGCGGGAGGCGCGCCCGGGGCCGCCGGCCTACCGCCCGCCGGGTGCGGGACGTCCCACCAAGCGCGAGCGGCGCCGCATCGACCGCCTGGCCGACCGGTAGGTCCCACCGGGCCGGTTGCGCTGCCCCGGCGCGTCTGCTACGGTCTGCCCGTCCACGGTGTCCGGGCGGCCCGCCGGGTGCGGGCCCCAGGGAAGGCGGTGTGAATCCGCCGCGACCCCGTCACTGTAATCGGGGACGAAACCCGCGATCGGCCACTGATCCGGCCCCAGCCGGACCGGGAAGGCGCGGGGAGTAGGACGATCCGAGAGCCAGGAGACCTGCCCGAACGCTGCCACCCACGCCGGTCCTCGAGGGAGGACCGAGGTGATGGCCGTGCATTCCTCGCATCTCGTGCTGGGCGGCGCCCGCAGCGGCAAGAGCCGCTACGCGCTCGAGCAGGCGGCGCAGTCCGGCGGTCGCGTGGCTTTTCTGGCGACCGCGCGCGCGGTGGACGGCGACATGGCCGCGCGCATCGCGCGCCACCAGGCCGAGCGCCCCGCCGGCTGGACCACGCTGGAGGAGCCGCAGGACCTCGTGGCCGCCTGCCGGCGCGCCGCCACTGCCCATGACCTGATCATCGTGGACTGTGCCACCGTCTGGGTCGCCAACCTCATGGAGCGCGGCGACGACGACGCGGCGGTCCTGGCCGCCGCCGATGACCTGGCCAAGCTCCTGCGGGAGCGCGTGCTCTCGCTCCTGATCGTCTCCAACGAGGTGGGCGAGGGCGTGCATCCATCGACCGCGCTCGGACGCCGCTTTCGCGACCTCCTCGGATTCGTCAACCAGCGCCTGGCGTCCGCCGCGGATCGGGTGACCCTGATGGTGGCGGGACTTCCCATGACCGTGCCCAAGACCGCGACGGACTCATGAAGCTCCCTAGCGTCCCGCTACCGGACCCCGGCGCCGAGCTCGAGGCGCGCCGCCGCCTCGATCAGCTCACCAAGCCGCCCGGGAGCCTGGGGCGGCTCGAAGAGCTCGCGGTGCGGCTCTCCGGCATCACGGGCATGTGTCCGCCGCCGCTCCGCGATCCGGTGATCTTCACGTTGGCGGGCGACCACGGCGTGGTCGCGCAGGGGGTGAGCGCCTATCCCCAGATCGTCACCGCGCAGATGGTGGAGAATTTTCTCCGCGGCGGCGCGGCGGTCAACGTGCTCGCGCGCCACGCGGGCGCCCGCGTCGTGGTGGCGGACCTGGGCGTGGCGGTGCCCCTGCCGCGGCATCCCGATCTGCGGGACTGCAAGGTGGCTCTCGGCACCGCGGACATGACCCGCGGGCCCGCGATGACGCCCGAGCAATGCGCGCGGGCGATCGAGGCCGGCATCGGGCTGGTGGAGGCCGAGCGCGCGCGGGGCGCGGACCTGATCGGCACCGGCGAGATGGGGATCGGCAACACCACCGCGGCCAGCGCGATCGTGGCCGCCCTCACCGGGGCCTCTCCGGAGAGCGTCACCGGCCCCGGCACGGGCGTGGACGCGGCGGGCCGGCGGCGGAAGGTCGAGGCCATCCGGCGGGCTCTCGCGGTGAACCAGCCCGACCCGGCCGACGCGCTCGACACGCTCGCCAAGGTCGGCGGCTTCGAGATCGCCGGGCTCGTGGGCGTCATCCTGGCCGGTGCCGCCTCCCGTCTGCCCGTCGTGCTCGACGGCTTCATCGCCGGCGCCGCGGCGCTCGCGGCGGTCCGGCTCCGGCCGGAAGCGCGCGGGGCCCTGCTCGCCGCGCACCGCTCGGCCGAGCCGGGGCACGCCCGCGTTCTCGAAGCCCTGGGTCTCGAGCCCTACCTGGATCTCGGCCTGCGCCTGGGCGAGGGGACGGGCGCGGCGCTGTGCATCGGCCTGGCGCGCGCGGCGGTGAGCGTGCTGACCGACATGGCGACCTTCAAGTCCGCCGGCGTCTCGGATCGCCCGGATGTCCCGGGAGCGGGATCGTGACCCGCCTTCTCGCCGCGCTCGCCCTGGCCTGCCTCCTGCTGCCCCAGGCGGCCTCCGCCTTCACCGTGACCGACCAGACCGGGCGGCGCGTCGTCCTGCCGGCGCCACCCGCCCGGATCGTCTCGCTCGTGCCCAGCGTGACCGAGACCGTGTTCACGATCGGGGCCCAGGACCGGCTGGTCGGCGTCACCGATTTCTGCGACTACCCGGCCGCGGCCCGGCAGAAGCCCAGCGTGGGCGGCATGATCTCGCCGAGCCTCGAGGGCATCGTGGCCCTCAAGCCCGACCTCGTGGTCGCCACCACGGCGGGCAATCGACATGAGACATTCGATCAGCTCGCCCGGCTCAAGATCCCGGTTTACCTCGTGAATCCGGTTGACGCGAGCGACGTGCTGGACCTGATCGCGCGGCTGGGCCGCCTGACGGATCGCGCGGAGGCGGCGGACCGCGTGGTGGCCGCGCTGCGTGAGCGCATCCACGCGGTCTCGGCGCGCGTGGCCGGTCGCCCGCGCCCCCGCGTGCTCTACGTGCTCTGGCCCGATCCGCTCATCGTGCCCGCGCGGGGTGCCCTCGTCTCCGAGCTGATCGCCCTGGCCGGTGGCGATTCGGTGACCGCCGACGGAGGGCAGGGCTATCCGCGCTACAGCATGGAGGCGGCCCTGGCCCGGAACCCCGAAGTCATCCTGATCGCGAGCCACGACGCGACGGGGAGCCCGCTGGTGCGGTCCAAGTGGGAGCGCTTCACCCAGGTCCCGGCGGTCAGCGCGGGGCGCCTCCACACGGTGGACGGCAACCTGATGCATCGCTACGGCCCGCGCATCGTGGACGGCCTGGAGGTGCTGGCGCGCCTGATCCACCCCGAGGCCTTCGAGAAGGCGGTGCTGCGATGACCGGGCCGGCCTCCGCGTCCGGCGCTCGGCTCGCGGTGCTGCTGGTCGGGCTGGGTCTCGTGGTGGCGCTCGTCGCGATCGGGGCGCTCTTCCTCGGCAGCGCGCGGGTGCCGCCCGGCGACGTGCTCGCGGTACTCACCGGGCGCGTCAAGGGTGTGGACCAGGTGGTGGTGCTGAGCCTGCGGCTGCCGCGCATCCTGGCCGCCCTGCTCGCGGGCGGCGCGCTCGCGGTGGCGGGCGCGGGCTTCCAGGCCCTGACGCGCAACCCGCTGGCCGAGCCCTCGGTGCTCGGAGTCTCGAGCGGGGCCGCGTTCGGGGTGATCGTCGCGCAGGTGTTCGGGTTGGGCACCGGGCTCGTGGAGGCGGTGGGCATCGCGGCGTGCGCCTTCGCGGGAGCGCTGGTGGCGGGCGCGGCAGTCTACGTGATCGCCTCGCGGGGCGGCGGCCTGCCCGTGCACACCCTGCTGCTGGCCGGGGTGATCGTCGGCATCTTCTTCTCCTCCGCCATCACGGTGCTGATCTCGGTCCTGGACTTCGACCGCCTGGGCGGCGTGGTGCACTGGCTGCTCGGCAACCTGGGGCCGATCGCACCGGCCAGCCTCGCCGTCTTCGCGGCCCTGACCGCGGTAGGCCTCTGGCTGGTGGTGGGGCAGGCGCGCCCGCTCAACCTGCTGGCCCTGGGCGAGGAAAGCGCCCAGCAACTCGGAGTGGACGCGGAGCGGCTCAAGCGCCGCGTCTTCGCGGGCGCCGCGCTCCTGACCTCCGCGGTGGTGGCCTTCGTGGGCCCCATCGGCTTCGTCGGGCTGATCGTGCCGCAGGTCCTCCGGATGTTGCTCGGGCCCGACAATCGTCTGGTGATCCCGGCGGCCGTGCTGGGCGGCGGCGCCTTCCTGCTGCTGGCCGACACGCTCGCGCGCAACGTGGTCGCGCCGGCCGAGCTCTCGGTGGGTGTCATCACCGCGTTCTGCGGGGCGCCGTTCTTCGTCTACCTCCTTCGCTCGCGCGCGCCCCAGGCCGGGCTATGACCGCGCCGCTCGTCGAGTGCGAACGCGTGGGCTTCGCCTACGCCTCCGGGGCCGCGGGGGCCTTCGCCATCCGGGATCTATCGTTCGAGGTGAAGGCGGGCGAGACCTTCGGCGTCATCGGCCCCAACGCGTCGGGCAAGACGACCCTGGTCCGCCTGCTGTCCAAGGTGGTCGAGCCCTCGTCCGGTCGGATCCGGCTCGACGGCGCGGACGTGGCGCGGCTCTCGCGGGCCGACGTGGCGCGGCAGGTGGCGGTGGTGCCGCAGGACGTGCCGCGCGGCTTTCCGCACACCGTCGAGGAGCTGGTCCTCATGGGCCGCTACCCGCGCGCCCCCCGCCGGTTCTTCGAGAGCCCCGAGGATCGCGCCGCCGCCCGGCGCGCCATGGAGGCGGCGGGCGTGCTCGCGCTCCGGGAGACCCTGCTCGACCGCCTGAGCGGCGGCGAGCGCCAGCGCGTCATGCTGGCGCGGGCCCTGGCCCAGGAGCCGCGCCTGCTGGTCCTCGACGAGCCCACCGCGCATCTCGACCTGCGCTACCAGGCCGAGTGCGCGGGGCTGCTGCGACGGCTCGGGCGCGAGGCAGGGCTGACCATCGTGCTCGTCTCCCACGACCTGGGTTTCGCGGCCGAGCTCTGCGACCGCCTGCTGCTGATGGCTGAGGGCGCGGCGGTGCGGGTAGGCCCGCCCGAGTCCGTCATCGACGAGGCGGTGCTCGAGTCCGCCTACGGCTGCCGCGTGCTGGTGGACAAGCACCCGATCAGCCGCCGCCCCACCATCCACCTCGTGTACCCCACAGGCTAAAACCAAAACGGGAGGTGATAAGAGCTAAACAAAGATAAACACAGCAAACAGATCGCAGGTCAAGGGAAGCCGGTCCCGGCCGATGTCGAGGCCGAAGCCGGCACGGTCCCGCCACTGTAAGTGGGGAGTCTCGCCCGATCCCGTGATGGGAGCCACTGGGCCGCCCGAGGGGGCGCCTGGGAAGGCCGGGCCACGACGCCGATCCACGAGTCAGGAGACCTGGCTGCGATCGCCGATGCCAACCCCTTTCGAGGCAAAAGGAGTGGTCGATGCGACAGCATTCAGTCTGGCTTCTGGTCCTGGCCCTGATGGCGCCCCTGGCGGCGCACGCGCAGGAGTCGAAGAGTGTGGATCCGGTGGTGGTGACGGCGACGAAGGTGGCGACCCCGGCGGAGCAGCTCGGGGCCTCGGTCAGCGTGGTGAACGGGGAAGACTTCCAGACCTATCACTACCCGACCGTGGATGAGGCGCTCCGCAACGTGCCGGGCGTCCAGATCCGGCGCTCCGGCTCCTACGGCAAGACCACGAGCGTCACCATCCGCGGGGCCAACGCCAACCAGGTGCAGGTGCTGGTGGACGGCCTGCGGGTGAAGAGCCCGACGCTCGGCCAGGTGGACCTGTCCGACATCTCGCCGGACCTGATCGAGCGCATCGAGGTGATCCGGGGCGCCCAGTCCACGATCTACGGCGCCGACGCCATCGGCGGCGTGATCAACATCATCACCCGCAAGGGGACGGGCGGGCCCTTCCAGGCCTCGGTGCAGCAGGAGGTGGGCAACTACGACACCCTGGTCTCGCGGGCCACGGTCTACGGGGCGTGGAAGATCCTGCACTACGCGCTATCCGCCTCGCACTTCGAGAGCAACGGCCAGTTCCAGAACGACGAGACCGACGCCAACGCGATCAGCGCGCGCATCGGGGCCGCGCTGCCCTGGGATTCGACGCTCGACTTCATCTTCCGCTATAACAAGAACGACATCGGAGTGCCGGTGAAGGGGGTGTTCCCCGGCCCGCAGCCGATCAACCCGATCATCAATCGGAACGCCCGCTCGCAGTCGGAGACGACCATCTTCAGCCTCGAAGGCAAGACCCGGCCCGTGGAGTGGTGGGAGACCCGGGGCCGCCTCGCCCGCTACGAGAACAGCGCAGGCTTTCAGGACCCGGTGGACCCCGGCGTCGCCTTCGACTTCCCCACCTTCTCCCAGGTCAACGTGGAGCGGCGGGAGGCGGAGTGGGTGAACTCGTTCTTCATCGGCAAGTGGAGCACGAGCAGCGTCGGGCTCGAGCATCGCCGCGAGATCGGGGAGAATCACAACACCTTCCGCGCGGTCAGCGAGACGCAGTCGGTCTTCTTCGAGCAGCAGCTCCGCTTCTTCGAGCGGCTGTTCCTGACCGGCGGCTTCCGGGTCGAGGACAACAGCGTCTGGGGCACCACCACCACCGAGCGCGGCTCGCTGGCCTTTCTGATCAAGGAGACGGGCACCCGCCTCCGGGGCAGCGCGGGCACCGGCTTCCGGGCCCCGACCTTCAACGATCTCTTCTTCCCCGGCTTCGGCAACCCGGACCTCCAGCCGGAGGACAGCCTCTCCTATGACTTCGGGGTGGACCAGAAGCTCTGGAACAACCGGATCCGGCTCGGACTCACCTACTTCCAGAACGAGTTCAAGAACCTGATCACGTGCTGCACCCCGATTCCCACCGCGCCGCTCGGCGGGCCCTTCAACGTGGGGCGCGCCCGCAGCGCGGGCATCGAGTTCACCTCCGAGGTGGACGTGCTGCCGAACCTGGTCGCCTCGCTCAACTACACCTACACGGACTCGGAGAACCTGGCCACGGACCGGCTGCTGCCGCGGGAGCCGCGGCACCGCTGGAACATCGGGCTCACCTGGGAGCCGATCACAAAGCTCTCGCTCTTCACCCAGGTCCACGTGGTGACCGAGCAGTTCGAGCCTTTCGGCGAGGTCTACAATAGCGGCCACACGCGGGTGGACATCGGCGGAACCTGGCGCATCGTGGAGCGCATGGGCTGGCTCCGGAAGCTCGAGCTGACCGCGCGCATCCAGAACCTGCTCAACGAGGGCTACGCGGAGGTGCGCGGGTTCCCCGCGCTCGGCATCAACGCCTTGGTCGGCCTGCGGGCGTCGTTCTAGGAGTCCAGCATGAGCGCCGGGGTGTCCGTCGAGGTCGGGAGCGAGGCGGTGGTGGTGACGAGCCGTGAGCCGCTCCGCGTCCTGTCCTCGGCGGTGCACCACGGTGGCTTCGCCGAGGCCCGCGCGATCGTGAACCTGCACGTGGGCAAGAACGATCCCTGCACGGATCCGGCGGGCATGATCGGGGCGTTTGCCCGTCGCGCGGGAGTGCCGGCGCCGTGGGTGGGCCTGCTGACGGGTGCCCATACCGAGCGCGCGGTGCAGGCCGAGGAGGCCGCCGGCGGCTTTCACGCGCTGGCCGTCGTCACGGTGGGGCTCAGCAACCCGGTGGCCGCGGGCAGCTCGCCGGTGGCGACGTCGGCGGCATCCACGATCAACACCATCGTGGTCGTGGACGCGAATCCGGAGCCGGCCGCGCTCGTGAACGCGGTGATCACCGCGACGGAGGTGAAGGGGCTGGCGCTGCGGGAGGCCGGCCTGCTCGCCGCCGGCGGCCGGGCCGCGAGCGGGACGTCCACCGACGCGGTGGTGATCGCGGCGACCGGCCGCGGGGCCGCGGCGCGCTTCGGCGGGCCCGCCAGCGAGATGGGCTGGGTGGTGGCGCGGGCGGTGCGCGTGGCGCTCGACCGGGCCATCGCGGACTGGCAGGAGCGCCACCGGTGATCCTGCGCCTCGGGGGCGTGATGCTGTCGGTGGTCCTGCACGCGGGGCTCATCGCCCTGCTGCTGGCCTGGTCCGCCACCGACTGGACGCGCCCCGTCTTCGTGGACCTGGGGGAGCGCGCGGACTCCCCCGGCTCGCCCTCCGCGGACCCGTCGCCCGCGCGGTCGGCGCGCCCGGCGGCACGGGCCGCGGGAGCCGCGCCGGCACCGGGGCGGGCACCGGCGCGGCCCGAACCGGTCGCGCCCGCGGCCTCCAGCGCGCCGGTTCCCGCTCCGCCCCCCCTGGCGGCGGAGCCCCCCGTGATTCCGGTGGCTCCGGTGGCTCCGCCGGCTCCCGCCATCACCGTCGAGCCGGTGCCCGCTCCCTCGGCCGCGCTGGTGCCCGCCCTGCCAGCCGCGCCGTCCGCTTCGTCCGCGGCATCCGGCCCGGCGGATGGACGCGTCGGCGCCACCGGCTCGGGCGCGGGTGCCGGAAGCGGCGCGCAGACGCGCGGCGATGCGGACCGAGGGTCGGGAGGCGCACCCGGTTCGCCCATCGCGCTCGCCACGCCGGGCCCGGGCGGCTCCGGCGCGCCCCCGCCCGAGTACGGCCCGTACCTCCGGCACTTCCGCCAGCGCGTTCAGGAGAGCCTGATCTACCCGCTCGCGGCGCGGCGGCAGGGGCTCGGGGGCACGGTGGAGCTGCACGTGTGGCTAGAGGCCACCGGCCGGGTGCGCGACGTCCAGGTCGCGCGCTCCTCCTCGCACAGCGTCCTGGACGCCGCCGCGGTCGAGACCATCCGCCGCCTCGGGCCGATGCCGTTCCCGGACTCGTTGCCGCGCCGGCCACTGCTCATCCGGCTCCCGCTCGTCTACGAGCTGCGATGAGCTGACCCGCCCATTGGGGGTCAACTCGTAAATGACGGTGCTGGCGCTCGCGGTGGTGCTGGATCTCCTCGTGGGGGATCCGCCCAACCGTTGGCATCCGGTGGCCTGGATCGGCCGGCTCATCACGCTCGCCCGCGGGCGGGCCCCACGCGCGCCCGATGACCTGGCGCTCTACGGCACCTTCCTCATCCTGATCGTGGCCGGCCTCGCGGCGGGCGCGGCTCTGGTGGCGCAGGCCCTCCTCGGCGAGCTGCCCGGCCCGGCCGCGCCGCTCGCCCAGGCGTGGCTGCTCAAGTGCAGCTTCTCGCTCAGCGGGCTCTTCGCGGCGGTGGAGATCGTGCGCGGGCACCTGGTGGCGGGCGATCTCGACGGGGCCCGGCGCCAGGTCGCCTGGCATCTCGTGAGCCGCGACACGACCGGCCTCGACGAGGGCGCGGTCGCCTCCGCCGCGGTCGAGTCCCTCGCCGAGAACATCACCGACGGCATCGCGGCGCCCCTGTGCTTCTACGTGGCCGGCGCGCTCCTCGGCGGTGTCGCGGGCGGGCTGGCGCTGGCGTGGGCCTACCGCGCGGTGAATACCGCCGACGCCATGATCGGCTACCGGCGGGACGACCTCGAGTACCTCGGCCGCGCCACCGCGCGCACCGACGACGCCCTGAACTACGTGCCGGCGCGGCTGGCCGCCGGGGCGCTGGTCGCGGGCGCGTGGCTCGCGCGGCAATCGGCCGCGGGGGCGGCGCGCGCGCTGCGGCGCGACGGCCGGCGCACCGAGAGCCCGAATGCCGGCCTGACCATGGCGGCGATGGCCGGGGCGCTGGGCGTCACCCTCGAGAAGCGCGGCCACTACCACCTGGGCGCTGGGCCGCCGCCCGATCCGGCCGCGATCGATCGCGCGATGCAGGTGGCGCGCTGGACGGGCGCGCTCTGCGTGGGCGCGGCCGCGCTCGCCCTGGTCGCGCGCCCGTGAGCCGCCGGCGCGCCCGGGCCATCATGCTGCAAGGCACCGGCTCGCATGCCGGCAAGACGGTGCTGGTCGCGGGCCTCTGCCGGCTCCTCGCCCGTCGCGGCCTCCGCGTGCGGCCGTTCAAGTCGCAGAACATGTCGCTCAACGCCGCTGTCGCGGCGGCCGGCGGGGAAATGGGCTGGGCGCAGGTGATGCAGGCCGAGGCCGCGGGGGTCCCGGCGCGCGTGGAGATGAACCCCATCCTGCTCAAGCCCCGCGCGGAGGCGAGCAGCCAGGTGGTTCTGCTCGGGCGGGTGCTGGGGGAGGCCGATGCGGTCGGCTACTACCGTCTCACGCCCCGGCTCTGGCCGGCGGTGCGGCGGAGCTACGAGACGCTGGCGCGCGAGGCCGACGTGGTGGTGATCGAAGGGGCGGGGAGTCCTGCCGAGCCCAACCTGATGCGTCGCGATCTGGCCAACATGCGCGTGGCGCGCCTCGCCCGCGCGCCCGTCCTGCTGGTCGGCGACATCGACCGGGGTGGCGTCTTCGCGAGCCTGCTCGGCACCATGATGCTGCTGCCGCCCCCGGATCGGCGGCGCGTGCGCGGGTTCCTCATCAACAAGTTCCGGGGCGATGCCTCGCTGCTCGCGCCCGCGGTGCGCGACCTCGTCCGCCGCACGCGCGTGCCCGTCGTCGGGGTGGTGCCGTTCCTGCCGCGCCTCGGCCTGCCCGAGGAGGACTCGGTCGCGCTCGATGCCGCCGCGCCGGTCGCGCGCGGCGGGCTGCGCGTCGCGGTGGTGCGCCTGCCCCATATCGCCAACTTCACCGACTTCGCCCCGCTCGAGGCGGAGCCGGGCGTGGAGCTCGTCTACGCCGAGGAGCCGGCCGCCCTCGCGGGCGCGGCGCTGGTGGTCCTGCCGGGCTCCAAGGACACCATCGCGGATCTCCGCGCGCTCAAGGTTCGGGGCTTCGCCGCCGCCCTCGCCGAGCACCGCGCCCGCGGCGGCCTCGTGCTGGGCGTCTGCGGCGGCTACCAGATGCTCGGCCGCGCGGTGGCCGATCCAAACCGCGTCGAGAGCGGCGGCGAGGAGGCCGGGCTCGGGCTGCTGCCGGTGGCGACCACGCTCGGGCGCGAGAAGATCACGCGGCGCGTGCGCGCCCGCTGGCGCCCCGACGGGCCCGGCTTCGAGGGCTACGAGATCCACGTGGGGGTGACCGTGGCCGACGGGCCCGCGCGGCCCCTCCTCGACGTGGAGGGGCAACCCGAGGGAGGCGCCTCCGCCGACGGGCGTGTGTGGGGCACGCATCTGCACGGGCTCTTCGAGTCCGGCCCGGCCCGGCGTCACGTGCTGGACTGGGCGCGCGGCGCGCCCGCCGTCGCGGGGGGGCCCGCGCCGCCCGATCATCGCGCCCTCCGCGAGGCGGCCTATGATCGCCTCGCCGACGCGCTCGCCGCCGCGCTCGATGAGCGGCTGCTGAGCGACCTCGGCGTCTCGTAAGCGCCCGAAAATCCTTCGCTCGTCCCAAGGCCTGGGGGTATCATTCTCTATCGCCGCCGTGCGCTGCGGCGGTTTCTGTCCTTGAACATCACCGATCATCTGACGGACGCATTGAGGCACGCGCTCGACGCCGCCGGGTTGCCCGCACCCACCGAGGTGCAGTGGGAGATCCCGCGTGAAGCGCGGCACGGCGACTATGCGACCAATGCCGCGATGGCGCTGGCGCGCGAGGCGCGCCGCCCGCCCCGCCAGATCGCCGAGGCGGTGGTGGCCAACTTCCCGAAGACGGAGGCCGTCGAGCGGATCGAGATCGCGGGCCCGGGCTTCCTGAACGTGTTCCTCTCGCCGCGCTGGTGCGCGGACGGCCTCCACCGGGTGCTGGCGGCGGGCGCGGAGTACGGCCGGTCCGACGCGGGGAAGGGCACCGGTGTCCTCCTCGAGTTCGTCTCGGCCAATCCGACCGGGCCGCTCGTGATCGTCAACGCCCGCGCGGCCGCGGTGGGCGACGCGCTCGCGCGCATCTTCCGGGGCCAGGGCTATCGCGTCGAATCGCAGTACTACGTCAACGACGCGGGCAACCAGTTCATGGCGCTGGCGCGCTCGGTGGACGTGCGGCTGCGGCAGGCGCTGGGCGAGACGGCCGAGCTGCCCGAGAACGCGTACCCGGGCGAGTACCTGATCGAGCTGGTCGCGGAGTGGCTGGCCCGAGACCCGCGGGGCATGCGCGCGCTCGCTGCGCGACCGGAAGCGGAGCGGATCGAGCGTCTCGGGCGCCTCGCGGTCGCCTCGATGGTGGAGAGCCAGCGGCGCGTGCTCGAGGCCTACGGCACCCGCTTCGACCGCTGGGCCCACGAGCAGCGCGACGTGCGCGACGCGGCCCGGCCCCAGGCGGTCATCGGCGCGCTCACCGCGGCCGGCCACACCTACGAGCAGGACGGGGCGCTCTGGTTCCGGTCGACCGCGTTTGGCGACGACAAGGACCGGGTGCTGCGGAAGTCGGACGGCGAGCTGACCTACTTCGCGGTGGACATCGGCTTCCACCACTTCGAGAAGTTCCAGCAGGGCGATCACGTCATCGACTTCCTGGGGCCGGATCATCACGGCCACGTCCCGCGCATGCGGGCGGCGATGCAGGCGCTCGGCCACGCGCCCGAGCGCTTCGAGGTGCTCATCGTCCAGCTCGTGACCTTGCTCCGCGACGGCCAGCCGGTGCGGATGTCCAAGCGCCGCGGCGAGTTCGTGCTGATGGAGGAGCTGGTGGAGGAGGTCGGCCGCGACGCGGCGCGCTTCACCTTCCTGACGCGGCGGCACGACAGCCCGCTCGAGTTCGACCTCGCGGTGGCCACGCGGCAGTCCTCCGACAATCCCGTGTTCTACGTGCAGTACGCCCACGCGCGCGTGGCCAGCCTCTTCAAGACCGCGGCGGAGCAGGGGGTGACGGTGCCGCCGTGGGCGGAGGTGGACTTCGCCCCGCTCGGGCTCGACGAGGAGCAGGCCCTCATCAAGCGGCTGCTGCAGTACCCGGAGCTGGTGGCGGGCGCGGCGCGGGCCCGCGAGCCGCACCGCGTGGCCTACTATCTCAGCGAGCTGGCCGGGCTCTTTCACCCCTACTACAAGGCTCATCGCGTGATCACGCCGGACCGCGCGACGACGCTCGCCCGCCTCGGCCTCTGCGCCGCGGTGGGGCAGGTGGTGCGCAACGGCCTCGACCTGCTCGGCGTCTCGGCTCCCGACAGCATGAGCCGCGGTGACGAGCGCGACTGACATGGCCTCCTCGGCGCGGCGGCGGATCGGCAGCGGACCGGGCGGGGCCCAGTGGATGGCGCTCGGCGGCGCCGTGCTGGTGATCCTGGGCCTCACGTTCGCGCTCGGGCTCCTGGTCGGCCGGCAGTGGGCGCGCCAGACCGCCAACGCGGTGATCGCCAGCGTCGCCGAGCCCGCCAAGAAGCCGGCCGCCGCCCCGCGCCGTAGCGGCATCGCGGCCGAGACCATGGCCGATCGCGCGCCCGAATCGACCGAGAAGCTCACCTTCTACAAGACGCTCACCGAGCCGCTCGACGGGCCCGGTGCGCCGCCCAAGCCCGAGGCCAGGCCGGTCGCGGTCAAGATCCCCCCCGTCACGCCACTGCCGCCCTTGCCCACGGCCCCCCCGGCCAAGGAGGCGCCCGCGCCCCCGGTGGCGGCCAAGCCCGCGCCCGCGCCTCCGGCTGCCCAGCCACTCTCGCTTCCCCCGCCTCCAGGGAAGACTGCGGACGGGGGGAGTGCGGGGGCCATTTCGGGGCCCCCGCATTCCAACAGTGCCTCAGCGAGCGCACCGGTTCCGGCCGTCCCGTACACCATCCAGGTGGGCGCGTACAAGAATCGCCGCCAGGCCGACGACTCGCGGCAGCAGCTGGCCAGCGCCGGGCTGGACGCCTACGTGGTCACTCTCGCGGCTCAGGAAGGGGTGGCCCGCTATCGCGTCCGGGTCGGCACCTACCGGACCCGGGAGGAGGCGGCCACGGCCGCCGAGCGGCTCCGCGCGCAGCGCTCCCTGACCACGTTCGTCACGCCCAAGTAGGCCCCCGTCGCGGTGGACCGGCGTGTCGGCCGCATCCTGATCTCCCGCGACGAGATCGCGGCCCGCGTCACCGAGCTGGGGGAGGCCATCGGCCGCGACTACGCGGGCCGGGCGCCGGTGCTGGTCGGCGTGCTCAAGGGGGCGGTGGTCTTCACGGCCGATCTCCTGCGGGCCATCCCCATGCCGGCCGCGATGGACTTCATGGCGGTCTCCTCCTACGGCTCGGGCACGCGGTCCTCGGGCGTGGTGCGCCTCACCGCCGACCTGTCGCTGTCCATCGAGGGCCGGGACGTGATCATCGTGGAGGACGTCATCGACTCGGGCCGGACCATCAGCTACCTGCGCCGCAACCTGGCGACCCGGCATCCCCGGAGCCTGGCCCTCTGCGGGCTGCTCGACAAGGTCTCCCGCCGGGAGGTGGAGGTGGATGTGGACTATGTGGGCTTCGTGATCCCGGACGAGTTCGTGGTGGGCTACGGGCTCGACTACGACGGCCGGCACCGCGAGCTGCCCGATCTCGCCGTCCTGGAGCCCGCCGTGCCCGCGTGATCCCCCTCGCGGCGCCCCCCCGCGCCCCCTCGCGCGCTATGATATGATTCCGGCATGAATCCGTTCTACAAGAACCTCGCCCTCTGGATGGTGATCGGCCTCATCGTCATCCTCCTGTTCCAGCTCTTCCAGCAGAACCAGTCGCCCCGGGGGGAGATCGTCTTTTCGGACTTCTTGAAGAAGGTGGAGACCGGGGAGGTCCGTGAGGTCACGCTCAAGGGCAACAATGTCTCCGGCCGGCTGAGCGACGGCTCGTCGTTCCGCACCTACACCGCCGACTATCCCGACCTGGTCAAGTCCCTCAAGGACCGGGGGGTCAAGATCGACGTGAAGCCCGCCGAGACCAACTCCTGGCTGGCCGTCGTGCTGCAGTGGGTGCCCATGCTGCTCTTCATCGGTGTCTGGATCTTCTTCATGCGCCAGATGCAGGGCGGGGGCGCCAAGGCCCTGTCCTTCGGCAAGGCCCGGGCCCGGCTGATCTCGGACAAGCAGAACAAGGTCACGTTCCAGGACGTGGCGGGCGTGGACGAGGCCAAGGAGGAGCTGCGCGAGATCATCGAGTTCCTGAAGGACCCGCCCAAGTTCCAGAAGCTCGGGGGCAAGATCCCCAAGGGCGTGCTCCTGGTGGGCCCTCCCGGCACCGGCAAGACCCTGCTGGCCAAGGCCATCGCGGGGGAGGCCAACGTGCCGTTCTTCTCGATCTCCGGCTCGGACTTCGTCGAGATGTTCGTGGGCGTGGGCGCCTCCCGCGTGCGCGACCTCTTCGAGCAGGGCAAGAAGCACGCGCCCTGCATCATCTTCATGGACGAGATCGACGCGGTGGGCCGGCACCGGGGCGCGGGCCTGGGCGGCGGGCACGACGAGCGCGAGCAGACCCTGAACCAGCTCCTGGTCGAGATGGACGGCTTCGAGACCAACGAGGGCGTCATCCTCATCGCGGCCACCAACCGGCCCGACGTGCTGGACCCGGCGCTGCTCCGGCCCGGCCGCTTCGACCGCCACGTGGTGGTGGCGCGCCCCGACGTGAAGGGGCGCGAGGAGATCCTCAAGGTCCACGCGCGGCGGATCCCGCTCGCGCCCAAGGTGGACCTCAAGGTCCTCGCCCGCGGCACGCCCGGCTTCTCCGGGGCCGACCTGGCCAACCTGGTGAACGAGGCCGCCCTGCTGGCCGCGCGCCAGGACAAGAAGGTCGTCGAGATGATCGATTTCGAGAACGCCAAGGACAAGGTCCTGATGGGCGTGGAGCGGCGCTCGATGATCATCTCGGAGACCGAGAAGAAGACCATCGCGTACCACGAGGCGGGTCACGCCCTGGTGGCCGACCTGCTCCCCGGGGCCGATCCGCTGCACAAGGTCACGATCATCCCGCGCGGCCGCGCGCTGGGCCTCACCCAGCAGCTTCCCGCCGACGACAAGTACAACTACTCGCGGGACTACCTGGTCAACCGCATCACGATCCTGCTGGGTGGCCGCGCCGCCGAGGAGATCGTGTTCCAGCAGCAGACCACCGGCGCGGGGGACGATCTCGAGAAGGCGACCGACATGGCCCGCAAGATGGTCTGCGAGTGGGGCATGTCCGACCGGATGGGCCCGCTCACCTTCGGCAAGGGCGAGGAGCACATCTTCCTCGGCCGCGAGGTGGCCCGCCCCAAGGACTTCAGCGAGGAGACCGCCGTTCTCATCGACTCCGAGATCAAGCGCATCGTGATGGAGTCCGCCGCGCGGGCCCGCCACATGATCGAGACGAACATCGAGAAGCTGCACGCGCTCGCGCGGGCGCTGCTCGAGCGCGAGTCGCTCGACGGCGAAGAGATCGCGCGCATCCTGCGCGTGCCGCCGCTGCAGGCGCCCAGCCCCGCCTGACCGGCACGGATCGACCGCCAGCCTCGCGGGTTGTCCGCGGCCTGGGGGAGTGCGGGGGCCATTTCTGGGCTCCCGCATTAGATAGAGGGGCGGGTTCGTAAGTATGCCCTCGCGGGTATTCCCGGCTGCCGAACGGGAAATTCCGGCTCCCGTAGGCAGCCGGTGCGGTGATAAGTTAGTCGTGGAGCAATCCCCTTATGAACCGCGCGATCGTGGCAGGAGTGTCGGTGGGCGATGGCCTGGACGTGGCCGTCGTGGGGGCGCTCAACGTGAGCCCGGAGTCCTTCTACTCGGGCTCGGTGGTCGTGGACGCCGACCGGCTGCTCCAGGCCGGGGAGGCCATGGCCCGGGCGGGGGCGGCCTGGCTGGACGTGGGGGCCATGTCCACCGCGCCCTACCTGGAGGCCCGGATCCCGGAGGCCCTCGAGGCCGACCGGCTCCACTGGGCGGTGGGGCTGCTCACCACCAAGCTCGGCCTGCCCGTATCGGCCGACGTGAGCCGCGTGGGGCCGGCCCGGGCCGCACTCGAGGCCGGGGCCCGCATGATCAACGACGTGACCGGCCTGGTGGGCGATCCGGGCCTGGCGCGGCTGACCGCCGAGGCGGGGGCCGGGCTCGTCCTCATGGCCGGGCCCGCCGCGGCGCCGCCCGCCGGGGAGCCGGTGGCCACGGTACGCGCGGCGCTCCAGCGCAGCCTGGCCATCGCGCGCGGCGCCGGTATCCCTGACGAGCGCATCCTGGTGGACCCGGGCATCGGCTTCTTCCGCGGCGCCGGCGTGGCCTGGCCCGACTGGGACTGCCGCGTGCTGGCGGGCCTGCCGGCGCTGCGCGCCCTCGGCCGCCCCCTCTACGTCGGGGTCTCCCGCAAGTCCTTCATCGGGGCCGTGGCGGGGGTCGAGGATCCCGCGGAGCGGCTACCGGGGTCGCTGGCGGCCACTGCGGCGGCGGTGCTGGGGGGCGCCCACGTGATCCGGGCCCACGACGTGGCCGAGACGGTGCAGGCCGTGCGCGTGGCTCAGGCCATCCGGCGCGCCGGCGAGAGCCGGTAGGTCGCCATGTGGCCCGCGCTCCAGACCTTCCGGCTCCGCGACGCGATCGACATCGTGGTGGTGGCCATCGTGCTCTACCGCGTCTTCGTGATGTTCAAGGAGACGCGCGCGGTCCAGATGCTCCTGGGCCTGGCCGGCCTCATGGTCGCGTCGTTCGTGGCGCGCCACTTCGATCTCTTCAGCACGAGCTGGCTGCTCGATAATTTCTGGTCGTTCTGGGTGCTCGCCCTGATCGTGCTCTTCCAGCCCGAGCTGCGCCGCGCGCTCACCCGGCTCGGCGAGAGCCGCCTCTTCCAGGGCATGGCCCTCGGGGCGCGCGAGGAGCGCGGCCACCTCATCGACGAGGTCATCAAGGCGGCCGACGCGCTGGCCAGCAAGCGCATCGGGGCCCTCATCGTCCTCGAGCGCAGCACCGGGTTGCGCAACTACGCGGAGCTCGGGGTGCCGCTCGACGCGATGGTCTCCGCCGACCTGCTCATGAGCCTGTTCCTGCCGTACTCGCCATTGCACGACGGCGCCGCCTTCATCCGGGGCGACCGGGTAGCCGCGGCCGGCTGCTTCCTGCCGCTGTCCCGCAATACCCAGCTCGGCCGGAACATGGGCACGCGGCACCGGGCCGGCCTGGGCCTGGCCGAGGAGACCGACGCGGTGGTCCTGATCGTGTCCGAGGAGGCCGGGCGCATCTCGCTCGCGGTGGACGGCCAGATGGAGTCGCCGCTCGATCTCGATGCGCTCCGCCGCCGATTGGCCGAGCTCTTTTCCGTGGAAGAGGCGCCGCTGCCGCGGCGGACCGCATGGTGGGAACCGGCCCGGGAGTGGCTCCGTAAATGAGCGCGCTCACGCGGCACTGGGAGCTCAAGCTGCTCGCCCTCGGCGTCTCCATGGTGCTCTGGGCCTTCGTCATGACCTCCGAGAAGTCCGACCTCATCATGGCGGCGCCGCTCGAGCTCGACAATATTCCGGCCGGACTCGAGGTGAAGGGGGAGCGGCCGGACAGCGTGGACGTGCAGCTCCACGGCCTGCGCGGGACGCTGTCGCGCCTCGGGACCGACCGGGTGAAGGCGCGGCTCAACCTGGCCGGCTCCAAGGCCGGCGAGGTGACGGTGCGCGTCCTCCCCGAGCAGATCACGGTGCCGGCCGGCATCACGGTGGTGCGGGTGAATCCCTCCCGCGTCCGCCTCGTCCTCGGATCCCCCCGCTCGTGAGCCGCCTCTTCGGCACCGACGGCATCCGGGGCCTCGCCAACAAGCCCCCCCTGACCACCGAGCTGGCCTTTCGCCTCGGGCGGCAGCTCGTCGCCACCCTGATCCAGCACGACCCCACCAAGAAGACGCGCCTGGTCGTCGGGCGGGACCCGCGGCTCTCCGGCCCCATGCTCGAGGGTGCGCTGGTCTCGGGCGCGCTCTCCGCGGGCGGCGACGTCTACGCGGTCGGCGTGCTGCCCACCCCCGCGATCGCGTATCTCACCCGCCGCCTCGAGGCCCATGGCGGCGTGGTGCTGTCGGCCTCGCACAACCCCTTCGAGGACAACGGCATCAAGATCTTCTCCTCGGAGGGCTCCAAGTTCCCGGACGCCTGGGAGGAGGAGATCGAGGGGCGCCTGAACGGCCCCGACACCGCGCCATGGCCGACCGGGGTGGACATCGGCCGGCTCGTCGTCCACGAGGCGGCCGAGGCCGACTATATCGCGCACGCGCGCGCGACCTGCCCGCACGACCTCCGTGATGTGCGAATCGTCCTCGACTGCGGGCACGGCGCGACCTACCGGGTGGCGCCCGAGATCTTCCGCCGCCTGGGCGCCGACGTGCGGGTGCTGAACGCGAGCCCCGACGGCCAGAACATCAATCGCGGCGTGGGGGCCATGCATCCGGAGGGCCTGCAGAAGGAGGTCCTGCGCTCGCGGGCCCAGCTCGGGCTCGCCTTCGACGGCGACGGGGACCGGCTCATCTCGGTGGACGAGGCGGGCCAGATCCGGGACGGCGACTACGCGCTGGCCATCTGCGCGCGGCATCTCGCGACGCGCGGCCTCCTCAAGAGCGGCACCGTGGTCACCACCGTGATGGCCAATCTCGCGCTCGATCGCGCGCTGACCGGGGCCGGCATCGGCCTCGCCAAGGTCGCGGTCGGGGACCGGTACGTGCTGGAAGAGATGCTGCGCATCGGGGCCAACCTGGGCGGCGAGCAGTCCGGCCACCTGCTCTTCCTCGACCACGCCACCACCGGCGACGGCATCGTCTCCGCGCTGCAGCTCATCGGGGTCATGCGGGAGAGCGGGGCCTCGCTGGGCGAGCTGGCGCAGTGCCTGGTGAAGTTCCCCCAGGTGCTCCTCAACGTGCGGGTGAAGAGCAAGCCGCCGGTCGACTCCATTGCCGACCTCGCGGAGCGGGCGCAGAGCCTCGAGGCGGAGATGAACGGGGCGGGGCGGATCCTGCTGCGCTACTCCGGCACCGAGTCGCTCCTGCGCGTGATGATCGAGGGCGAGGAGCAGGCCCGCATCGAGCATATGGCTGAGGAGCTGGCCGGCATCATCCGCCGGGCCATCGGGGCATGAGCCGCGTGCTGGGCATCGGGGTGGACCTCACCCAGATGCCGCGGATGCGCCGCGTGGTGGCCCGGTGGGACGAGCGCTTCCTTCAACGGGTTTTTACAGAGCACGAGATCGCGTATTGCCGGCGCCGCCGCGATCCCATCCCGCACTTCGCGGCCCGCTTCGCGGCCAAGGAGGCCACCCTCAAGGCGCTCGGCACCGGGCTCAGCATGGGCATGAACTGGCGCGAGCTCGAGGTCCGCCGCGAGCGCGGGCAGGCCCCCACCATGACGCTCCATGGCCGCTGCCGCGCCATCGCCCAGGCCAAGGGGGGCCGCCAGGTGCTGCTCTCGCTCACCCACGACGGCGAGTACGCGATGGCGCAGGCCATGTTGATCGGCGATAGCCCGGATGACGAGGCGAGGCCCCGGTAGACTCGTGGTCGGTCTCGCCCTCCTCGTCCAGGGCTGCGCGGGGCTGATCACGGGGAAGGATTCGGCCGAGACCGCCGCGCCCGCCATCCCGGCGCCGGCGCCCGGAGCGAAGGGAGGGAGCGTCCAGGTCGAGAAGGGCCGGCCCGGTCTCGTCATCGCGGCCCCGCACGGCACCTCCGACACTGCCACCGACGTGCTGGGGCGCGCGCTCGCAAAGCTCACCGGCTTCGGCCTGGTCGTCGCTACCGGCTACGCCAACCTCGATGGCGAGGGCCGCCGCTACAACGTCAATCGCCCGACCGAGAGCGTGCCCGGCGCCGCCGCGCGCCTCGAGGTGGAGACCGTGGCCGCGCGCCTGGTCTACCAGGACTATCGCCGGCACGTGACCGAGGCGGCCCAGGGCGCGCTCCGGCTCTACGTGGAGGTGCACGGCAACAGCCGCCAGGAGAGCGCGGGCCGCGTGGAGATCGCCACGGTGGGGGTGAGCCGCGAGGATGCCTGGCGGCTCAAAACCCTGCTGGAGCTGATCCGCGACAGTCGCCTGCCGCCGGAGGGCGACGTGCCGCGCCTCGAGGTGTGGGTGGAATCGCAGGACCCCGTGCTCTACACCGCCTCCGCGGCCAAGCAGTCGGGGATCCTCGCGCAGACGCCGCTCGCGCTGCACATCGAGCTGCCGCGCGTGGCCCGGACCACCCACCGGGAGGCCTACACGACGGTGCTCGCCGACTTCCTCATCCAGTCGGCGGCCCTGCTGCTCCCGCCTCCCCGCTGACGCCCGTGCTGCCCGTCTTCACCGCTGCGGAGATGCGGGCGCTCGACGCGCGCGCCATCCGCGAGCTCGGCATTCCCGGGCCCCGTCTCATGGACAATGCGGGCACCGGCGCGGCCGCCCTCATCGCCCGATGGCTCGCGCCGATCCGCGGCAAGGCGGTGGTGGTCGTGTGCGGCAAGGGCAATAATGGCGGCGACGGCTTCGTGGTCGCCCGCCGGCTCAAGGCCCGCGGCGCCGCGGTGCGCGTCTTCCTGGTGGGCCGGCGCGCCGAGGTGCGGGGCGACGCGGCGGACGCGCTCGGCCGCTGGCGCGGGCGCGTCGAGGAGGTCGAGGAGCCGAGTGGACTCGCGCGCGCGCTGGGCGGCGCCGATGGCATCGTGGACGCGCTGCTCGGCACCGGCGTGAGCGGCGCCGCGCGCGGACCGGTGGCCGCGGCCATCGAGGCCATCAACCGGGCCGGCGCGGGCGGTGTGCCGGTCGTCGCGCTCGACCTGCCCTCCGGCCTCGACTCTGATCGTGGCGCGCTGCTGGGGCCGACGGTGAAGGCCTGGCGCACCGTCACCTTCGCCGGGCTCAAGCGGAGCCTGCTGCTCGCGCCGGCGGCCGCGCAGGCCGGCGTGGTCGAGATCGGCGACATCGGCGTGCCCGCCGAGGCGGCGCGTCGGGGCATCACCACGTGGCGGCTCGAGATCGCCGACGTGCGCCCGTCCTTTCCGCCGCGCGACCTGGACGCCCACAAGGGCCGCTTCGGTCACCTCCTGGTCGTGGCGGGCTCGCTCGGCAAGACCGGGGCCGCCGTGCTCGCGGGCCGCGCCGCGCTGCGGAGCGGCGTCGGCCTCTGCACGATCGCCGCGCCCGCCTCCCAGCAGCCCATCGTCGCGGCGCAGGCGCCCGAGTACATGACCGAGGCGCTGCCCGAGACGGCCGCGCAAAGTCTGGCGCTCGAGGCGAAGGACCGCCTCCTGGAGCTGGCGCGGCGCATGGACGCGGTCGCCATCGGCCCCGGGCTCTCGCTCGATCCCGAGACGCAGGAGCTGGCGCGGGTGCTGATCCGGGAGCTGCAGCGGCCCATGGTGGTGGACGCCGACGCGCTGAGCGCCCTGGCCGGGCACCTCGATCTGCTGCGCCACGCCGCGGGCCCGCGCGTGCTCACCCCGCATCCCGGCGAGATGGCGCGCATGCTGGGCACCACGATCGAGGCGGTGCAGGCCGATCGCATCGAGATGGCCCGCACGTTCGCGCGCGAGCACCGCGTGGCGATCGCGCTCAAGGGCGCCCACACCGTGATCGGTGGACCGGACGGCCACGTGACCATCAACCCCACCGGCAATCCCGGCATGGCCAAGGGCGGCGCGGGCGACGTGCTCACCGGGATCGTCGGCGCGCTGCTCGCCCGCGAGATCGAGCCGGCGGCCGCGCTGCGGGCGGGCTGCTACCTGCACGGCCTGGCCGGCGACGTGGCCGCGCGCGAGCGGGGCGAGTACGCGATGCTCGCGAGCGACATCATCGAGAGCTTGCCCGCGGCGCTCCGCGCGCTCGCGGAGCCCGCGGCGTGAGCGCGGCGCGGACGCTCGTCTCGCAGAGCCCCGAGGAGACGCAGGCCATCGGCGAGCGCCTCGGCGCGCGGCTCGGGCCCGGCGCGGTGATCGCGTGCACCGGCGCGCTGGGGGCGGGGAAGACCTGCTTTCTCCAGGGGCTCGCGCGCGGGCTGGGCGTCACCAGCGACGTGACGAGCCCCACCTTCGTGCTGATCAACCAGTACCGCGGCCGGCTGCCGGTCTACCACCTCGACGCCTACCGCACCGGGAGCCTCACCGAGCTCACCGAGCTGGGGATCGAGGAGATGCTGCACGGCGACGGGGTGACCGTGGTGGAGTGGGCACGGCGACGGGGTGACCGTGGTGGAGTGGGCCGACAAGCTGCTGCCGCTCCTGCCCGCGCGCACGATCCACGTGAGCATCAGCGGGCTCGGCGACGAGCCGCGCGAGATCCAGATCGTGGAGCCCGTATCCGATCCGGCCCAGTGATCCGTGGGTGCCCCCGCGAATCACCTCCCCGAATCTTCTACAATCCTCTCCGCCCGGTGGACCAGTTCGACCCCGATCTCGGAGGCCCACTTGTTGTAAACGATACGGGTCTTTTGTCGAAACGCCTGACGGTCAGCCGGGGAGAGCTGGACCACCTCCATCCCATAGAGCTGCTGCAGGGTCGTGGGTAGCGTCATGTCACGTTCCAGTCCTTCCCGCGCTTCCCTTTTCTGCACGGTCATGACCTCCTCTCCGACCTTCCGAACGATGTTCCGATCCTCGACGCTCAGGCTCATCCACGTCTTGCCACTGACCGCCAGGATCAAGGGATCGATTGCGTAGTGCCACAAGGTGACGTGCCTCTGTATTTCCCAGAGCCTGTACGGGATGATGAGCGCGAGCGGGTTCTCATGCCCGTCCACTGTGCCTTGGTGGAAGGCGGTCAGGGCTTCGCCCCAGTTCATACTGACTGGGTTCGCGCCGAGCGCCCGGAACACTTCGATGCAGATCGGAACACCGACCACGCGCGCCTTCAGGCCTTGGAGATCTTCTGGCCGGCGAACTGAGCGCGTTGAGTTCA
>WNFA01000255.1_pt1 | contig 41684 bp, 25 predicted proteins | sample 5400481 | NCBI WGS metagenome assembly WNFA01 (sample SAMN13153340, study PRJNA577476) | soil metagenome | isolation source: 120 cm saprolite under Douglas fir tree site 2 hole 1 replicate 2 | place: USA:California | collected 2015-04-18 | reverse complement strand
CAGATCAACGATCGCTAGATCAATGGGCAGCCGTCGACCGCTATTTCTCAGAGCAACTTTGCCTCTCCGACCCGATTCTCGATGCGGTGATGGCGGCCAACAAAGCCGCCGAGCTGCCAGCCATCGATGTGGCTCCAAATCAGGGCAAGCTCTTGCAGTTGTTGGCGCAGCTTGCCGGCGCGCGAAGGATTCTCGAAATCGGTACGCTCGGCGGCTACAGCACGATCTGGCTGGCGCGCGCGTTGTCCGAAGGCGGCCGATTAATCACGCTGGAATACAATGCAAAACACGCGGAAATCGCTCGCGCCAACATTGAAAGTGCGGGCCTTGCGCAGATGGTGGAGATTCGTGTCGGAGCTGCGCTGGACACACTTCCCAAACTGCAAAATGAAGATCAGGAAGCGTTCGACCTGATTTTTATCGATGCGGACAAACCTAATAATTCCGAATATGTGCGCTGGGCAATCAAGCTTTCGCGTCCGGGAACTCTCATCATTATTGATAATGTGGTGCGCGATGGCGCGGTAATTGATAGTGCCAGCACGGACAAAGACGTGCAGGGTGCGCGACAGCTCTTCGAACTGTTGGCAAGCGAGCCGCGTCTCAGTTGCACCGCGATTCAGACCGTCGGCGTGAAAGGTTACGACGGTTTTGCCTTCGCCATCGTCACGTCGGATAGATAGGCCCGGGGGCTCAGCTCACATTAATGGGCACAAACCGGGCCATTCGCGCGTCCAATGACTACCCGAGGAATACGCCCATGCCATGCTGCGCACTCGACTTCTCTCGCCCGCCCGTCCGAATTGGTCGCGTGTTCGCTCTCGCTTTGATCCTGCCGGTGTCTGTTTTCGGGCATTCGTTGCGGGTACTGCCGCCCCAGGGCGGACTTATCCGTCCCGCGCGACCAGTCCTCGAACGCTTCGTGGCCGCTGCCGTAGAGCGAACTCATCACATCGTTCGCTACGATGGCTCGTACGTTCGAATTCCCTACCCGGGCGGCGACGTTCCGGCATCCACCGGAGTGTGCACCGATGAGGTGATCCGTGCGTATCGAGCCGTTGGCATCGATTTGCAAAAAGAAGTCCATATCGACATGTTGAGTCGGCCTTGGGCTTATCCGCGAAAATGGCCGAGCAATTTGCATTCGCCCGGGCCGGCGTTCACTGATACCAACATTGATCATCGTCGCGTTCCAAACTTAATGATTTTTTTCGGCAATCATAGAGCTACGCTGCCATTGTCCGCTGAGGCCCGTGATTATCGGCCTGGCGATCTGGTTACGTGGAATTTGGGCGGCGGGGTTACTCACATTGGAATCGTTGTGGACCAAAAATCGCCGCAGTCAGGGCGTTATTTGATCGTCCACAACATCGGCCGAGGTCCTCAGATGGAAGACGTGCTCTTCAGCTGGAAAATCATCGGCCACTACCGCTACCTGGGAGATAGTTCCCTCCGCTGAGCTGGAATTTCCTCAAGGGATCATTTTGGTGCATTGGCCTTTCGGCCAGTTTCGCAATTGGTACGTTTACTTCACGATGTCCACGGCAGAGGGTTGGTGCGAAATATGATGAACGCAGCTATGTAACGTCCTGCGAGGTGGGGTTCCCGTGTTCTTGCCATTACGCCACGAAAATTCGGAAGGCCGCCGATGGCCGGTGATTTCAATAGCCCTGGTGCTGCTTAACCTCCTGGTTTTCCTGGCCACGCATTGGAAAATGCAAAAGGCAGCCTCGACTCCGCAATCGCAACTCTGCAGGGTTTCATCGCAGGTAAGTCCGACTCTGTCGAAGGGCTCACGCTTCTGCACCAGGCGTACTGGCGAAAAAATGATCTGGCTGCGTATCGCGACACCGTCGGCAAACTGATTCAGCTGCATTTGAAGAATCAAAACGTCGATAGGGCTCTGCAGGACTATGAAGACTTCAGAAATTCGGGCGGCGAAGCGTTACCGAGCGCAACGTGGCTGGAGCTTTGCCGCGCAATCGAAGGTCAGGGAAACCACGAGCGAGCGGTCGCCGAGTACGAGCGGCTAGCGAATGCATGTCCTTCGGAACGCCCTGCGCTGCTGGCCGCGGGCCGGCTTTCGTTGAAGAACTTGAGTCGTCCGGCCGACGCGCTACGGTTTTACGAAACCGCGTCAAATTCACCAGTGCCGCATTTAGATTGGGAATCGAATATCCGCAACGGAATCGAAAATTCGAAGAAAGCTCTCGTACCGGTCCCAGCATGACCCTAAATTCTCGCGGCCGGGACACTAGTCATTGCTCTTTAGAGGATTGGGTCACGCGAGCAAGGTCGTCGTAAAACGTCGGGTACGATACGCCGGCGCATTCCGCGTCGCGAATCGTGGTTGGTCCGTGTGCGCCGAGGGCGGCCACCGCAAACGCCATGGCGATGCGGTGATCGCCATGCGGCTCGATGACGGCGCCGCGCAATTTTCCGGCGCTGCGGCCGGACACTTTCAAACCATCAGGAAATTCTTCGACTTGGGCGCCCATGCGTCGCAAATTTTCCGCGAGCGCCGCGATACGGTCGCTTTCTTTCACGCGAAGTTCAGATGCGTCGCGAATCTCGATTCCCTCTTCGGTGAACGGACCCAGCGCCGCGAGCATGGGTAGCTCATCGATGACCAGCGGAATTTCCGCTCCCCTGATGACGCCGCCTGTCAGCTCCGCGCCCTTCACAGCGATGTCACCGATGATTTCGCCTTGCGCGCTGCGCAGCGAAAGCATCTGGATGGAAGCTCCCATGCGCGCGAACACATCCAGAATTGCAGTACGCGTGGGATTTAATCCCACGGCCTGAATGTGCAGACTGGACTCGGGAAATAGCGATGCCGCCGCAATAAAAAAAACCGCGGAAGACAAATCGCCCGGCACTTCGATTTTTCTACCAGTCAACTTGATTTCATGGTTGGCTGGAATGCGGGTAGTGAGGCCATGGCGCTCGATCGCAACGCCAAATTCTTCGAGAGCAAGTTCGGTGTGGTCGCGGGTGCGAGCAGGTTCGCTGACGCTGGTATCGCCTTCGGCGAATAGTCCCGCCAGCAGCACCGCGGATTTTACTTGCGCGCTGGGCATGGGCATTTCGTAATGGATACCGCGCAATTTTCCGCCGTGAATTTCCAGCGGCGCGAAATTTTCGTTGTGCGCGAAAATTTGTGCGCCCATTTCGCGCAACGGCGTCAGGATGCGCTTCATCGGGCGTTTGTTCAGCGAATCATCGCCGGCAATTTTGCTGATGAAATTCTGCCCGGCAAGAATTCCGGAAAGCAGGCGGATGGTGGTGCCGGAATTTCCTGCGTCCAGCGCGCGTTTGCTACTTTTCAGACCGTGCGACCCGTGGCCAGTGACGCGCACCAAACTCTTGTCGACTTTAACTTCAGCACCCAGCGCTTTCATACAGGCAAGCGTGCTGTGGCAATCGGCGGCCAGCGCGAAGTTTGTAAGTTCGCTGGTGCCCTCGGCGATTCCCGCCAGCATCGCGTAACGGTGGGAAATGGATTTGTCGCCGGGAGGCACCACGCCGCCTGCGACCACTTTTGCCGGATGAATTGTTTTTTTGCTCAATGCCGCTCGCTCAGAATCACGCTCTGGAAGTTTAGTTGCCTGGAAATTTTAGCACGCAGGGCTGGCGTTTCCTTGCTACAACTGTCCGCCGGGACAGTTTAGAAAAATGTACGTCCTGTCCCACGCAGTGAAATCAAAGGGCCTGCTGCTACGTATCATAGAAGGGGAACATGAATTGATGCGTCGCATCGAAGTTGTGGAAGAGCGCCAACGGCGCGTTCAATAAAAGTTGGAGGAGAACGTTAATGTCTGTCCGTAGTTCTGCAGTTAGTCTGTTTGTCCACGCCGGAATGGTGGTAGGAGCGATTTTAGCCGTTTCGATTTTGCTGGCCGCCATGCCCGGCCACAAGACCCCCGCAGTTGAAACCGTCAGTCTGTCCCGGGAGCAAAGGGCTGCTTCACAGCCAGTGGCCAACATGCCTCGCGGCTCGATCAGAACGAATGTGAGCGACGAAAGGGCCAATGAGACAGCGGCCATCAGCGACATGAGCGAGATGCACGGTAGTAGTGCCCACATGCACATGACCGAAATGCGGCGGCAAACGCCGGCGGACGTTGAGCGCGCGAATCAAATCGTGACGCAACTGCGCGCCGGAATTGAAAAATACCGGGATTATCACGTCGCTCTGAACGAAGGTTACAAGATTTTCTTGCTGAATCTGCCGCAGCCTGAGTATCACTTCACGAAATATGGCAATGGATTCATGGAGGCGTTGCGATTCGATCCGTCACAGCCGACTTCCCTTTTGTATCGCAAGACTGCCGATGGATACGAATTGGTTGGTGCGATGTACACCATGCCGAAGAGCGCCACGGAAGAACAACTCAATGAGCGAGTTCCGTTGAGCGTCGCGATGTGGCACTTGCACACCAATTTGTGCATGCCGCCGAGGGGCGAGCTGAAGACCGCGGACTGGACCAAGTTTGGATTGGAAGGATCAATTATCACGCAAGAAGCCTGCGACGACGCGGGCGGCAAATTCCATCCGTCCATTTTCGGCTGGATGGTGCATGTGTATCCCTACGAAGATTCGCTGGGCAAGATTTTCGCGATGCACCACCACGATTGACGATGGATGTTGCGACGCGCGTCTACCAATTTGGACGAGCGACGGGAAACCGCGGGATAAACCCGCGGCTACACTAAGGGAAACACATCCATCGCAGAGACGTGGTGTGGTTCTTTGGGCGGTAATGTAACCACTTTAATCACAACAACCTCCACCTAGGCGAAGATGACGGTTTTGTTGCCGTGAACGAAGACGCGGTTTTCGATGTGCCAGCGCACGGCGCGTGATAACACCACTTTTTCCAGGTCGCGGCCTTTCTCCACCAAATCATCCAGCGAATCGCGATGGGAAATGCGGGATGTGCCTTGCTCGATGATCGGTCCATCATCGAGCACTTCGGTGACGTAATGGGCTGTTGCGCCAATTAATTTCACTCCACGTTCGTACGCCTGGTGATGAGGCTTGGCGCCGATAAACGCCGGCAAGAACGAGTGATGAATATTGATGATGGGCTGCGGATATTGCACGATGAAATCCGTCGAAAGCACTTGCATGTAGCGGGCTAGGACAACCAGGTCGATGTTGTGGGCGTACAGAAGCTCGATTTGCTGCGCTTCGGCTTGGGGTTTGTTTTCCTTCGACACCGGAATGTGATGGAAGGGTACGCCAAAGAAATCGGCATGGCGCTTGGCGTCGAGATGGTTGCTGATCATCAAGGGAAAATCGCAGGCGAGTTCCCCATTGCGCTGGCGATGAAGCAAATCCACCAGGCAGTGATCGTACTTGGAAACGAAGATGGCCACGCGTGGCCGGCGATCACTCAGCGCGAGCACCCAGTTCATGCCGAACTTGTGCGCGACCGGGCCAAACGCTCCATCGAAATCAGGCAGGTCCAAGCGGAAGCCGTCGAGGTCCCATTCGACGCGCGCCAAGTAAAAGCGGTCTTGGCCGGCCTGGTGCTGCTCGAAGTGGAGAATGTTGCCGTCGTAGCGATAGATGAATTCGGCAATAGTGGCGTCCAGTCCCTTGCGGTCAGGACACTGCACGAGCAGGATCGCGGTGTTTTTCATGGGGCCTGCCTCCTGAAAATAGACATCATTGTAGTGAAGAGCGTGGTCAGTGCAAGGGATCCAGGGACAAGTAACCAAGATCAGATAAGCCCCGCCGCGCCCGTTCAAGTTCCAGGACGACTAGGGCAAACGGGCTAGGGTTTGGTGTGCTTGGGTTGGATTGCGCGGCGGTACTGTGACGCGTATCATCGAAATTCATGCTTCTGGCCAATCGTTCGCTCCGTTCTTCCGCTCGAATCGTCCAAATCCCGCTGCACGCCTTAATCTTGGCTTTCGCAAGCCTGCTGTTCAGTGGCAACTGCGTGTTCGCGCAGGTTCCAGCTACTTCGAACGAGACGATCCCGGTCGATCAGGTGCAGCCGGGAATGCAAGGCTACGCCTATACGATTTTTGCCGGCGACCAGGTAGAGAAATTCGACCTGGAAGTGATTGGCGTGATGCCGAATTTTCTGGGGCCGAAGCAATCGATCATTCTGGTGCAACTCAAAGGGCCAAAGGTGGAGCACACCGGCGTGGTGGCCGGCATGAGCGGAAGCCCGGTTTATATCGATGGAAAACTGGCGGGCGCACTTTCGCTGAAGCTGGGGATTTTTACCAAGGAGCCGATTGCCGGAGTTACTCCGATTGCGGACGTTTTGGCGGGTGGAGGAATCACCAGCCCAATTGCCGGCACAGTTTCTGGTAACACAAGCGCGGGGAATTCGGCGCAAGGACCGGTTTCGAACGGACTGGCGAGTGAATTTTCGCAGCGTGCGGGGCTGCAGGGTGGCGCCGAATTACATTCGATCGAAACGCCACTGGTTTTTTCTGGATTTCAGACGTCGGCAATTCAGAAATTCTCCAGCCAATTGGACGGAATGGGATTTGTGGCCGCGCAAGGAGGAACAACGCCAGCGCGGCCAGACGACGCGAAGCTGGCTCCCGGCGATATGGCGGGAATGGTGCTGGTGCAGGGCGACGTGTCCATCAACTCGGCGTGCACGGTGACGGCGATTCGCGGCGACCGGGTATTTTTGTGCGGGCACCCGTTTTTGAATCTTGGCGATGTGCAATTGCCGATGGCGCGCAGCCGGGTGCTGACAACGCTTTCGTCGGATCTGGCCTCCACAAAAATCGTGAATGTGGGCGGGCCGATTGGCACCATCACAGGCGATCACTTGACGGCGGTTACCGGAAAACTGGGCGCATCGCCGGCGATGATTCCGCTGGAGCTGACGACGAAATCGGCGCTGGGGGAAAAACTAATTCGCGCGCAAATTGTGGATCATCCGAAATTAACGCCGTTGCTGGTGGCGCTTACGGCTTTTAACGGACTTACGCAGAATGTGGTGTATGGCGAAGGCACAACGCTGAAACTGCATGCGGAGATCCGGATGAAGGGCCATGCTCCGGTGGAAATCGAAAACACGTTCGCTCCAGGCGACACGCTGAGCCCGGACGGAATGCCGGTGGCGCTGAACTTGATGAGCGTGGTGATGCGGCTGTTTACGAACCAGTTCGAAGCGGTAAAGATCGAAAACATCGCGGTGCACGTGGAAAGCGTGCCGGGGCGGCAATCGTATTCGATCGAGAGCGCGTGGCTGGAAAAGGGTGAAGCGGCACCGGGAGAAACTTTGCGGTTGCGAGTGTTGGTGCGGCCTTACCGGGGTGCGGCACGGATTGAAGAGACGACGATCAAAGTGCCGGACCAGGTGATGCGCGGCACAACTTTGCGGGTGATGGTAAGCGATGCGGACTGGATGAACCGAGCTTCACGCGGATTTGCGGGCGGGTTGGGACAAGGAAGTCCGGCAGGGCTCGATCCGTTGATTGCGCTGATCAATCGCGAACGAAAAAATGACCGGGTATATGTGGGGCTGTTTGTGCCGTCGCCGACGATGTTGTGGGACGACAAGGAATTGCCTAACGTGCCGCTATCGCAGATCAATGCGATTGACGGGCGGCCAGCGCCGGGAACGGTGCAGATTTTGCGGGAGTCACTGGCGAGCGAAGCAAATGTCGCGATGTCGGGACCGGTGACGGGGATTATTTCGTTGAATTTGCCGGTGCGGTAAGTAAAAGCGACCAGAGATGATCGACCAGCGACCAGCAAAACCTATAGAGATTGTGATGAGCGAGGGATGCGAGTGAGTGGAAGAATCGGAAAATTGGGAATGCTGACGCTGGATGCGGCGACACTATTCGCTGTGTTTGCAGGGATGGCGACGGCGGAGCATACGCGGCGGTGGCGGCAATCTACGTATGAAGATTTCTTGAAGGGCACCACGCATGGAATTGCGGTGCGCAGTGATGGAAGGCTGGAGCTAGCGCCGAAGTTTACGCAGCTTGCGGATGCGGATGCGTCGTATTTGTGGGCAGTGAAACTAGATGCGCAGGGTACGCCGTACGCAACGGGCGGATCGCCGGCAAAAGTTTTTAGGCTGGGTGCGAATGGTAAAGCGGCGACGGTGTTCGAATCGAGCGAACTTTCGGCGCAAGCGATTGCGTTCGATGCCAAAGGAACGCTGTATGTGGGGACTTCGCCGGATGGAAAGGTTTATAAGGTTTCGTCTTCCGGCGAGAAGAGCGTGTTTTTTGATCCCAAGACGAAATACATTTGGGACATCGCATTTGCTCCAGACGGGACTTTGTACGTAGCGACCGGAGACAAAGGACAGATTTACGCGGTGGCGCCGGATGGCAAGAACGAACTCTTCTATGCGAGCGACGAAGCGCATATCCGGGTGATCGCGTTCGATGGAAAAGGAAGCGTGATTATTGGCACGGAGCCAAGCGGTCGCGTGCTACGCCTAACGAAAACAAAAGGCGGCGGAACCGCGGAAGGTTTCGTTCTGTACGAAACTCCGAAGCGAGAGGTTACGGCGCTGGCGGTTGGACAGGACGGCTCGATATTTGCGGCTGCCATTGGAGAGCGGCAGCACAATGCAGCCGTGAATCCGGGACTAACAAGCGGAACAACGACAACGATGGTGACGGCAACCGGAAATGTGACGGTGGTGAGTCCGCCGCAAAATACTGGACAACCGCAGACCCCGTTTATTGCGTTTCCTCCACAGATTTCCAGTGGGATCTACAAGATTGCTGCAGACGGCGCGCCGGAAGAGTTGTGGACGTCGCGCGATGATGTGGTGTACTCGCTGGGAATTGGCGGCGATGGGCGATTGCTGGCGGGACTTGGAAATAGTGGAGCGCTGCTGGCTATTGATGGCAAGGGAGTGTTCGCGCAATTGGCGAAGGCGGGCTCGGCGCAGATTACCGGGATCGCGCGCAACAGCTCCGGGAAAATATTTTTGTGCACGGCGAATCCGGGAAAGCTGATTGCGCTGGGACCGGAGTACGAGCCGGAGGGCACGTATGAGTCGCGGTCATTTGACACGCAATTATTTTCGCACTGGGGCCGATTGGAATGGTGGAGTCCCGCGGGCCCGGATGCAAAGAGCGCTTCGAAACGGCAAGAGCCGCGCCTGGAATTCTACGTGCGCAGCGGGAATACGGAAGATCCGGGCAAGGAATGGTCAAAGTGGTTCGGACCTTACACGACGAGCGGATCGCAAACGGAAGCTCCGACGGCGCGATTTGCACAATGGAAAGCGGTGATTCACGATGGCCGTCCGGGAGATGGGATTGAGTGGGTGAGCCTGGCGTACGAACCAAAGAATGTGGCGCCAGTAATCGATGGAATCGCGTTACAGGATCCCGGAGTGCGCGCGCAGGCACAACAAAATTTGGCTATGGGAGCCGCCACGACCGTGGCATTGAAATACCCGCCGGCACCGACAGCCGCCGGAAACGTGATATTGAACCAACCGCAGACCAACGTGACTACAAAATTCGAAGCGCCGCCGCAAGCCACTGTACAGAAGGGCTACCAGACGGTGGTGTGGACGGTGCACGACGACAATGAAGATGAACTGAAGTACGCGGTGTCTTTCCGCGGCGAAGGCGAGAAAGAGTGGAAGCTGCTGAAGGATAATCTGGAGCAGAAATTTTATTCGTTCGACACCACCACGCTGCCGGATGGGGCGTACTACTTGAAAATTGCGGCGAGTGATGCGGCTTCGAATCCACCGGAGAAGGCGTTGAGGACGGAGCGGGAGAGCGAACGGTTCGAAGTGGACAACACGCCGCCGGTGATCGGAAAGATTGAATCATCGTTGGCTGGCAGCAAAGCGACCTTAAGCTTTGAAGCGACGGACGCGGAATCAAATATCGAGCGCGCGCAATATAGCGTGGACGGTGGAGAGTGGCTACTGCTCGCGCCAAAAGCGGGCATCAGTGATGGGAAACAAGAGTCTTACGAGTTCGCGGTAAGCGGACTAAAAGCCGGCGAGCATGTGGTTGCGGTGCGCGTTTACGACCGGTTCGAGAACGTGGGCAGCGGAAAAGCCGTAGTCAACAGCAAGCCGTAAATACGGGGATTAACCAGTCCAGCGATCGGCGCGCGGCATGACGACGAAAGTTTCGATTTCGGCGCCGAAGCCGATACGGCCGTCGCCGTAAGGCTCACTTCGCACGTGCACAACGCGCGCGCGGCAGTGAGTTTCCTTGGGTTTATCGCCGGTGATTTCGGCGGGCATGCGCAAACTTGCTTCGATGGGCATGCCGATCTGAAGCGGCGCAGATGTGGCGAAGTAAAATCCGCCTTGAGAAACGTTTAGCGCTTCAGTGAAATGTTCGCTTTTATCGGCGGCCAAGCCCATGGCTTTGAAGCGAATGGGAGTACGCATGGGATAGCGGGTTAATTGGCGACGTTCAGAAAGACCCATACAAGACTCCTTCACGCAGGGGAACGGAGACTGCGGCCCACTTTGCTTGCGGAAGGGTAATGGGAAGGTTAGCAGACGGGCAGCCGTGGTCAAGTTGAAATGCGGCAGAATGCTTGGAAACAATCGGTAATAGGACGCGACGCTGGTTCGCTCCTTGTTCGCCCTGGCGAAATTGCAACGCGACGGAAGCAGCTAGTGCATGAGAGTCGAGGTGGGCTGATGTTGCTGGCCGTTTCGAAATGCCTGCAGGAGAGCGATGCGATGAGACATGTCGAGTAAACCGAACGTGGTAGTTGAAAAATCCACGTGGAAAAGCATTGAGGCGGCGCATGCGCGAATTGCGCCACGGATTCACCGGACGCCGGTGCTGCGTTCCGCCACGCTGGATGCGATGTGCGGGGCGGAATTATTTTTCAAGTGTGAAAATCTACAGAAGACGGGATCGTTTAAGATTCGCGGCGCCACGAACGCAATATTTTCGTTGACGAATTCGGAAGCGGCACGTGGAATCGTGACGCCATCGAGTGGCAATCACGGAGCGGCGGTGGCATGCGCGGCCGGGTGGCGTGGGGTTCCGGCATGGATCGTGATGCCAAAAAACGCGCCAGCAGTGAAATGCCGAGCGGTGGAAGCGTATGGCGGCAAAATTACGTTCTGCGAGCCGTGGATTTCTGCGCGTAACGAAGCCGCGGCGCGCATTCAAGCCGAAACCGGAGCAGTGTTGATTCACCCATATGACGACGACCGGATTATTGCGGGCCAGGCGACGGCGGCGAAGGAGTTGCTGGAAGAAATCGAAGCGCTGGATGCGCTGCTGACGCCGGTAAGCGGCGGCGGATTGCTGAGCGGATCAGCGCTGAGCGCCAAGCATATCCGGCCTGAGATACGAGTCTATGGCTGCGAACCGGCTAAAGCAGACGATGCTTACCAGTCTTTGCATACGGGAACGCTGCATTCAATGGAATCGAGCGACACGATCGCGGATGGGCTACGAGCTTCGCTAGCGGCGAGGACGTTTGCGATTTTGCAAAAACACCTGTCGGGAATTTTTCTGGTGAGCGAAGAAGAAATCATTAGTGCGATGGCGCTGATCTGGGAGCGGCTGAAAGTGATTACGGAACCGTCGTCGGCGATCGTGCTGGCGCCGCTGCTCAAGCGCGAGGTCATCGACTCGATTTCAAGTGAAGCGCCGCGCGCACGGCGGCTGCGAATCGGAATTATCCTCTCTGGCGGGAACGTTGATTTGCGAGCACTTCCCTTTCATTAAGTTATATCGTCAGCGTATTAATTTTGTGGTACCTTCAGCGCGTTCGGTGTCAGTGCCGCCCCACCGGCATTCTGGCGGGTTTCGCGATAGTTTTCTCGGATTAGCGAGGGGCTCTCGCGGGACTCATTTGCCGGTGAGAAGGCAATCCTCAAAGCCAGGATGACCGGGTAACCCTCGATGAAAATATCCCAGCGACTGCTCACTTATGGGTGTGCATTGGCAGTGGTGTGTTCGTTGGTAACAAGGGGATTGGCGGGCCAGAGTGCGAGCCCTGTTGCGAATCGTGTGACGCAGGCGCCGGACGGAAAGACGCGCGTAACGCTAACGGGAAATGTGCATCCGCTGGCGCGTGCGCAGAACAGCCGCGGGGCGGTGGAGGATTCGCTGGCAATGCCGCGTATTTTGCTGCTGCTGAAGCGAAGCGACCAGCAGGAGGCGGCGCTGCAATCTTTGATGGAGGCGCAGCAAGATAAGTCCTCGCCAAATTATCACGCGTGGTTGACGCCAGATCAGTTTGGAAAACAATTCGGGGCCTCGGACACGGATTTACAAGCGGTGACGGACTGGCTGACGGCACAAGGATTCCAGAACGTACGAGTGGCGGCCGGACGGACGGTGATTGAATTCAGCGGGAGCGCCGGCCAGGTCATGCAGGCCTTCGGCACGCAAATTCAAAGCTATGCAGTAAACGGAACGCTCTACGTGGCCAATTCCACCGACCCGCAGATTCCGGCGGCACTGGCACCGGCGGTGGCGGGAGTCGTGTCCCTGCATAATTTTCCAAAGAAATCGCATGCGCGATTCCTAGGCGATGCGCGGATGAATGCTACAAGTCACAAACTGCAACCGTTGTTTACGTTTCCTGATCCAGGCGGTAACGGCAGTTTTTACGGAGTAGGACCTGGGGATTTTGCAACGATCTATAACACCGAGCCGCTGATTGGGAGTGGAAATGACGGCAGTGGACAGACCATCGCGATTGTTGGCGAGACGCAAATTAATCCGCGAGACGTGTCCGATTTCCGGACTATGTTTGGGCTGACAAACAATTTTTCGGCCGCGAATATCATTTTGAACGGGATGGATCCGGGAATCACTTCGCAGGACGAAGAATCGGAATCGGACCTGGACGTACAGTGGTCGGGAGCGGTGGCGCCGGGAGCGACGGTGAAGTTCGTGGTGTCTGCGGGAACGTCGGCTTCATCAGGTATAGATCTCTCGGCGCTTTATATAGTCGAGCACAACCTGGCAGATGTGCTGAGCGAGAGTTATGGCGCTTGCGAGAGCGATCTAGGTTCGGCAGGGAACGCGTTCTTCAAGGGATTGTGGGAGCAAGCTGCTGCACAAGGTATTACGGTGGTGGTCTCGTCAGGCGATGGAGGCTCAGCGGGCTGCGACGATTTCAATACCGAGACAGTAGCGACGCGAGGGCTTGCGGTAAGCGGGATTGCCGGAACGCCGTTTAACGTTTCGGTGGGTGGAACGGACTTCAATCAATTCAACTCGCAGACGACGTACTGGAATACCACAAACGACACGGTTACTGGCACTTCGGCAAAGGGATATATTCCGGAATTTCCGTGGAACGAAAATTGTTCGCAACTTGGATTGACAGGTTGCGGGGCGGGGGCACCACAGGGTTCCGTGAATATCGTGGCCGGAAGCGGCGGCGCAAGCTCGCTGTACGCAAAACCCAAATGGCAAATGGGCGTGGCCGGAATGCCGAATGACAATCATCGCGATCAGCCGGACGTATCGCTATTCGCGAGTCCGGGATTTGAGGCAAGCGGATATTTATTCTGCCAGACTGACCTGACCGGAGTGTCTTCCTGCAACTTGAATGAAGCAGAGTACACGTTTCACATCATTGGCGGGACTTCTGCGTCGGCTCCGGCGTTCGCCGGAATGATGGCGCTGGTAAACCAGTATGCGGCGGCGCATGGCGGATCGTCGCGGCAAGGAAACGCGAATAACATTCTGTACGCGTTAGCGAAGAAATCGGGATCGAGCTGCACATCGAGCGTGGCCGAGGCCGCAGGCTGCGTTTTTAACGACGTTGCCGCGCCGAATATTCATCATCCCTCGGGTGCCGCAAGTAACAGCGTGGCGTGCAAAGGCGGCACACTGAATTGCAGCGCGACGGTGGCGTCCGGTACGGGTGTACTGGTCGACCCGGCCCACACCACGACAGAAGCGTGGACGGCGGGCGCAGACTACGACCTGGCGACGGGACTGGGTTCGCTGAACGCGAATAATTTGGCGGTGGCGTGGGGTAGCGCGTCAACGATTGCGACTACGACGACGCTATCGCTGTCACCGACGACCGGGATTACCCATGGGCAAAATGAAAATGTAGTGGTCACCGTGAACGTGAAAGCGAGCACCGGTACGGGGATCCCGTCGGGAGACGTGGCACTGCTGGCAACGCTGGCGGATGGATCGACGCTGGGTATTGACCAGTTTACATTGGCGAACGGGGCGATCGCTTCCACTAAGACGCAGAATTTGCCGGGCGGAACGTATAAGGTCTATGCGCACTACGCGGGCGATGGGACCAACGCGCCGAGCGATTCTCCGTCGGTGCAAGTGACCGTGGGAAAAGAAGCGAGCCAGACGTTCATAGTTATTCCCACATTTGATTCGCAGGGCAATCAGACCAGCGGCAATGCCAATTCTGTTGTATATGGGTCGAACTACATCATTCGGATGTATGTAGCGAATAGCGCAGCGGCGGCGAGTACAACAGGGCCGCCGACCTCTCCGTGCTATACCGTGAACGAAGTGACGTGTCCGACGGGGAGCGTGACGCTAACCGCTAGCGGAACCGCGGTTGATGGCGGCACCTTCACGTTGAACAACCAGGGCTACACCCGAGACATTGCGCCAACGCTTTCTGGTGGGACGTACCCGCTGGTCGCGAAATATGCCGGAGACGCCAGCTACGCGGCAAGTACTTCGGCAACAGATACGTTCACCGTCACGCCGGCACCCATTCCGCTAAGTATGATCGTGCCAAGCAGCTCGATTGCCGGGACGACATTCTTCGCCAGAGTGGAAGGAGATCTGAACTTCGTAGGCGTTGCCCCGACGGGCACGATGACCATGCTTGAGGGAAACACTGTAGTTGGCGGCCCGTCAACTGTACTCGGAAACGTCAGCTTCCCCGGGATATTCATGAATATTCCCGTCACGTTGAACACGTCCGGCGGCCATTCGCTCATCGCGAAATATACCGGTGACGCCAGCTATGCGGGGAGCACCACGGCGCCGCAGAACATCCAAATCTTTTATCCAACCACATCGGCGATCACTGTAAGTTCCAGTAACATCAACTTCGGACAAAGTATCACCATCAAGGCCACGTTAAGTACAGGCCTGAAAAGCCCAGCCATTACTGGTCAAATCGGGTTCGGCTCTACCAACGGACTTGCTGCGATTACCATCGGCCCAACTACGCAAACTACGGATGCGAGCGGAAATCTCATCTTGCAGGCGTCCGCGACCACCTCGCCGCAATTCACCGAATCGGTGTTCTCGACTTACAACGGTGATGCAAATTATTCGAGCTCGAGCTCAAACGTGGTCTTTGTGAATGTCAACATCCCCGACTTCACTCTCGGACCCTCGAGCGGAGTAAACGTGCAGCCTGTGGCCGGGCAAGCAGGCTCAGCTTCGCTTACGATTACGCCCACCAGTCAGATGCCTAGCTCTGTTGCGTTGACGCTCTCGGGGGTGGTGATATCGGGTTACACCATTTCGTTGACGCCTCAGCAGGTCAGCTTGAACGGTTCAGCGGTTTCGGCCACCCTTTCCATGACCCCCATGGCGACTGTGCCCGCTAACGCGATAAAGGCACAAGAACGCCGGGCAAGTTTCATCGGATTTCCACGCGGAGATTGGTTGGGCTTGAGTCTCGGAGCCGGTATCTGTGCGGTGTTTCTGCTGATCGGTTCCAGCCGCGCAAAGCATTCTCGTTTGGCGTTCGGCGCCGTTGCGCTTTGCTTGCTGAGCTTGGGGTTGGGGTGTGGCGGAGGTGGCGGAGGTGGTGTAACGCCACCGACGGGCGGAGGAAGTTCACCTCCTGGGCCCACCACCATCACCTTGACCACATCAAACGCAAAAGGTGCCGCAGGCTCCCCATTTCTGGTGACCGCCACTGTGATCGGCGGTAAGCCTTTGACCGGCACCGTCACATTTTATAATTTCGGCACCGCAGTCTCGAGCGCTCCCATTGCCAACGGCCAGGCGCAAACCGGTCAGGGATATATTAACAATCCGGGGATTTACCAGATCACCGCAAGTTACAGCGGAGACTCGCAGAATCAGGCGTCATCCTCGGCTCCTCTCATCCAGGTTTTGACCGGGACGTTTCCCGTCACCATTCAAGGCGCAACCGGCGGCGATCTTCACTTTGTCCAGGGATCGGTGGGCGTGCAGTAGTCGCCTGAAGCAATCGCGCCGCATGCGCATCGCGGAACCGTTTGGTCGAGACGAATTGGTGACAACATCGAGACTTCTAAATGGAAAGCCGGCTACTACCATAGGAACGTGGTTTGCTCTTTGATGAATCAGAGCAACCAAACGTGAGAAATTGTGTTCGAATGAAGGAAGCGGCTGACTCTGGCGGCAAGTCGTTTAACGCAATACATTCCAAGACGGGTGGTTCCAACGATGAAGGGTTTCCTCTGTAATCGTTTGTCTGCGGCGGGTGTCATTGCGGCGGGCATAGCCGCGAGCCTGTGCTTTGGAGTAGCTACGCTGGGGCAGAGTACTTCACCGCAGGAGCGAATTGTTGAGGCCGTGCAGAGCGACAAGGTCGTGACGCTGCGCGGCAATGTGCATCCAATGGCGCGGCCTGCGAATGACCGGGGGTTGTTGGCCGACCAACAGCCAATTACGAAAATACACGTGTTGCTGCAGCGAAGCGCCGCGCAAGAGACTGCGCTGCAACAGCTGATGGCGCAGCAGTTGGATTCGAGTTCGCCGAAGTTTCATGCCTGGCTGACGCCGCAAGAGTTTGGGCAGCAGTTTGGCCCGGCGGATTCCGATGTGCAGGCGGTGAAAAATTGGTTGACGTCGCAAGGGTTTACGGGACTAAGGGTCAACAATGGGAAAACGTTGATCGAATTTGACGGTACTGCCGGACAAGTGCGCAACGCGTTTCACAGCGAAGTACATCGCCTGTCAGTGCGAGGCGAGGAGCATTTTGCAAACATGCAGGAGCCGCAAATTCCGGCGGCGCTGGCTTCTGTGGTTGGCGGCGTGGTTGGTTTACATAACTTCCGCCCGAAACCGCTCTTACACCGGCTTGGAAAATTCCGGCGCAATGCTTCGACCGGAGAGGTTACGCCACTTTTTACGTTTACCGATGTGAACGGAACTTTTTACGGCGTCGGGCCGAAAGACTTTGCCACGATTTATAACGTGCCAATGTCGTTTGATGGCACGGGACAAAGCATCGCAATCGTGGCACAGACGAATATCAACTTGCAGGACGTACGCGACTTCCGAACAATTTTTGGCCTTTCGGCAAATGACCCACAAATTATTTTGAACGGTGCAGATCCGGGATTGGTTTCGGGCGACGAGGGAGAGTCGGACTTGGACGTGCAGTGGGCAGGGGCCGTTGCTCCTGGGGCGAAAATCATCATGGTCGCGACGCAACTTACGGACACCGACGGACTCGGCGGAGTAGATTCCTCGGCACAATACATTGTGGACAATAATGTTGCGGGAATACTGAGCGAGAGTTACGGAAGTTGTGAATCAGGTTTAGGAACCGCCGGGAACGCTTTCCACAATTCTCTTTGGCAGCAGGCCGCGGCACAAGGAATTACGGTTGTGGTTTCAGCAGGAGACAACGGTTCGGCCGGTTGTTCCGATCCGAATAGTGAATCGTGGTCCGGCCAAGACGCAACCTTAACGCCTGGGATCGCGGTCAGCGGCATCGCGTCAACTCCGTATAACGTGGCGATGGGCGGGACGGATTTTAACCAATCAGGGCTGGAAACCAAATATTGGACTTCCGCGAACAGTTCCGGTGAAGTCTCCGCGCAAGGCTACATCCCTGAAATGGTTTGGAATGACTCGTGCGCTGCCACTGGTTCGGCTGGATGTAGTTCGGTAACCAGCGCGTCGCCGCCGAAGTGCCCGTCATGCATCGTCGCCGGCAGTGGCGGTCCCAGTTCGATTTATTCCAAGCCGTCATGGCAGGCGAGCACGATTACCGGCATGCCAAACGACAGTAAGCGAGATTTACCAGACATTTCGTTGTTTTCGGCCGACGGGGGCACCAAAAGTTTTTATATCACCTGCGAATCGGATCAGGATATTCCGGGCGACACAGGGTGTAATCTAACCAAATTCTCTTCGGAGTCCGGAGGTCCCTTCCACGACTTTCAGGCGATAGGAGGAACTTCGGCCGCTGCACCCGCGTTTGCTGGAATCGTGGCGTTGATCAATCAGAAGACGGGGCAACGGCAGGGCAATGCGAACGTAACACTTTATGCGTTAGCGCTATCGAAAGCGGCAACATTCCCGAGCTGCGATTCGGGTAACAACACTGCGCCCGCAACCTGTATCTTCCACGACATTACCGGCAGCAAAAGCTCCGATGGCAATACGCCCAACGTGAATAACTCGGTTCCCTGCTCCGGAGGCTCTGCCAATTGCAGTAAGACTTCGAGCGGAGGATTTGGTGTCATCGCGTCCGGAGGGAATCCTGCATTTACAGTCGGTGTGGGCTACGATTTGGCGACCGGTCTCGGTTCAGTAAACGTCACGAACTTGATTAACAACTGGTCCACGCCAGGGCTCACGAGTACAAGCATCACGCTTGCGGCATCGCCCACACCCATCACAGGCGCTGTGGGGACAGCCTTCACACTGAGCGGTACCGTCGCGAAAACGGGAAGTGCGACGCCAACGGGTGTGATCGTCTTTGAAAACGCCGCGACCAATCTTCCGGCGGGTAATGTTCCGTCAGGCAATTTCCCGCCAGATCCGGCGACACTCAACTCCAGCGGTACCTATAGCGTGAGCACGACATTTCTGCCGGCTGGTACGTACACGCTGAAGGCACACTACGGCGGGGATACAACTTACGCGCCGAGCGATTCGACGCCGGTTAGCGTCAACATCGCGAAACAAGCAAGCAAGGTCGTCGTTAGCTTGGTGACCTTTACCAGCACTGGCGCCGTTTCAGCGATCAGCACTTCGCCGCAACCGGTTCAGTACGGTTCGGACTATACCCTGCGTGTGGACATCGAGAATGCGAGCGGTACGCTTTGCCAGAATCTGAACACCGGAGCGGTAAACTTCGTCTGCCCGACGGGAACAATCAACCTGCTTGACGGAGGGAGTGCGTTGAAAGACTTTCCGAATGCACAAACTCCAAATGCGACAAACGTGGCGAACCTGAACGATCGCGGATTCATCGAGGATCAGCCGATTCAACTGGGCGTGGGAGCGCATCCGATTACCGCGACGTACACTGCAGCCGCCGGGAGCAGCTATACGTCGCAGGCCAGCAGCAACACGCTTTCCGTCACCATCACGCAGGCGACAACTACGACCGGCGTGACACCCAGCATAAGCAGTATCACTTCCGGTGGCAGCGTCACGTTGACTGCGGTGGTCTCATCCAGCAGCAATTCCACCCAGGGGCCAACGGGAACCGTGCAATTTATGAACGGAAGTTCGAACCTCGGGGCCGCCGCCGCGACCTGTACGCCCGCTGGAGCCACAAGCAGTGCTGGGGCTTCCTGTACGGCGACTTTAACCACGGCGATTTCTTCGCTGCCTCCTGGAATCATTGATATACGCCCGCGTAATACGCCATTCGCCTTCCTGGCGTGGCTCGCGGCAGTGTTGGCGATGCTGAGCCTCGTACTGGCCGCAAAGCTTGCGACGAGACGGAAGCAATACGCATATGCCGGTCTTGCGTTTTTTCTGATGGCAGCAGCAGCGATTGCTGGCTGCGGCGGCGGAAGTTCCAGTAGCGGAGGCGGATCAAGCCGCAGCGTCACCGCCAAATACAGCGGCGACACCAATTACGCCGGCTCAACGGGTTCGACAACGATCACCGTCCATTAGCCTCGTGCAGAGCGTCTACGAGAAAGAAGAAAAAGAGGGGCTCAGCATGCTGTGCCGCTGCGGGAAAAAACTCATACCGGTTATTCGCTTCAGTTGATAACTGGCGGAAAAAAGACGTTCCAGAAGTTGGGCGCTGGAGAAGTAAATTCTATGGGCACCAACGACCCTTCCGAACTGAATTGTGGCGGACGCGGGATTTGGGCTTCGACAGTTTTCTGCGTAGTGATATTTTCAATGGTGATCTTGGTGCCCTGCGGAATCGCTTCCGTCAGAACGACCAGCGCACCGGTGGCGCTGACGGTGTGAGTCGCGCCCTCGATGGTTTGTGTTTTGCCGGCGATTTTCAGGCGGACCGGGACGCGAAGCAGCACGCGCTGCGCGCGGCGGCGCTCTTCTGAAGTGAGTGGACGTGTCAGTCCGGGCTTCACGGAATTGGGCGCATACTGTCTTGTAGTGACCGGCGGTTTCACAGTTCCATCCCCCAAAAATCCATATCCGGAGCAAGCAGTTCAATCCCGTATTCCCAGCCTTCAGGACGTGGATTCCCTTTCCAGACGACAACTGAAGCATTACTGGTACCGGTGGCCAAATTGGTGAGCGACAAGCGCTGATTCAGTTCGAGAGAAGGTTTCAGGATGACCATGCAGCCATAGGCATTTACCACTCGAGTGAACGCCTCCGCTGCAGCAGTCTTGCCGTCGGCTTCCCATTCGGCGCGAACGTGCACGCGCGAATTCATGCGATTGCCACGGCGTTTATCGCTGTAGCGATTGCCTACATCCTTTAGCCCTACACGCTTTTGTTCTGGAGTCTTAACCTGCATTCGTCGTCCTTATCAGCTCAGGGTTTGTAAGTACCAACCCTGAAACCCGATCAGCTCAGAGTTTCTAAGTACAACTTGTTTATCTCAGGGCTTGTAAAACAGACCCTGAAACCCTGACACCTGAGTTCAGGGTTTGGGAAATGCTAAATCTTGGACCTGACATTGCCATGCTAGAGTTGCTGGAAAGAGCGGTCAATGGTACGAAAGAAAGCGCGCTGGGAATTTGATAGCTGTACGAAGGGACAGGAACGGGCGCAGCGATGCGAAATCTGATCGTGAATGCGGATGATCTGGGCTGGACGCAGGGCGTGAACCGCGGAATCGCCGAAGCTCATCGCAATGGAATTGTGACCAGCACTTCCCTGCTGGCGAACGGATGTGCGTTCGAAGAAGGTGTTCAGTCGGCGCTGCAATCGCCTCGTTTGGGAGTGGGAGTGCATTTGAACTTGAGCGATGGAAAACCGCTGGCGCCGGCCAGACAAGTAAAGAGCCTGCTGGATGAAAATGGGAATTTTTCTGGCGGACCAGAAACGCTGCTGTTCCGTCTGACCGCGAAAAGTCTCGATGCCAGGGAAGTTGAATTGGAGTGGAACGCGCAAATTGAAAAAGTGCGGGCGGCGGGAATTCGTCCAACCCATCTTGACGGTCACAAACACGTCCAGATGCTGCCAGGACTTTTTGCCGTGGCGCTGCGCCTGGCAAAGAAGCATGGGATCGAAGCAGTGCGCGTGTCGCACGAAGCATCCAGTCTAAGAGCAGCACTGAACAGCGGAGGCGAACTGGCGGGGTTGATGCTGAAACAGGGCGTACAGGCACGCGGATTGAAGCTTCTGGCGCGGGATGCTAGAAAGATGGCTGAGCGCGCGGGAGTCGCCGCGGCAGACTATTTCTGCGGCATCGCGCAAACCGGGGTTTTGACCAAGAAAGGCATACAACAGATGCTGGCCAGCCTGCCAGAGGGAACCACCGAGTTGATGTGCCATCCCGGCTACGCGGACGCTGAACTGGAAAAGAGCGCTACCCGATTGCAAAAATCGCGGCAAACGGAACTGGAGATACTGACCGACAAAGAGATTCGAAAAAGTATCGCTGCGCTGGGGATTCGCCTGATAAACTATGGGGAGATCAGCACATCGGGAATATGAGCAACGTATCCGAAATTCGATATTCGATCGTGGTGCCGTTCTTCAACGAGCAGGAGAACATTCCGCCGCTCTATATGAAGCTGACCGAAGTGATGGACTCCATCGGGGAGCACTACGAACTGGTGTTTGTGGACGATGGCAGCCGTGATAACTCCTTTCGTGTGCTTTCTGAAATTTATGAACATGACCGTCGCGTCAACTTAATTCGTCTCCGCAGGAATTTCGGTCAGACGGCAGCGCTCAAGGCGGGATTTGATTTTGCGCGTGGGACAATTATCATCTCGATGGACGGCGACCTGCAACACGATCCCGAAGAGATTCCGCGGTTTTTGGAAAAAATTGAGGAAGGATATGACCTGGTGAGCGGCTGGCGCCACGCGCGGCGCGATCACTGGCTAATGCGACAGATTCCAAGCCGGGCCGCGAATTGGATGATGGCGAAACTTTCTGGCGTACAGCTGCACGATTTCGGCACGACATTCAAAGCGTACCGCCGCGAAATCATTCAAGAAATTCAATTGTACGGCGAACTGCACCGCTTCATCCCAGCACTGGCGAGCACCACCGGGGCAAAAATCGCGGAAGTACCGATCGAAAATCTGGAGCGAAAAAGCGGTAAGTCAAATTACGGAATCGGCAGGACCATCCGGGTTTTCCTGGACCTGCTGATGGTCAAGTTTTTATTGGACTATTCCACCAGGCCGCTGCAATTTTTCGGCTTGCTGGGCCTGGCGGGCGCAGGTTCGGGAACGTTGCTCGGCGCCTACGTAGTGTTCAAGAAGCTTTTTTACCGCATTTCCGTCATGCAGGAGCACGGCCCGTTGATGCTACTTTCCATTGCACTGTTGGTCAGCGGCATACAATTCATTTCGATGGGGCTGTTGGGCGAAATCATGGCCCGCACCTATTACGAATCGCAGAACAAGCCGATTTATACGCTGCGCGAAGTAAAAACTCACCGCAAAGAAGCCGGCGATTCCGCCGAACAGGCTCGCCCGTTCGGGACGTCGGATCATTAGTAGCCCGAGGCACGACCTGGTTTCACCTACCAAACGAAATTTCATAAACATTGCAATCATCGCGTTGTTCTGGACACTGATCTACGAGACTGGAATGTTCTCGCCACCGTTACTGGATGACGCGGATTCGGTGCATGCTGAAGCGGCGAGAGAAATGCTGACGCGCCACGACTACGTAACGCTTCATGCTAACGGCATCCGCTACTTTGACAAGGCGCCTCTGTTGTATTGGCTAACCGCTGCGAGCTATTCGCAGTTCGGATTTACGGAGTTCGGCACGCGGCTGCCGCTGATGTTGTTTGTGCTCGCGCTGCTATTGGCCAGCTATGCGCTGGGAAGGCAATTGGGTGGCGACAGCGCGGGACTATTTGCAGCATTGATTCTTGGTACAGCTGTCGGCCCATATCTGTACACCCGATTCTTGATTCCGGACATTGTCGTGGGCTTGTGGCTGACGATCACAGTGGATCTCTTGTGGCGCAGTCTGCAGCAGGAAGAACCTTCACAGCTGCTGTGCGCGGGGTTGGGCATCGTTACGGGACTTGACGTGCTTACCAAGGGCTTGATCGGGCTGGTATTCCCCGTTGGGATTATTCTCCTATACGTGTTGCTTACCGGAAATTACCGGCTGTTATTAAAGTTGCGGCCTATCTTTACCACCGCTGTGTTTTTCATGGTGGCAGCGCCCTGGCACGTCCTGGCAATTTTGCGGAATCCTGCACAAGGCGAATCGAAAGGATTTTTCTGGTTTTATTTCATCAACGATCAGATCAACAGATATCTGAACAAACGAATTCCTCACGACTACAACAAAGTTCCCTTTCTGCTTTTCTGGGGATTGATACTGGTTTGGCTATTTCCCTGGAGCCCGTATGTCATTGCCGGACTGCGCCAGGTACCTGTGCGATGGAGAAAGTGGCGGGGGCAATTGTCGAAAGAAGGACGAGCGGCACTACTGCTGGCGATTTGGGCGCTGGTAATCCTTGGTTTCTTTAGTTTTTCTACGCGCCAGGAATATTACGTACTGCCCGCTTTGCCGGCGCTCGGACTATTGGCCGGAATTTGGCTGGCCAATGAGGAGAAATCTTCGCTAGACAGTTCCGCAAGACGCAGCGGCAGACTGTGCGCCACGATCCTGCTCACGCTGGGCGTTGCGATTTTTCTGATTGCTGGAACGCTTGCCGTGATTCTGCCGCCGCTACCGGCGGGTAGCGATTTCGCGGACGCGTTGCGCAAGGATTCCGACCTGTATACGCTCTCCATGGGCCACTTGTTTGATCTGACGCCGAAAGCTCTTGGAGCATTCCGGATGCCGCTGGCGCTGACCAGCCTGGGATTTCTCTCTGGAACGGCATTGAATTGGTGGTTTCGCAGACGTAACCATCCCTATAAGGGAAACTTAGCGCTGGCTGGAATGATGGTGGTGGCGCTTTTCGCCGTGCGCCTTGCGCTGGGAATTTTCTATCCGGTGTTAGGATCGAAAGCGCTGGCCGATGTGGTGCATCGCGAATATCAAGCTGGCGACGTGTTAGTTTGCGATGGCGAGTACGCAAACGCTTCCAGCGTAAATTTTTATACCGGGATTCCGTTGCGGATTTTGAATGGCAGAGAGAACGCTCTGTGGTATGGCTCATATTTTCCTGATGCTCCGAAAATCTTCGACGACGACGATTCGTTTCAGAAATTATGGCGCGGTCCGCAAAGAGTGTTTTTTCTGACTTCCGATGCCCACGGGCCGGAGAAAGTTCGCACCATGGGAGTTCCCTACTATCAATTGCTGCGCACCGGCGAAAAGGGCGTTTACAGTAATCAGCCGGCACGCCGCTAGCCCATCCACTAACGCAAGGTCATACTGCCACGCTTGAGAAATACCTCGGAGGACGACCGTGAACAGAGAGCAGTTTTACGCAATCATGGACGGAGAAGGCACGCTGGATTATGAAGTTTATCTGCGCACCAAAGCGCTGCTCAGCTGCCAGACGGATTACGCGGAGCTCTGCAACAAGGACGAATTGCAATTTCAACTTGTGCATCAGGTGGAAGAGTTGTGGATGAAGCTGATCGCCTACACGCTACTGGATATCGATGAATATCTGCAGCTGGAAAATACCAACCGCGTGATGACTCTTTTTCACCGCATCCACGCCATTCAGCGGATGATGATTGAGCAGATCGGTCTGCTGGAAACCATGTCGCCCAAGGAATATCAGGCCATCCGTCAGCGGCTGGGAAATGGCAGCGGCCAGGAATCGCCGGGCTTCCGCACGCTACTCAAGATGTACCAGCCGATCTGGAATTGCTTTGAAGATGCGTACTTAAAGAAACACGGACTGACGGTCGAGAAAATTTACAATTCGCAATACAAGCACGACGACGCCTATGTAGTGGCCGAAGCGCTGGCGGAATTCGACGAATTGTTCCAGAAGTTTCGCTTCGAACATATGCAGCTCATTCACCGGACGATCGGGTTTGGCTCGAAATCGCTAAAAGGACGGCCAGTGGAAATTCTGGAAGATGGCATGCGCCACAAGTTTTTCCCACAATTGTGGGAGATTCGCAACGAAATGACCGACGAATGGGGCACGGAATACGGCGTAAAGCGCGATCCCCTTAGCGGGCATCATTGAGCAGAAAGCGAGTAGTGAGTAGTGAGCAGTGAAAAAACGGGCGAGCGCTCGCGATCACTAAGAAAGGCGCGTGTACTCGCCGCGAAAGAACAACAACGGCTGACCCGGAAAGAGCGTAGCGGAAAGCACTTCGCCCACAACGATGGTGTGGTCGCCAGCAACGTGCATCGCGTGCAGACGGCAGGCAATCTGACAAAGAACATTCTCCATCAGCGGAATATTCGATGGCGTCCAAATGAAATTCACGTTCATGCTCGCCTCATCTTTTTGCGGTTGATCGGCGCACGCGAAAAACTCGGAAAGATGCTGTTGCTCCTGCTTTAAAACGTTAATTCCAAAAACGCGTTTCTCTTTGAGTAAGGGAAGCAGGTGCGCGTGTTCGGTTACGCAAACCGAAATGAGCGGCGGAACTAGCGAGACCGACGTGAAGGAATTTGCCGTCATTCCATGTACGCGATGTGGCGCGCACTCCACTGTTACCACTGTTACCCCGGTAGCGAACTGCCTAAGGGCGCGCCGGAAATCGACTGAGGTAAGCGGGGCGGTAGACATGAGATTCCCCGACGATAACACAGGTAATGGCGGTGCGCTAAAACACAGCTGGACGGTTCGAAATAAAAAGAGCGGCCCGTAAGAGCCGCTCTTTGCCATCATGCAGATTCCAGACCGCCTGATGTCAACGCGAAGGCGGACGATCCTTCTTGTCTTTTTCTTTGTTGTCCTTATTGTCTTTGTTGTCCTTCTTCGGCGGCGGCTGCTGCTCCTTTGGCTGCGTTTTCGCAGCCTCTCTCGGCGGCGGCTGTTGTTCTTTTGGTTGTGGTTTCGCAGCCTCTCTTTGTTGCTGCTGTTGTAGTTGCCGCTGAACATCCTGGCGTTTTTGTTCGTCGGTTCTCTGTTGTTCCAGTCTTTGCTGCTGCTGGGCGCGTTGCTGTTCAGCATTCTGGCGCTCTTGCTGTTGCTGCTGACGCAGCTGGTCCGCCTGCTGTTGTTGCCGTTGTTGCGTTTGCGGCTCGGGATTCTGCCGCGCGGCGGGCGGGCGATCGTTGGTGGCCGGTCGGTTGTCCGCTGGACGATTCGCATTCGGATTGTTCGCGTTCGGATTATTTGGAGTCGCGGTCGGCGGACGATTTGCGTTCGGCCGATTCGGATTCTCCGCATTCGGCGTGTTCGGATTGGCATTGGGCCGATTGGCATTTGGCGGATTCGCAGCCGGCGGATTTGCATTAGGTCGATTTGGATTCTCTGCGTTCGGCCGGTTGACGTTCGGCGGATTCGCGTTCGGCTGACTTGGATTAGGCCGGTTCGCGTTGGCATTCGGCGCATTCGGATTTGGCCGATTGGCGTTCGGTTGATTCGGGTTCGGCTGATTCGGATTTCCAGCGTTCGGCGTGTTCGGACTTACGTTAGCGGGACGATTTGCATTTGGCTGCGCCGTGTTTGGCTGCGCCGGAGCCGGCTGGCTCTGCTGAGTTGCTTGCGCTGGCCGACCGGGCTGTCCCGGGCGGTTTACAGAATTCCCCTTTGGAGGAAGCGCTGCCGCTTTCGCCGGAGCTGCGACTTTCACGTTTGCGCTCGCGGGCTGCGGTTGATTGGCGCGAACCTGCGTCACTGCCACAGGACGGCCGCCATTCGCCTCCACTGCTTTAACTTGCTGCGCCACTGGAGCTGGAGGTGGTGGTGGTGCGGTTTTTGCGACTACGTTGCGACTAGCGAGAGTCGCCGGCGGACGAGCCTTGGCTGGAGCAGCGGTGCCGGTAAAGCTGCGTGCTTGCGGAGCAACTGTGGTTCTCGCAGCGACCGGCGCGGACGCCACTTCGCGCGCGTCCACGCGAACCTGATTTCGGCCGACGGGCTGCGCGGTGGTAAACGAGGCCTGAGAAGTGGCGGTGACGGCGTTATTGGCCCGCTGATTCTGATAGGTAATGTTGGTCACGCTCACATTCTTGGTGTTGTTTACGTACACGTTGTTATAGACATTCGTGACTTGTGTGCGGTTCACGATCGTGGTGTTCGAAACGTTCACGCGCTCCACGTAGCGTTCGCTCACGTGATAAGACGGCGTATAAACGTCGCGCGGACCGAGTGGGAACCACGCCACACCGGCGGCTGCGCCACCGATTGCAACGCCCACTCCGAAACGCGGGCCGCCAACCCAAGCGACCAGCGCTGGAGCGTAAACCGGACGCACATATTCTCTGGTCACATACGCGGGCCGTGGAGGAGAAGGCACCCAACACCATCTGCCACGCGCAACCACCCAACGGCCGTAGTGGAACGGCGCGAAACCCCAGGACGCGTCATCTACCCACGTCCATCCCCACGGAGACACCCAAACCCAGTGTCCATAGCGGTAAGGCGCCCAATCTGCCGCAACGCTCCGCGGATACCAGACGGTGCCATACTCCGGATCGGAATCCCATTGGCCGTTTTCGTCGAGATCTTCATAACCGACGGCGTCATCAGAAACGTAGCGTGCCGAAGCCGAGTGTTCCCAACGTTGGTCGCGCGAATTGCTCCATTGATCGAAATCGTCGCCATCCCCGATGCCTTCGACATCGGCGTTCAGTTGGTCTACGCCGCTGAAATTCGCGGATTCACCGGCGCGAATCGGATAAGCCGAACCGCCGCCGGTCACTTCGCCCTGACCGTCGCGAACCGTGACCAGTGTAGCGTCACCATTTTCGTTAACGTCAATGCGATACGACCCGGGCCGCAAGACATTGAACGCCAGGTTTGGCGTGTCAATTTCGAGGGTCTGATTCTCATCCAGGCGCCGGACGCGCAGGTTCAACGAGCCTTCGGTCAAACGAACTTGCACGACGTTGTCGTCCAGATTCAAAAAAGAAAAACCAGTCTGCGGGCCCAGCCGCAGCGCATAAGAATCGATGCGTACTTCGACGCGGCCATCTTGATCGGCCCAGAGTTTGTCGCCCGTGGTCATCGGACGATTAACAATGGCCTCGACCCATTCGTCGGTACCTGCGGGTTCGAAAGAAACCGAGCCGGATGCGTAGCTAAGCCGAGCGGCGCGGTTGGGCGGATCGTCGTCTTGCGCGAAAGCGCTGCCTGCAACAAACGACAGGGCAAACATTGCGGCAATAACCGTGAACCATCGTGCAGCGATATGTCTCATTTCTCTGTCTCTCCTGAAAGCAGTGAATTTTCCCAGGCCTGTTCTCGCATACAGTTGGGTGGGGGCCTTGCGAGTTTCCTTAAACCATAACACCAGATTCAGGCGCGGCCACATCGGGCAATTGCTTGAGTTTCTAGGCCGGATTCACCTGATGAGGTTCGCGTCTCTGCACGATATAACCCCGGACAATGCTGGGAGTTGCAGAGGGCGGCGGACGCATCCGAGAGAAACAAAAAGAGAGAGCCTGCGCAAACTGAGCAGGCTCGGGACAAAATCTAAATTTAGAGCTGATCAGCGGCCGTGAGACGGGCCGCTCGAGTGGCTGCTGCTGTTTCCTGCACCGTGAGATCCGCCACTGCTGCGCGAACCGCCGCCGCCGGAAGGGCGGCTTGGTGCGGAAGAATGGCTAGGCGGCGAATAGGAACGCGAAGGAGCAGAACTATGCGGTGGCGCCGAATAGCTGCGCGGAGGAGCAGAGTAGCTTCGCGAAGGTGCAGAGTAACCGCGTGGAGGCGCAGAGTCACTCCGCGGAGGCGGGTTATAGTAGGAACGCTGCTGCGTGCTTCCGCGGGCTGAATTATTAAACGAGCCGCGATCATTTGCATATCCCGACCCGCGATTGGAATTGGCGTAATCGGGGCGATTGCCCGGTGCGCCGGAATGCGGATTCACCGAATACCCCGGACGGTTATTTCCTGAACTGGCCGAAGGGGGACGATCAGTGTGATTCGTGTTTCCGGAGTTGCCGCCAAATCCTGTAGGAGCACGACCGTGATCGGTGACGTTGCCTTGCGCGGACCAGGTACGCGAGCTGCCAGTATTCCCTGGGTTGCGATTGATGCCGGAATCCGCCGGCGCGCGGAGCATATGCGATTGAGGCCGGCCACTTTGGGCGGCCGGAGGGCGGTTGCGGTTTGCCGCGGCTCCGGTTTCCGCGGCGCGACCCATTGCTGGAGCGCTTGCACCCGCAGTACCGGTAAATCCACCACGCCCTGCTTGATTGTTCGCCCCGGCAAAGTTCCGCACGGGCAAGCGAGCAGCTCCTGCTGCGGGCAACGTGCGTGCCATCACCGAGCGGTTTTGTATTGCTGAAGGTGGCCGCGCAATGTTGCCTCGACTTGCGGCAACGCCGACAAAGCTCTGCCGCGTTGGCGTAAAACCTGTGCGATTGGTGACTTGAGCGCCGCGCAATGCCGCTTCGTTTACATGAAACGCTGCGCGGTTGATGACCTGGCCGTTCACGAAATTATTTCTCGACGCGACTGTAACAGCTCTGGTATTGTGCGCGTAGGCGTAGTTAAAGCTGCCACCGCGATTGTTCACGAATGTCGAGTTACGGAAACGCGTGTTATTGAAGTTGATGTTACGGAAATACACTCCGCTGGTGTGATACCACGGACGGAACGGTTCACGGAACCCCAGCGGAAACCAACCGATTCCTCCGCCGAAGCCAAATCCGAAACCGCCGCCAAGAAATCCTACGAAAGCTGGGCCATAGATAGGCCGCGCATAATAAGGACCCGGGCACCAGCCCCACCGGCTGCCGACAAAAGCCCAACGTCCATAATGGAACGGAGCAAATCCCCACGGCTCATAGCCAACCCAAGTCCAGCCCCACGGCCCGACGTAGTTCCAATATCCGTTGCTATAGGGAGCCCAGCCAACATCGACAGTATTGGGATACCAGACGGGGCCATAGTCTGGTTCTTCATTCCACGAGCCGTTATCGTCAAGGTCGCTGTAACCCGGGACATCGCGCGACACGTAACGCGCAGAAACCGAATTATCCTCTCTCAGGTCGCGATCGTTCGACCACTGATCGAATTCGTCGGGCTCGGGTGCCGCTCCGACAAAGTACTGCACATTGTTGTCCAGTCCATTAAATTCGCCCCGTTCTCCCGCATGAATGGTGTAAGTCTGCCCGTTCGTCGTGACTTCACCTTCTCCGCGAATCGCAGTGACGCGTGTACTGTCGCCATTTTCGTTCACATCGATTCGAAACGCGCCGGCGTCGGTGACGTTGAAAGCGAGATTCGGAGTATCGATCTCGTAGACATCGCCTTCGCGCAATTCCCGGACGCGCACGTAGATCGTCCCTTCCGCCAGGCGCATCTGCGTGGTCTGGTCGTCCATATTCAAAAATGAAAGCGCTGTCATGCTGGAAAGATGAATGGAGGCCTGGCCTGCCTGAATTTCCGCTCGAGAATTGTTGTCAGCCCAAATCTTGTCGCCAATTGTGACCGGGCGGTTGCGCATCGCCTGCGCCCAATCGCCTTGTCCACCGGGCTGGAACGAAACAGAGCCATCAACGTAACTGAGCCGCGCTACGCGCGTCGGCGGGTCTTGTCCGTTCTCTGGCCCATCATAGTTCGACTGATCACCGCTGCCCAGCATATCGGAATTCTGATTGTAATTAGGATCGTTCGGCGGAGCATCCTGTGCACGAGCGGCAGTCGTGGCAAAAGCAACGGCCCCCGCCAAAAGCAGGAGCGAATATCTGACCTGATTCAATGTCCATTTGGTGTTCATAAGTGTCATCCTCTGTCGCCAAACCCACTCCCTGTTCGATGACATCCGTCTGCCGAGCGGTAAATGACCCGCTCCAAGACTAAAACCCTGCAATGGAAGGAAAGTTGCATATACGGCCCCATCGTTCCAAAGGGTACTAGAACCTAACTAACTTGCCCCAATTCTGGTCTTTAGGACAGTCGCGTACAACTTGAAGCATACCTTAGACTCCTTCCTTGTGGGCGCACCTGCGCTCTGGGAGAATCAACTCGTATGAATGCAAAGTGGATGGGCTGTTTGGCGTTGAGCTTGGCGGCAACGATAGCTACTCCTGCGCAACAGTGGCGGCAAGTGGGTCCTTCCGGCGGCACGGTCATTTCTCTCGAAGCCGACCCGCATAATGCCAGCAAGGTTTTTCTCGGCACATCGGACGGCCATGTTTTTTCATCGACTGACGAAGGCCAGCACTGGAATTTGTTGAGCCGCATCGGCACCGGACAGGACGATGTCGTCACGCACATCATTGTTGATCCTCGCGACTCCACTAGGCTTTACGCCAGCACCTGGACACTGTACTCGGGTGGCGGTGGCGTTTATCGCAGCGACGATGCAGGCCGCAGCTGGAAGTTGATCGGTTTGCCAAAGGAAACCGTGCGCGCGCTCGCGCAGGCTCCGACGAACCCAAAGCTTTTTGTAGCAGGCTCCCTGACCGGAGTCTACCGTTCGAAAGATGACGGAAATACCTGGGAGCGGATCACTCCCGCTAACCACGACGACCTGCGAAATTTCGATTCCTTGGCGTTCGATCCGAAAGACGAAAACATCATTTACGCCGGAACCTACCATCTGCCCTGGAAGACCACCGACGGCGGAAAGAATTGGGCGCCCGTTGTAAAAGGCATGATCGACGACTCCGATGTGATGAGCATCGTGATCGACCCAGCGAATTCTTCGAATGTGCATGCTACCGCGTGCTCCGGCATTTACCACAGCGTGGACGCGGGACAAAACTGGAAACGCTACGCCGGAATACCCTTCGTGTTTCGCCGCACGCAATTGATCAAGCAGGATCCCCAGCATCCAGACACCTTGTACGCTGGTACCACCAGCGGCCTCTGGAAGACCACCAATGAAGGTGGCGAGTGGAAGCGCACCACGCCGGGCGATTGGGTGGTCAACGCAATTCTGATCGATCCCAAAAATCCACAGCGTGTGATCCTCGGTACCGAACGCGAAGGCGTGCAAATCAGCGAAAACGGTGGCGCAACTTTCCTGGCCGCTAACAACGGGTTTGATCATCAGCACATTCTGGACGTCGCGATCGATCGCGAAAATCCAGACCACGCGCTGGTAGTGCTGACTTTTGACACCAACGCGTTTCTGGTAACGAAAGACGGCGGCTCAACTTGGGTCACACTGGGTCCTGGACTCAAGCGTTCCGACGTCCGCCACGTTTACGCCATGCCGACTGGATGGTGGGCTTCGCTCGCCAACGGCGGAATGATGAAATACGAAGAAACCACTCACAAATGGGTGAAGGCCGGATTATTCGTGCCGGAAGTGGCGGTCACGCCCGTTGCGCAAATAACTACGAAGAGCGCGAAAGGCAAAAAGCCTGCACCGGTTGTGAAGAAGCCACTGGCGAAAAAAGCCGTGCCAACTCTTCTGGCGTTTCAGGTCAACGAACTCACTTTCGGTGGAAACGAATGGTTCGCGGCGACCGCCGGCGGTGTGCTTGTTTCAAAGGACAAGGGCAGTACCTGGAAGTACGCTGCCAACGAAGCTGCGATAAAGCAGCCCGCGCAATCGCTGGAAGTTTCCAGCGATGGTTCGCAAGTGTGGGCCGTTTCACAAAAGACTCTTCTTTATTCGGCCGATTCCGGCGCTCATTGGGATTCCCTGCAACTCACGTTCGGGTCCGCAGGCAATCTTCACCTTCGCCGTATCGACGACCAAAATCTGTTCATCACTTCGAACATGGGGTTGTATTCCTCGCGCGATGCCGGACGCACTTGGAACCGCGCCGACATCCGCGAATTGCAATTCCAGGATGCGGCAGGCGCCGGTAACGCGCGCTTGGCTTCGCTGCAACGGCACGGACTGGTGGCTTCCTACGACTCCGGCAAAACTTGGCAGAAGGTAAATGATCCTCTTGCTGAAGGTTTCTTCCCGTTGGTGCGCGCGGGCCACAGCGGTTCGCTCGTCGCGGTTTCCGCAACCGAGGGTCTTTTCACTCTCGATGGCAATGCTCGCTCAACCAGCGAGGCTATGGGCAGCTCGTCCTTGTTGCCTGAAGCGCACGGTTTACAAAAACCGCGCTAAACAAAACACAGCTTAAAGTCAAAAGCGCCCCGATCGCAGTATCCGGGGCGCTTTTGCGTAGTTCGAACCAGGGACCCTGCTGCGGCGTTCAGTTGTGCCGGCACGAGTTTTTGTTAAGAGATCCGTTTCTCCCCATCTCGCGTCTAAATCTCGAATCGACACACACATCTCACTACACGCAGGGGCGTTTCATGAAATGGTTCATCGCATTTCTGGCAACTTTTCTCGCGCTCTTCTCCACCCAACCGATCGCTCGCGCCGCCAAACCGCAAACACCCTCCACCCACGACCGCGCTTTCTGGCGCAACATCCTCAAAGACAATTACCGCGTCCCACAAGGCCAGCAAGTCTTCCCGCTAATCCAGGAACTCAGCACCTATCTCGGCTCTCCCGACTCCGAACTTCGCGACGAGATCACCTACACCCTCATCTACGCCTGGATCGCCTACCAAAAACAACTTTCCCCCGCAGAATTGATCACGCTGCTCGATGAATGGCAATCCAATCTCCGCATTAGCATCGGCGAAAAAAACACCGACACCGTACTCCGCCGCTCCTTCTCGGCGCTCTGCCTGGCCGTTCTAGCCGAGCGTGATCTCAAAACGCCATTCCTCGGCGCGGACCGCTACCGCACGCTCCTCGACAACGCTCTAAATTATTCGCAGCACGAACAGGATCTCCGCGGCTTCGATCCCGTAAAAGGTTGGATTCATCCCACTGCGCACACCGCGGATCTATTACTTTTCCTCGCCAAAAATCCGTTCTTCACCGTCGCCGACCAGCACCGTCTGCTGCAAGCCATCTCGCAACGCCTGGCGTCAGCCAATCTGATCTACACCTACGGCGAACAAGACCGCCTCGCAGTAGCCGCGGTAGCAGTCATCTCCCGCCCGGACTTCGACGCTGCTTACTTCCAAAGCTGGCTAGCCGCCCTGAACGCCACCGACAGCAACGTCTGGAAATCCAGCCCACCCGACGACCACCTGCTAAAAACCTTCCAAAACAACAACTACCTCCTCGAATCCCTCGCCGCTCGGCTCTACGCCGAACCCAAATCCCCCGCCATCACCGCCGCCCTCGACCAAGTGACCCAAATCCTCAGCAAACGCTAGCTCTGCGCGCTTCAAAGTTTTCTCTGAGTTTAAAGACGCGTCGTACGGTAAGCGTTACGAAATCATGCTCACGAAGTTGGTGCGAGAACGTCTCTATGATTCTGCATGCTTCTTGCTCTCAAATGCCAAGACGGGTATCCACGGCGACTATCGTGAACCTGCGCCAGAACTCACCTTCGAGAAATTCTCTTTTGGCACGCGCAACGGGGCTGGCGAAGAGTCGAACTCCCACTTGAATACCTTTGAATGAGATTGGCTCACTGGACATTGCCCTCAAAACGGCAACAATCTAATCCGGTTTTTTTGACTTACTGTAACTCTTATGCTGTCATTACTTTTGTGGTTAGCGCGACGCGTCCTGTAAGCCTTCCGGCATCGTCGCTTCCTCTCGACCACCCGAAAATTCCCCTAAGTCCTTTCTTTCGATACGCCCTCACGAAACTTCTGAGCCAGATCGCCTCTTTGCGGGATTCTTACTTCATCGATCGATCCCATCGTGTGGAGCAAGAAATTCCTGCACCGTATCGCACGTTTGTGGCATCAAACACAGCCACCGACAGCTTGGCCAGACCGCTAGCCTGTTCATGCTCCAGGAGTGAATTGCAAGCATAAAGCCAACACCGTCCGCGTTAAGGTTCTTCCCGTGATCCTCAATTCAAAGGAGGAAATCGGATGGAAAGTTCAGCAGCAAAACCGCAACCTACGGCAGGAGACCGTATGATCACTGCCGAACAATCATATCTGCGCAGCGAACTGGAAAAACGCCGTGAGCGCCTTCATGCGGCTTTGCATTCGCCTGCCCCTGATCCTTCTCTGCAGCAGCTGCTGACTGCGGTGGATGACGCCCTGCACCGTATCGAGCAAGGAACATTCGGGTTTTGCGAGACGTGCCATGACTCCGTTGAACCGGAACGGTTGCTGGCCGATCCGTTGGTGCAGTTCTGCCTCGACCACCTCACCGGCGCCGAACAGCGCGCCCTGGAGGATGATCTTTCGCTTGCTGCACGCATCCAGCGCGCTCTTCTGCCGAATCTCGGTCTGACGCCAAAAGGGTGGGACGTACGCTTCCATTATCAACCCGCCGGCATGGTGAGCGGCGACTACTGCGACCTTGTGGAAACCGACGGGGGCCTTCTCTTTATGCTGGGGGACGTCTCCGGCAAAGGTGTGGCTGCGTCGATGCTGATGAGTCATCTCCATGCGACGTTTCGCAGTCTCGCCGAAGCTGGCCTCCCGCTCGATCGGATGGTCGGACACGCCAACCGCATTTTCTGCGAGAGTACGCTGGCCGGCCAATTCGCGACTCTTGTCGTAGGGCGAGCCGCACACGATGGTTCGGTGGAATTTGTCAGCGCAGGCCATCTCCCGCTTCTTCACATCCACGGCGACGGAGTGGCTCCGAAGGATTCCACGGGGGTGCCCCTGGGAATGTTTTGTGGCGCGCGCTTCCAGGTCCACCGGCTGACATTGGCTCAGGGTGATACCGTTTTTCTATATACCGACGGGTTGACGGAAGCACGAAATCGCGCAGGCCAAGAGTATGGTCTAAAGCGAATTCATGCGCTGGCTGCGCGACACACCGGGAAAGCGCCCGACGCGTTGATCTCCGAATGTCTCGAAGACTTGCTGAACTTTGGGGAGGGCCTGAGGCAGACGGACGATCTGACGCTTTTGGTTGTACGCCGCGCCGAGTAAGACGGAATTTCCGGTTTGATCTCGAAATGGCGCTTTGTGTGCGCCAGGTCTCGCCATTCGCGACGCGATGAAACGATTTTCCTCGGAGCACCCCTAACGGTCTGTTGTCCGCACAAAGATGTACAACGCTGTCCCATCAAAGAGTAGCGTCTTTGGAAGTTTTTCTGGCCGATTCAGCGAACGAGCTGATTATGGACGCGAAACAATGCCAGGGTCTGTCACGTTTCGAACGGCGGGATAGCTGTCTGGCTTCTTCGAGAAGTTGAAGCGCTGCTTCAGCGATAGTCGGTTCGGAACCTAATGGTCGGATGTCCAAAAGAGCACAGACTGGGATTCCCCACTCCTTTAGTCTAAATGGGAGAGTGTTCGTGTATGCGGCCTTCATTTACTCTAACTCAGCCCAGGTCATGGATTCCCCAAATGCTGTCCAAATTGAATCTTACGCCGGTAGAAATGCAGTTAGACCGCGGACAAGTTCGCTCCAGGAGTTTACCGTCGCACCGGTGGCGCCCACTCTGCGTCCTGTTTGTGCATCTAGACGCAAACGTGATGGAGGCATGTACCCAGGAGCTTAAGAAAGCGCAGTTCACCGTCAAGTCCGATTTCGTACTAAATCTTGCACAGAGCGCGAACCAGCTCCGAGTCCAGCCTGCTGATGTCATGATCGTCGATTACCCAAGCCCCGCTTGCAAGGAATCGCAGGTGTTGCAACTCGTTCATGGGTCTGTGCATGGACTCCCAATCATTTTTTTAACGAGCGGAATGGGAACAGAATCTATCGCAGCACTGACGGCCGAGGGGTCATTCGAGTACGTCGAGCAAGGCCGTCTTGCTCAATTACCCATGGCTGTTCGCCGAGTCTTGAACCAACGAAAATTGCGCAGTGAATTGGCGGATGCCAAAAAAGCGCTGCGGCATTCGCAATCGCTGTATCGAGCTCTGGCGGACAATCCTACCTATGGCATCTATCGGTGCGACGCCGATGGCGAACTGCTTGATGTGAACCTGGCGCTGATAACAATGCTGGGATATGAGTCCAAGACAGAGCTCTTGGCTGCGAATAAACAATCCGAAGTTATCCCCAACCTCCGCAATGATTCGCTGCGCGCCGGCCTGATCCCTGAAACGCAGCGAATCGAGCCGATTGAGTTGGAATGGAAGCGCAAGGACGATACGAAACTAAAAGCCAGGCTCAGCGGGCGGGGAGTTTATGACGATCGCGGAAACCTTGCAGGTCATGAAATTATCGTAGTGGATGTCACTGAGCAGCGCACGCTTGAGGGCCAACTGCGGCACCGGGCGGCAAGCGATCCGATGACCGGCTTGGCCAATCATGGCCGACTTTTCGAGGTGCTGCACGCAGAGATCTGCAGAACCGAGCGAACCGGACGTGAATTCTCGCTGCTGTTGCTGGACCTCGGTGGGCTCAAGAAAATCAATGATCGGCATGGCCATCTGGTGGGAAGCCGTGCTTTGTGCAGGCTCGCGCAGATCGTAAAGGATTGCAGCCGGTCGGTGGACACCGCTGCCCGCCATGGCGGCGACGAGTTTGCGCTGGTGCTGCCCGAGACGAATGCCGGGGCTGCCAGGTTAGCGGGGCAGCGAATTCGCGAACTTCTGGCGAAAGACAGCGAAGAGCCAGCACTTTCCGTAAGTGTCGGGGCTGCGGGATATCCAAGCGACGCCTCGACGATTGGGACGCTGCTGTACGCGGCGGACCGGGCGCTCTATGAAATGAAAGAGCTCTCGACCGGAACTGCGGACGCTCTGCGAAATTTTCAACAGCTCCTATCGGACACGGCCCCGGGAGTTTTACCAACTACCGAGTGATTTAGAACAAGCCTGGTGACGTGTGCGGTATAGAACATCTTTTCCGCGATAACCAACCGATACTGGTGCGAGCCAGGAATTCCTAAAGACAACGGACGTCAGGAAGAACACCATCGAGACGACAATGACCGCAACAGGGTTTATGACCGTGAGCACAAGGACTACCACAACTGGAACGACAACGAAGATCGTTCTTATCGCGTATATTTGGGCGAGAGACACCGTGAGTACCATCCATTTGTGGAACTCAAGGTGAAGGAGCAGACACAATATTGGAATTGGCGTCATCGTCATCCCGACCACGATCGCGAAGGCCGATAGCAAGTAATTTGCGCTGCGTTCAACAGAGGTGAGTCGAAGGAGCGGTCCTAAGCAGACCGCTCAAACCGCTCGGCGTCGCGATCATGGGATCGGCTAACGCGGCGTTTTGTTGCTGGAGCAGCCGGCTAAACTGATTATCACGCGTGGAAATATCCGTTCGTCCTTGAGACAATGCGTTCAATTCTGCCTTTAAAGAAGCCCCCGACTTGTACTAACCGGAGCACGACGCTCAGGAGAAAAGTATTGATTTGAATCCTGCCGTTGCGATGGGAACTATAACTAACCGCCGTAGAACCGCTCTGATCGTAGCTGGAATTGCCGCGATACTCTTGCTCGCGCTCGTTTTCCTACTACCTGCCCTTATTAACGTGAATCGCTACCGGCCCCAGATGGTCACCTATCTCCAGGAAAAAATCGGAAAGCAGGTTGAGATCGGTCACTTGGCACTGGCGTTTTTTCCTGTATCGCTTCGCATTGACGATTTCGGCGTAAAGAATCCGCCGCTCTTTCCATCCGGTTACATCGTCAAGGTGGCGCGGATCGATGCTGAACTTAGCGTGGCAGCACTTCTGCATCGGCAGGTGGTGGTCAAGTCGGTGGTGTTGGAGGACCCTGTCCTCAATTTGACTTCGGACCCCGATGGCCCGTGGAACTTCGAGAACCCTCAAGCGGCGGTCTCGCAGGACACTTTTCCTCTCGGAACGATTACGCGCGTGCAAATCAAGCGCGGGCAACTGATAGCGTCGAATCTTCTGCCCTCCGATGTGGCAGGTCCCATCTTTTTCGAGGCCCACGACATCTCCGGCGAACTGGAACAGGTGAACCTGGTAGGAATTATCAATCCTTCTTCCTCCTCGATGGATGGCCAGGGCAGTCTAAAAGCAGGTCTTCTACGTTTTGGTGCGGTCGAGGTAAAAGGCATGGAGTCCAAGTTGCGCTTAGAGGCGAGGCGCGCCTTTTTCACGGATGTCAAAGCACAAGTCTATGGCGGGAGCGCCGCAGGCGAGCTGTCTTTTGACTTGTCTCGGAAGAATGCAAGCTTTAATAGCAGTGTGCGATTGAGCGGGATCAATGTCGCCCATCTCCTGGCGGCCTTTCCAAACGGCGGCGGAAAGATGACCGGCAAAATGGAGGGAGACGTAAAGTTAGCTGGAGAAATTGCGCACTCTCTCCGACCGCTGGCAGGAATTCACGGAGCCGGACACGTGACAGTACGCAACGGCAAAGTGCCGAGTCTCAAGCTCAATACGAATTTAATGAAACTGGCGCACTTCAACGATCTTGGCCCGGCCAGAGATGATCCTTCCTCGTTTAACCTGATAACCACTGATCTGGAACTGGCCAATGAGCGAATTTCGAGCCGTGTTATAGACATTGACGGCTATGGGATCGACGTGAACGGCTCGGGTAGCGTGAGCGTCTCTGGATCTGACGAATTGGACTATCGCGGCTTGGCGGAGATTACCACCAAAGAAGGCTTTTTTACCAACACCATCGCCCGGCTGTCCGGAGCATCATTAGTAGACGGTAAGTTGCAATTTCCCTTTCGGATCAGCGGAACCATCGCTAGCCCGGTATTCTCCAAGGGCAAAGGCGATAAGGACGTCGACGCTCTACAAAAGCATCGGTGAGGGAAGATGCGGCAAATGGCGAACGTACGCAAGCAGTGCGATCAGGTGTGACGGCGATCGTGATTGATTTCTGAGTGGCCGTTGGCGTCGAGCCAGTTCAGAAGCGCGCGAATGCTGCCATGTGCCAAAGCAATACTAGAATCTGCGGCGCCATAGTAGAGATTGATGGTGTCGCCGTCTATCGCGATGGTGTAGCCGCAGGGAAATACAACATCCTGAACATCCCCATGACGTTCGTAGTCTGCCTCGGGTGCAAACATCCAGGAATCTCCCCGGGCCAGGCACTTTTCCGGCTGTTGAAGATCGAACAGCGCAAGACCGAGCCGATAAATTGAACTGGAGGGCGTCCGTCGCACGCCGTGGTAGATCATGAGCCAGCCTCGTGAAGTTTCAATCGGGGGAGGCGACATACCAATCTTGTTGGCGTCCCACCACGCGCCGCGGCGCGCTTCCAGCATCAGTTTGTGGCTTCCCCAGTGGCGCAGATCGGGCGAGTAAGAGATCCAAACGTGCGCGCCAAGCGGCGTCATGGGCCGATGGATCAGTGCCCAATATCCATTGATCTTGCGCGGCAGCAGCGCGGCGTCTTTGTCGTCCGGAGGCATGACCACTCCGATTCGATCGAAGCTGCGAAAATCTTCGGTCAGCGCCAACGACACTCCAGGACCGCCGCGAGAATAGGATGTGTAGGCGATTGCATACTTCTTGAGTTCTGGCACATACGTGATTCGAGGATCCTCAATGCCCCAGACTTCCTCGGGAAATTTGTCCGGTTCGGGTAACAATGTTGGTTCGCGATCAATTTGCCAGTCATCTACACCGTTCACCGAGCGCGCAACGCAGAAGTGCGAGAGACCGCGGCGATCTTCGACGCGGCACAGCAGGACCGTCGAACCATCCGGCAGAAGCGTGGCGCCGGCATTGAAGACGCTATTGATCGAATAAGGCCAGTCTTTCCCCGTCAAAATTGGATTGCCGGAATGCCTGTGGAATAGCGTTTCGTATTTTTCCGTCGATACTTTTACGATCAATTTTGGAGAACTCATTCAATCGACCTTTCCTAGTCGCACTTCAGGCAAAAAGCTGCTCGCAGATCAGACCTTGTTCCCGGTACCGTCGAATTCTTCGAGTTTGCGCATTTCGAGGAGAGCCATCAGGAACGACAACGTGGATTCTGCTCCCTGATTTTCGTTTGCGCGGTCGGGATGCAGACCATCCCGGCAACCACCGGTGGTCGCATCGTAGAGGGCAATCTGCAGATCATTGTCTCCCAAGAACCAATTGAACGCGGACCATGATTCTTTGCGCCAGCGGGCATTCCCCGTAGCGCGATAAGCCTGCAAGCACGCCGAAACCGCGGCGCAGGCTTCCACGGATTGTTGATCGAAGCGGGCCTTTTCCGTTTTCTGCGAATAGAAACCTAACGACCCAATCGGAACAAAATGGCCTTTCACCTCGCAGCGTTGAATTGTGACCAGCCAATCCAGCGAATCCAGTCCCGCTGCGACCATTTCTTGATTTGAAGCGCGCATCCCGGCTCGGATCAGTGCCTGCGGCAAACGTGCGTTGGAATATGCAAGACTTTTTTCAAACCAGTTCCAGCCAGCAGTATGATTCGAGCGATAAGAGTTCAATAGTCGATTTGCCAGTTCGTCGGACGCGCCGAGAGCAGCGCGGTCGCCTGGAAACGAATCAAGGTATTCCTGCAAACCGAGCAGGGCAAATGCACACGCACGGGGACT
>WNFA01001068.1_pt1 | contig 41745 bp, 34 predicted proteins | sample 5400481 | NCBI WGS metagenome assembly WNFA01 (sample SAMN13153340, study PRJNA577476) | soil metagenome | isolation source: 120 cm saprolite under Douglas fir tree site 2 hole 1 replicate 2 | place: USA:California | collected 2015-04-18 | reverse complement strand
CCCCGACAATCATGAGCACCAAGGGTTTTGGCAAATCCGACCCGCGCGTTCCGGGCGACAGCGAACAGGCGCGTGCTGCCAACCGCCGGGTCGAGATCGGCATAGTGGATTCGAAACTTATCACGAACGGCCCTCTCGTCGTGCCGAAGTGAATTAGGCGGTAATCGATCGCCGAGGAAGGGCAACGACGAGGCGAGTTGCGGTCTGATGTCGATTGCGCGAAATTGGCCACGTTGATCGTCAGCACGCTCGAAGGCAAGCCTCATGGTGAGTCGTCTGCAGCGAAAGGAAGAGCCTCTTGACTCTGCCTGCCATCACTTGGAGGGATACCTCGAATCGAGGGTGCGTGCGCAGAATCGCCAAGTGATTGAGTCGAAAAATGTTCCGGATGAGGGACAGATATGGAGTTCGTGATCACTGCCGTCGATTCCGACAGCTTTTCGTCAGTTGACGATTATTACGACACTCATCGAATCCTTGGCCGTTTTTGTGACATCAAAACTCAAGAGAAGAGATGCCGTAGTTCATGAGTGCCGTGCCTACAACCGAGATAATGACACCGGTCGAGCGTCTTGGTGCTCTGCTGCGGGCGTCGCAGGCAATTTCCAGCACTGGCGATCGGAACCATCGTGTGGAGGGTTTCTCGCGGGAACTGCACTCCGTTGTTCCCTTCGACTATTTGTTCGTCGGCAATTGTGCGGAGAATGCGCGTGAAGCGAAGTGCGCGCTGGAGGCGAATGGAAGAAGATTTGAACCTGCGGAAGTCGGGATGCCCTTGCAGGAGAGTACTGCCCGATGGGCACACGAAAAGCAGCAGGTGCTGACAATTGCAGATTGGGCCCAGGAACAACGCTTTCCAAAGATGCAGGAGTTCCTCGCTGGACTCGGCATTGCCTCCACTTGTGCCCTGCCCCTGAGCAGACCGGATCGCCGGATTGGAGTTCTCGAATTCGGCAGCTCTCGTCCGAATGCATATACCCAGGACGACGTAGCATTTCTATCGATCGTGGCGGATCAGATCGCTCTCGCGATCGACGCCGCCGTCAACTTCATGTCATCAGAGATTGCCGAAAGCAGACTGAAACTCCTGCTTGAATTAACGAACAGTGTTGTATCCAGTCTCGAGTTTCGCGATGTATTACAAGCCCTTCCCGCAAGCGTTCGTCGGGTCATGCAATGCGATGGCGTGGGCCTGATGTTGCTCGATGGGACGGGTAAGAACTTGCGGATATTTGCCAATGACTTTTCGGAGGGTTCCGTCTTAAAGGAGTATGACGATACCAAGCTCTTCCCCATCGAGGGATCGCTGATCGGCAAGGCATTTCAGACCGGAACCTCGGTTGTAGGAAACCCTGCGGAACTACCGCCCGAGTTCTTCGAAAATGCTGAACAACAACAGGCTGTAGTTCGCGAAATCAAGTCAATCTGTTTCGTGCCGCTTATCAGCCGGGGTCGTCGTGCCTTGGGGGTTCTGGGTTTGGGGAAGGGCCAGGAAGATGGTTTTCGTAAAGGGGACCTTGAATTCCTGATGCAGGTGGCGAACCAGGTTGCAATCGCGGTCGAAAACGCCATGGCGTATAAGGAAATCGCCGACCTCAAAGACAAGCTCGCACAAGAAAAGCTGTATTTGGAAGATGAGATTCGAGGCGAATCGGACTTTGAGGGAATTGTAGGCCAGAGCTCAGCACTTCGGCACGTTTTGAATCTCGTGGAAACCGTGGCGCCCAGCGATTCCACGGTTCTCCTTTTGGGTGAGACCGGAACAGGCAAGGAATTAATTGCACGCGCCATCCACGATCGCAGCCGACGCAAGGACCGCACTCTGGTACGCCTGAATTGCGCCGCCATCCCGACCGGCTTGCTGGAGAGTGAACTCTTTGGACACGAGAAGGGGGCCTTTACCGGGGCGATTTCGCAGAAGATTGGAAGGCTTGAGCTCGCCGATCAGGGCACGCTGTTTCTCGACGAGGTTGGAGATATTCCCATCGAGATCCAGCCCAAGCTGCTCCGCGCATTGCAGGAACGGGAGTTTGAACGTCTGGGAAACACTCGGACCAAAAAGGTCGATGTGCGTCTGGTGGCTGCTACCAACCGCGACCTGGAAAAAATGATCGAAGACCGGGAATTCCGCAGTGATTTGTACTATCGGCTCAACGTATTCCCCATCCGCATCCCACCCTTGCGCGAACGTCCGGAAGACATTCCCCTTCTGGTGCGCTATTTCGCGCAGAAATACGGCCGCCTGATGAACAAGGACATCCAGACTATTCCCGCCCCGGCAATGAAGAAACTCGCCGCTTGGACTTGGCCGGGAAACATTCGCGAACTGGAAAACATTATCGAACGCTCCGTCATTTTGACTCGGGGCTCGGCGCTCCATGTTCCGTTGGAGGAGCTAACCCATGGTGCCAGGGTGGTTCCCCTCAATGGAACCCGAGAGGCCGGCGAACGCGATGACATCGTGCGAATTCTGAAGGCAACAAATGGACGAGTGGCCGGTGCATCTGGCGCCGCACAACGTTTAGGAATACCGCGAACCACTCTGATCTCCCGAATGAAAAAACTCGGTATCGACCCGCGACGAGTGTTGTAACTCCGCACTCTGGACAGTCGCCGCGCCCCTCGTCCCCGCCTACCCTTGCGTCTTAGGTTTCGCTCCCGTCCTCAGTCCTTTACTGATCCGATGAGAAGACGGCTAGGTGTCGTGACAGTCGACACTGTTGAAACAGGTGTCGAAGCCCTCGACAAGCCCGCCGACGAGCGTCTGGTGCAGTCCCCGCAACCTGCATTTATTCAACCACTTCCAGTAGAAGAAGCAGGAGTCACGACTTTGGCGTCTGACATGCCTGTGTCTCAATGGAATGCAACCGGTCTACACTCTGATTCTCTTGATTGCCGTCCTTCCACTTGGAGGCTGTTTGTCCAGGACGCGTCCAGTCGCTATTCGAGCGACCCCGGCGAAGCTTCAAACGGCTACTAGTATCGATCTAGTTGAGCGAATCAACGCCGAGGCCACTCAGATCCAGACGTTAAATGCCGCAGTCGGCATCACTGCTTCCGTCGGCGGCAGCAAGCGGGGCAAGATTACGGAGTATCAGGAGATCCATGGCTACATCCTGGTCCGCAAGCCGTCTTCACTGCGGATGATCGGACTTTTCCCCATCCTGCAGAATCACATGTTCGATATGGTGAGCAGCGGCCAGGAGTTCAAACTGTGGGTTCCGCCAAAGAACCAGTTCATTGCAGGTAACAACGACACAGCAAGACCATCTACGCAGCCCCTGGCGAATCTGCGGCCGCAGGTGATCTACGATGCCCTCATGGTCCAAGCTGTAGACCTTGAGAACGACCTTGCCGTGCTGGAAGAGGGCGAGCACATGGGGATCGATCGTGAGACGCAGAAACCGGTGCTGCAGCCCTACTATGCACTCGACATCATCAAACAGAACGGCCAGGGGTGGTACCTGGCCCGCAAGACTGTGTTTGACAGAACTGACTTGCAGCCGCACCAGCAGGTTATGTACGACGAACACGGGTCTATCGCCACCGAGGTGCTGTACGACGAATATAGGGAATTCAATGGAGTGCTTTTCCCGACGAACATACGGATCTGGCGGCCGCAGGAGGAATACTCCATCAAGCTTGAAGTCACGAAGCTGACCATCAACGGACCCGTCATGGATGATCAATTTGTACTGGAACCACCTTCCAGTGCAGGTATAGCGTCTCGATAGGCGAGGAGTCCGCTATTCAAGTGCTCAACAAACCAGACGCCTCGAAGATGCGGCTATTTCGGGATCGCGTCGAACGACGACGAGCGTCAGCCGGATTCCAAGAACAAGTTGAAGGAAGCCGTTCAATCACTCGAACCAATGTTAAGGCGATCATGCCAGCCTCTTCACTTGATCCACTGACGATTCCCGAGGACCAGAGGAAAACACAGGTATCGCGTTAGCGTCAAAGTTGTTTTCTGTCGGGCTCGGGGTCGGAGCCATCGCGGAGAGTTCGATAGTAACGCGTGAGTTCTGTAGGCTTCGCAGGGCCTATTGATGACCTTAAGGATATGATCGATGATGGCACCATCGTGCAGACGCAACTGCCAATTAGGAGCGAGGCGGTCGAGTAGTGCGGTCGATTCCGGTTCGGTGAGTAACTTGGGGTTGTTCATTGGCTCGCTTTCCAAAGCCAACTGGTCTCTTGTTAAATCGGGAGTGTTGTTCAAATAGAGAATTCTAATATCTACTACCCATCGGCAGCGAGGGGTCATTTCGCATTGCCAGCGACTGTCCCAACCGCTTCATGACCTGACTTCTTGGCGGGGCGTGCGATGCGCCTGGGTGCCCTGCGAGGTGGAGGAGGGCTGTGGCCAAAGCACATCGCAATGCGCGCCCCAAATTCAAGGGCTCCGCAATCCGCCCCATAACAAGATCGCGAGCGCCGCGGTCATAAGCACGAGATCTATCCGCGCCTTGTCCAGGCTGAAATCCACGGCGGCAACAAAGAACAGCGCGAGCAAAGGAATCCGCGTCACTCTGGTAATTATTGCTATCAACTCAAGTCTCCGGTCGAAGGATAGTTCAATTCCAACCGTGTCTCACTGCTGCCAACCGCCTCCCAGGTTTTGATAGATCTGGACCAGAGCTACAAGCTCGTTCGCCTGAGCCTGAGCCAGTCCCAGTTCGGCATTAAAGTAATTTGTTTCATTGGTAAGCACTTCGAGGTAACTGGCAGCTCCACCTCGATAGCGCATCTCAGAAAGTTGCGCCGCGTCTTGGGCCGAGAATGCCAGTTGCTGCTGGTATTCCCGAAACTCCCGGTCCTTGTGATACTCAACCAGCGCGTCTGAGACCCCGCGAAAAGCCTGCTGGATCGTCTGCCGATAAGTCAGCACGATTTCCTGTTGCCGCGCCTCACTGAACTTGACGCCGGACCGAATCCTGCCGCCGGTGAAAATGGGCTGTACCAGTGACCCTCCAAAACTCCACAGCCCTGCCGGGCCGCTGAACAAGCTGGTAAGTGCCGAGCTCTGATACCCAGCGGTGGCCGTCAGGTTAATTTGCGGGAAGTATGCTGCCTTCGCTACTCCAATTTGAGCGTTGGCCGCGATCAACTGTGCTTCTGCCTCGCGAATGTCGGGCCGCCGCTCCAACAGGCTTGAGGGAAGCCCCGCGGGGACATCAGGCGCATGCGGTTGTTCGGTCAACTTCATTCCCCGCGCAATGGGGCCAGGATTATTTCCCAGAAGAGTGCTGAGGAAGTTTTCCTGCTGCTCGATCTGCCGCTCCAGATCGGGAATGGTTTCAGCCGCGGTGGACACCAACTGCTCCGCTTGCCGCACGTCGAGCATTGAAGTAGCCCCACCGTTCGCCAACTTTTGGGTGAGTTGCAACGAGTCCTGGCGCGATTTCAGCGTCCGCCGCGAAATTTCGAGCTGCAGGTCGAGCGAACGAAGCTGAAAGTAGGCTGTGGCAACATCACGCACCAGTGTGCTCTTGACCGCTTCACGTGCCCACTCTGTTGCCAACAGATTTGCGCGGGCTGCTTCGGTGGCGCGGCGGTACTTCCCCCAGAAATCGAGTTCCCAGGCCAGCGAGACGTCGACCTGGTTCGCGCTCGTTTCGTATTGAGGGAAAAACTTTGTGCGCGGATTGCGTTCATTCACAGCCGAAGCTCCGCCGCTGATCGTCGGCAACTGGTCGGCACGCGTGATGCCGAGCTGCGCCTGCGCTTCCAGGATTCGCGTTGCTGCAATGCGAACATCGTAGTTCTGCTGAAGAGCGGCGTGGATCAAGTCCTGAAGCTGCTTGTCTTGAAACACCTCCCACCATTTCTGGTCCCCGAGCGATTCCGCCGCGGCGGGCTGCGCTGCGTCTTGCGGCGTAGCTCCACGGTAGATACCAGGAACGTCGGTACTCGGCCGCTTGTAGTTCGGTCCCACAGCGCAGCCCGCGCTTAGGAGCAAAGTTAGCGAGAGGCCCAGCAACGGGACCGTCAGTTTTGTCACCTTAGTCTCCTTCCGACGGGCTTAGCTGCGGAACATTCACGTGGCCGGGTGCTTCGCCGCTGCGACGGCTTGCCAGACGCTCGACCAAAACGAATAGTGCAGGAACGACGAGGATGTCGACGGAGCTCGCCAGCAGCATGCCGCCGATTACGACCGTGCCCATGATTTGGCGCGCCACCGAGCCCGCGCCGGACGCTGTCCACAGCGGCACACATCCAAGAATGAATGCAAACGAGGTCATCAGAACGGGACGCAGGCGAAGCCTCGCCGCTTCGAGCGCCGCGTCCACCAGAGGTGTCCCGTTCTCGTACCGCTCCTTGGCAAACTCGACAATCAAAATCGCGTTCTTGGCGGCCAGACCGATCAGCATGACCAAGCCGATCTGGGAATAAACATCGTTCTCGAGTTGCACCATGTAAGCCGGATAGAAAGCGGTGAGCACCGCCCGGCGCAGCCACAAGACTAGAAAAGCCCCGAATACCGCCCCCGACGTGCCCAGGAGCACGCTGAACGGAAGCGACCAGCTCTCGTAGAGCGCCGCCAGGACTAGGAAAACAAATAGTAGCGAGAACCCGAAGATGACTGTAGCCGAGACTCCCTGCCGTGCCTTCTGCTCCTGAAAGGACATACCCATGTAGTCATAGCCCATTTCGCCTGGCATGGTTTGCTTGAAGACGTCTTCCAGTGCCGCCGTAGCCTGGTCGGAACTGTAGCCGGGCGCCGCGCTGCCGTTGATTTGCGCCGACCGGTACTCGTTGTAGCGCATCGTAAATTCGGGACCGGCACGCGACTCGAACTTCGTCAGCGCGGTAAGCGGAACCATTTCCCCCTTGTTGTTGCGCACGTAGAACTGCCCTAAGTTCGCAAGATCCGATCGGTAAGGAGCTTCCGCTTCCACGTACACTTGCCAGGTGCGGCCGAACTCGTTGAAGTAATTGACGAACACCCCGCCCATGAAGGCCTGAATGGCCTGGTAAACATCGCTGATGGCTACACCTTGCTTCAGCACCTTTTCCCGATCTACTTGCACGAACTGTTGCGGCACACTCGGCAGAAAGGTGGTACTGACCGCGCCAATCTCGGGACGCTTGCGGGCCGCCGCCAGGAACTTGTCCAGATTGCTTGCCAGGAACTGCACGTCCCGCCCTGCACGGTCTTCCAGCACGAACTGAAACCCGCCGGAAGTGCCGACTCCAGGAATTGCCGGCGGCGAGAAACTGAAAACGGTCCCTTCCGGAAGCTTGCTCAACTGCTGGTTCAGGCGCGCCTTGATCTCCTGATATTGTTCCGCCCTGGTTGTGCGGTCGCTCCAGGGCTTCAGCGTGACAAAATAGAACGCGTTGTAACTGGTGCGCACAAAGCTGAGCAAACTGAAGCCGGCAACGCTCGTGGTGTACTGGACGCCGGGCGTACTGGCGAGGATAGCCTCAACCTGTCTCGATGCTGCCGCCGTTCGCTCCAGAGAAGCCGCGTTGGGGAGTTGCATGTTGACGAAGAGATAGCCTTGGTCTTCATCGGGCAGGAAGCTCGTGGGCAGATGTTTGCCGAAGAAAACCGCGCCGATGCCGAAGGCCGCAATCACCACGAAAGCCAGCGCACCCTTCCGAATGAACCCACCGCACAGACGGACATAGAGATTTGTCCCGCTCCCGAAAATTCGATTGAACCAGTCAAAGAACCTTCGGAGAAGCCCACGGCTCTCCTTCTTTGGCCGCAGCAGGAGCGAGGCCAGTGCCGGACTCAGCGTGAGGGCGTTGAAGGCCGAGAGAACCACCGAGATCGCGATGGTCAAAGCAAACTGCTGATAAAGCCTTCCGGTGATGCCCGGGATGAGGGCGGTAGGCACAAAGACCGACGAGAGAACCAGAGCAATACCGATCACGGGACTGGAGAGCTCTTCCATGGCTTTTCTCGCCGCGTCCTTGGGTGCAAGACCTTCCTCGATGTGGCGTTGTACACCTTCGACCACCACAATAGCGTCATCCACCACCAGGCCGATGGCCAGCACCAACCCGAACATCGAAAGCGTATTGATCGAGAAACCGACCAGCGGGAAGACAACAAACGTGCCCACAAGCGAAACCGGCACAGCCAGCAATGGGATGAGCGTCGCGCGCCAGTCCTGCAGGAAGAGGTAGATCACAAGGATCACCAGCACGATGGCGATCACAAGGGTTACGACGATCTCCTTCAAGCCTTCTGTCACGGCGGCCGTCTGGTCAAGCGATATAACGTAATCCATGTCGCCGGGGAAGCGCTGCTTCATCTCTGCCATCAGCTTGCGGACGCCTGCCGCCGTTTGCACCGCATTGGAGCCGGGCAACTGGTAAATGGCGATAATCGCGGCCGGTTGGCCATTCAAGCGGCTGACAATGCTGTAGTCCTGCGCCCCCAGTTCGACCCGGGCGACGTCTTTCACTCGGACGATTCCGCCGTCCGGCGCTTCACGAACGATGACGTCTTCAAATTGCTGCGGCGACGTGAGACGACCTTGAGCGAGAACGGAATAGGTGAATTGCTGGTTCGCGGGAGCTGGTTCGCCGCCAACCTGACCAGCCGGATTCACCTTGTTCTGCGCCTGGATGGCGTTGACGATGTCAGTAACGGTGATGCCCAGTTTCGCCAGTTGGTCAGGCTTTACCCACAGCCTCATGGCATACTGTCCCGCACCGAAAACCTGCGTCTGCCCCACACCGTACAGGCGCGCAATCGGATCATTGAGGTTGATGTAGGCATAGTTGGCCAGGAACTTCGTATCGTGGCTACCATGCGGCGAAGACAGAGAAACCAGCATCAGCGGAGCGGTCACTGACTTTCTGATCGTGACCCCATAGCTGTTGACTTCAGACGGAAGTTGAGCGGTGGCCAGTTGCTCACGCGACTGTGCGAGGATGAGATCGGTGTTGGGATCCGTCTTCACGTCGAAGTCTACGACCATCGTGGTCTGTGAGTTGGCGGTGGCGTTTAGGGAGTACATGTAGTTCACGTTGTCCACGCCATTCATTTGCTGTTCGATGGGAGTGGCTACCGATTGCTCCAGGGTCTGCGCGTCCGCACCAACGTAGTTGGCCTGCAGCTGAATTTCCGGTGGAACAATGTTTGGAAATTGCGCGACCGGCAGGCTCGTGATCGTGACCGCGCCCACGATCACCATAAGGATCGCGATCACCATCGCTACGATCGGACGGTTGATGAAGAACTTCGACATAGCTCAGTTGCCTTCTCCGGAAAGTTGTGCGGGCTTAGGCGTAACCAGAGTTCCTTCCTTGAGCTTTTGCAGTCCTTCGACCACAACTTGCTCCCCCGGCTTGAGGCCTTCGTCAATAACCCACAACGTCCCGACCGTCTCGCCTGGCTTCACGGCGCGCATGTTGACTTTGTGATCGCTGTCGACCACGGCCACCTGATAGCTTCCCTGCGATTGCCCAACGGCGCTTTGAGGTATCAGCAGAGCGCCTTTCTTCATGTTGGTTTCGACATGCACGCGTCCATACTGGCCAGGACGCAGCATATTGCCGGGATTGGGAAAGGCAGCGACGATGCGAATCGTGCCCGTACTTGGATCCACTTGACGGTCGGCCAGCAGGATTTTGCCCTTTCGAGAGTAGGTACTGCCGTCAGTGAGGATCAGGTCAAGCGAGTTTCCGAAAAAACTGACGGCGTGCTCGGTAGAAACGGCGCCGCTCTGTTTTTGTGCCAGGACATACGCCTGTTCGCTAATCGGAAAGTAAGCTTTGATGGGGTCCACTTGCGAAACTGAAGTCAATACAGAATTGGGTCCCACCAGGTTTCCGATCTGCACTTGTGCGATTCCCGCAATTCCATCCACCAATGATGTGATTTTTGTCCACTCAAGGTTGAGTTCCGCCTGCTCTATGGCCGCCTGGTCCGACTCGACGGCGGCTTGGGCCCCTAGTCTGGCCTGAATCTCGTTATCTAATTGACTTTGAGCGATGGCCCTGGCCTCCGCGAGCGGTGTGTCCCGCTTCACATCAAGAGTGCTCTTGCCAAGTTGGGCTTGCGCCTGCGCAAGATCGCCCTTGGCGCGGTCGAGGGCTGCCTGGAAGGGCCGCGGATCTATTTCGAACAGTACCTGGCCTCTGCGGACGAGCGAACCTTCTTTGTAGTTTTGCTTGGTTATGTAACCTGAGACCTGGGGTCGGATCTCGGCGTTCACGTAGCCGTCTAAGGTGGCCACCCAGTCGCTGTACACCGGCACATCCTGCTGGATGACGGGCGCAACTCTCACTTGGGGAGTCGGCGGCGGAGCTGCGTGGACGTTGCCTCTGCCGCAGGCCGCGGCCATGAGCGACAACAGCAGTACGGCAGTAAAACCCAGCTTACTGTATTGAAGATTTAGAATAGCGCTGACTGTTGTGCCCATTTCCATCCTCATCCTGAAAGTTGTGTTTCGGTTCGTGCCAAAGTTGCGAAACGTGGAGCAAGTCTTCAAGTGGAGAGCTGCAACGCTCATCCAATACCGGCTTTTCTGGGTTAGCAGTTAGCGGTTGCTGGAGGTGAAATTCGATCACACTTCCGATCCGCCGCAGAGCGCGGCTGCGCGCGGCGAGCACATCCCGCCGCGCGCAGCCGAGGAGAAGAGAACAATCTTGGACGGAGTAGCCTTCAAGAACCGTCATTACGTAGACAAAGCGCTCGAACGGTTCGAGTCCAAGAACTGCTGCAATCTCCATCTGCCGCTCGGCCGGGAGCGTTTTGCCATTGCTGTTCAGCGAAACAGGGCTCGAATGTGCACTTCCTTCGACCGGCCATGGGTTCATTACCCTCACGGCATTTTTAATGATCACCCGCCGAGCCCATGAACGCGCCCATTCCTTGAAGACCGGGTTGCCATTTACCGCGTCCTCCAGGCCGGAGACAAAACACTGCTCAGCCTTCTCGTGATCCGCGGTTAGCAGAAACGAGAGCAGGTAGAGGCCATTCATGTCTTCGTCAAAGATTCGTTGAAAATCGCCGCTGCTCGCGTATGGCATAGGGTTCTTGATGTTCTTTGTCTCCGGCATGTTCACCTCCGTTATGATTCCTGGTGTTTCTTCCGCACAAGTTGTTTCAACACGTGCCTCGTGAGAACGCCACAGCAGGAAAACTTCGCCCCTTCCTTCATCAGATCGAAGATCGCGGCTTCTCCCTCGCGGCTGATGACGGTAAGGTTCCTCAGGTCGATGACTAATTTGCGTCTGTCCAGGTCATGGCTTGCGTTTCTCCAGGTCGTGCCAAGCTCGGCAATCCAGGGTCCGACGAGGGTTCCTTCCACGACTAGCGTGCGCTGCGACCGCGTATCGACGATGGAAATCTTGAACACGTTGCTGTTGTGCCAAATCTAGATATCGCAACTCGCTTGCCAAAGCCACATTCCCTGGCGCCCCCGTAAACTGTTGAATGTATTGGCGACGGGTAAGGCGGCGACGTGGTGTGTCGAGGAATGTCGAAATCAAAATCGACAATTGTCGAGGGAGAGAGACAAGTCGTTCTTAGGCTGAAGCTTTCTCGCCGTCGCGCAGGAGCTGCATAGATGGACCACTGATGGCGAGAGCGCGGGCGGAACGGCACAGTTCATCTACGCCGCAGAGAATAACCAAGGTCAGGGGAAAGCCCGGTTCGAGGCAAGCCTGAGGATCTCCGGCAAGCGGTCGAACACGCTCAAATCCCCAAGAGCTACAGGCGCACTCGTGAGCTCATGCGGAGCTGTACAGTACGGATTGGCGTTCTCTGGTTGGGACTATTGCACTGTTCAAGCCTATGTGGATCGGTGCACACCGCGCCGGGAATGCGTTGATGGCCTCGCGCAACACTCCGGCAGGGATCCTCGAGATCGCTGCCTAACATGCATTACCTTCATCATTCCGGCAAGCTTGCCACGCGCCCGTGCGACCTGCGATTTCACCGTCCCTTCGGGGACGCCCAAAACACGCGCAGCTTCCTTGGTCGTTAAGCCTTCGATATGTCGTAGCTGAAATGCTCTGCGAAGCGTTGGCGAGAGTTGCTTGACGCCATTGACCAGTCGATCGCGCAATTCCGCCGCCGACCGGACTTCTTCCGGACCCGGCTTCGAATCAGGTAACCTCTCCGAAAGTGTGAGACCGTCTTCCCCCTGCTGTTCGTCAAGCGACAGGTAGCTACCGCGGCGGCGGCGTAATCGCATCCGCGCAGCGTTGGTGACGATTGTCGTCAACCAGGTTGAAAGTTGCGCTTGCCCTCTGAACTGGCCTAAATGCTTGTAAGCCGAGAGGAGTGCATCCTGGACCGCATCTTCCGCATCAGTTGCGTTCCCCAAGAAATGAAAGGCCCTTCTGTAAAACATGGGAAGGTAGCGCAACACGACATTGTCGAGTTCCTGAGCACGCTCGCCAAAGAAACCTGGGCGAACTGCTAGCTCACCTTCAATGACCGTCTCCATCGCTGACATAAGCTGCCCCCTTTCCAAGCAACCCGGAGCGGCCAGTAAGCCTGCAACCGCACCTTTTTTTTCTGCGTGCTACGTTTGCCGCAAACTAGGCGAAGGCAACCAATCGACCAAAGCGATAATCCAGGCAACGTCGTAAATCGCTGACTTTAATAATGAGAAAAGACCAGGCGCAGGAGGGTGTCGAGAAATGTCGAGGCAATCTCGACACTTGTCGGCGATTCTTGAACAGGCGGTACATCTAGCAGCGGCAACTCAAGGAACGCGCACGAACCCAGATGAGGCAGGGTGTCGCTTCGAACAAAATGTCGAATGCTCGTCACCTGTCGAACCATGTGTCGAGGCCCTCGACAATCCATGTGCTGAGGCGCTTGCTTCCGTTGCCTAACCTTCGTTCGCTCAAGCATTTGACGATAGTGCAGGACAGGCCGCAACTTCGGCATCCCACATGCTTGTGTTGAATGCGAAAAACGATTCACGCGCTGTGAACATCGCGGCTGGAATCGTCGGCACACATTCAGGCATGGAGGAATCGGACGATGCGACAAACTGCAATTATGCTTGCAAGTTTTGTCATGCTGTTAGCTCTCACTGCGACAGGTCAGGAAAGCCGCTCGGAAATCAGTGTTCAAGGCACCGGGTTTTTCACGCAGGACACAAACGGCCAGGGGCTCTCGCGGACAACAACAGATACGGGCGGATTCCAAGTGGGATACCGCTATCACATCAACCGCTGGCTTGCCGCCGAAGGAAATTATGGCTTCAACCAAAATACTCAGAGATATTTTGGGAGTTTCGGAGAATCCAGAGTGCAAGCCAACGTGCACGCGGTCACCGGCGATTTGGTGGTGAAGCTTCCACTGCGCATCAGAAGGATCAGTCCTTACGCCCTCGCTGGGGGCGGCGGTCTGATCTTCGATCCTACGGGCAATTCCGGCGGATCTGTGCCCGGGGCCGGCAGTCAGGGAAAAGGTGCTTTCCTCTACGGAGCCGGTGCTGATTATGCCCTGACACGACGCTTCTCCATACGCGCTGAGTACAGGGGCTTTGTGTACAAGAATCCGGACTTCGGACTCGCCGCCTTGCACACTGACAGCTGGACGCACACGGCGCAACCATCGGCTGGAATTGTTTTCCGATTCTAGTTGTGACGCTCCTGGCGGGCAGAGCTTTTCTGCCCGCCATCGCGCTTCGGTAGTCTGTCGAGCCGTCTTGCCGTTCTCCGCGGCACTGGGGGCCTCGAAGTCCTGGGACATGGTTCACGACATCTCAGCCGTCGCCGACTGTCCGGATAACCGCAGCTGGTGACACTGCTTTACAAGAGTTTCTGAAACATTACGTTCTTTTACAACAACTCGTGCTGCTGGAGGATTGAAGTCCTCATCTCTTGTATTAAATGACACTTTCAGCGCTTGCTCATTGAAAAGCGCTTCAAGCAAACGCCACGGAGAGACGGAGGAATGTGCGAATGCTGGAAAACACTGTTGAGGTGGTGGGCGGTTTATGTCTGATCGCTCTGCCTTTAATGATCAGTTTCTGTATTGTTGGCTCGATTGTTGCGGCCCTGCGAGCGGTCAGCGGCACGTTGCGTACGAGGAAGGAGCAAATCACTATGGCTCAAGGCGAGCGCAAGAACTGGAGAGAGTTGTGCAAGTCCGCGCTGGGCGCAAAAGATCCCGATGAGTTGCTGAAGATCCTTCAGGAACTCAACCAGGCGCTAAAAAGCGAAGAGCAAGTCCGTCGTGATTTCAGGGAAGCCATGAGAACGATGAGCCCCCGGTGAAATCCGAGGCTAACAACCGTCGAGAGGGCAACGATACGGGCACAGATTTCCAACAGAGCGATGAAGCGGATCAAGCCGGACGTTCCAGTCCTAATGTTTGCCGGCATTGACCGTCAAACGCCGTTCCTGCTTCGCTTTCTCGATGCTTATCTTCGGAATCCGAGAGGCCCGAGTCCGTTCTTCGCGACTTGAACGGATAGTTGCATCAGCTGCTATCCCCCTCTTCGATAATTAGTACCGAGAAACGCATCGGTAGTGATCGATTGCTGTCGATAAGTCGACTTCCCAGTACCAATCCGCAGGTTTTTCAGCGGTGAGACAGCGGGCTCATCTCCTTCACCGTGATTTCGTACTTGAAGCTGTCCGGATCGAATGGATCCACTCGTCCCTCTGTCGTTTCCGCCTGCGGATACATGAAATACACCAGCGGTTGTTTGGCGGAGCCTGGCAGCGCTACGTCGTGAGCGTAGTTATACGCCATCCAATTCATCTCCCATGAGCCGAACAAGCGCTGGCGCGCCTTTGACACCATCTCGTCGCTCAGTGGACGATTTCCAGGAGGCTCTTCCAGAACTACTTTACGTACGTCTGCTGGATCCACCGGAAACCAGCCGTGGTCGCGAAGGTATACCTCCGAGCGGCAATGCTGTCCCTTGGTGGCTTTGTCTGTCGCAACTCCAAGGCTTTTGTAGCCCAAGTCCGATTTGGCAATCCGCAAACCATAAACATGCCGCGCCGGCAGGCCTACGGAGCGTGCCAAGCCGACGTAGAGGGCATTCAAGTCGGCACATTTTCCGCCCATATCACCCGACTCCAGCATGACCCGAATGTCGCCGCGCCCGCAGCCGCGGACCTTCGGATCGCGGAAGGTGTTGTCCACCACCAATCGTAAATTGCGCGAGCCTTCTCCATCTCAGTGGTTGCGCCGGCGGTCGCTTTGAGCGCGGTCTCTTTCACAATGCCATCCGTGGGCACATAGCGACTAGGCTGAAGAAAATAGTCGAGTTCGGCTTTTGAAACGTGCGGCGCTTTGGCGGGCGCCGAGAGATCGACGGCGTAGTTCTTCAAGGAAACATGGCTGGTCAGCGTCAGCACGGGCTTCGCATTAGCGGGGTAAGTCGCCGACACGATGCCAAGTGCGCTCGGCTTGTCCGTGCTCAACTTGGCCGTTCCACCCTCAGCCCTGAACCTGTTCGCCCGCGTCCTCTGAAATGGCGTATCACGAATCAGCGCCGCCGGCAGCCAGATATGAGTTACTCCACTCGGCTTCAGCACTTCTACTCTCGTGATGACCTCGAAGTTCCGCCATCCGCCGCCGGTCTGTAATACGTCGGCAAAGACTGGCATTGATCTTGTTACTGCCAAACCAGCGCAGATTGCGCCGGTTGATTGGAGAAAGTTTCGCCGATTCATAAGCCCCCTTCTGAAAAAGTTGTCGTACTGACTGATTTTGGTTGGGAACCGCCGCCGGAGGTTCAGGAGAAACGAATTCAAGTGAAGCCGCGCATGGATGCTGTCTGTGCCGGAGAGAATACACCCACACTTGCCCTGCTACAAATCGAAGTCTTAGGGAATATTCTTCCCATTTAGTTCACGCGCAATCCAAAGGACGCTCCGCTTCTCCGCAATCAGGAGACGATAGCTGCTCCGAACCTGCTGCACCTGATTGGTGGACCCGCTCAGTGTTCGGGCTGGAAGATGAGTGGAGAGCATTCGAGCGTTACAAGGCCATACGGCATCGGGAGCGGTAATATGTATAAACAAAGCCAACAACCCGTGCCAGCGGAATGCTTCCGGCCCTTCCGGGAACTGGCGAGCGGCCAAACTGAGTGCTGACTAGGGAAACATTGACCATGAACGATTCGCGCTCCAGCGAAAATCCCGACTGGAAGAACCACGGCTTGCGTATCATTCGCAGCGGCGGTCTGTACACCCGTAGAGGTAGGCAGGTTCAGCGCACGAGGACGGGCAGCGGATCCGGGCATTTGGGACTGATCCACCCAGGAGGACAAGCATGAGCGACCCGAAAGAAACCATCGACCGGAGAACATTCTTCACTAAATCCGCGGCCCTACTTGCTGGAAGTGCAACGTTCGCGAAGACAGCTGTTTCTTACGCCAAGATTCTGGGCGCCAACGATCGTATTTCGGTGTGCCACATCGGCAATGGGAGTCGGGGCAGGGAGTTGGGCTGGATCGTGTCACAGCTGAAGGTTAGCCAAAACGTCGAAATTACTACGGTATGTGATCTGTGGCGACTGAACCGTGAGAAGGCGGTCGCGGTGAATGCAAAATATTATGGCCGCGCACCGCGCGCGTATCAGTATTTGGAGGACGTGCTTGCTTTGAAAGACGTCGACGCGGTAATTATTTCCACCCCCGAACACTCCCACTCACCCATCCTGAAAATGGCGGTAGAAGCCGGCAAGGACGCCTACGTTGAAAAGCCGATGGGCAATGTACTGGCAGAGGCAAAAGCGGCCCGCGACGCGGCCATGATATCGAGACGGATTGTACAAGTAGGTACGCAGCATCGCAGCGAACCTTATCCCAAAGCGGCTCGCGAATTGCTTCAGACCGGCGTTCTCGGAGAAGTGAGCAAGGTCGAAATTGTTTGGAATTACCACGGTCCGCGGTGGCGTGGGCGCGAGGAAACAAAGCTGGTCCGAGAAGAGGATACGGATTGGCGGAAATGGCTGCTCACGAAGCCCAACCGCCCGTTTGATCCCCAAGTCTATTGCGAATTTCGCTTGTACAAGGAATTTTCAAGCGGCATTCCCGATCAATGGATGAGCCACGCGACCGACCTCGTGCATTGGTTCATGAACGACACCTTTCCTCGCTCGGTGGTGGCCCATGGCGGCATTTTTGCGTGGCGCGATGGCCGGGAAAATGCCGATACGTTTCACGCCTTGCTGGAATATCCGAAGGGTTTTCTCGTGAGCTACTCAACCAGCTTCGGCAATGACTCCCCCAGCTTCACCCGTTACATGGGGAAAAAAGCAACCCTGATGAACATTGGCGGTGAAGGCAGTCCGCGATACCAATTGGTCGAAGAAAAAGGGAATCATGAGGACAACCCCAACATCGACCAGACGAGAGCCGCGAAATACGTTCTTCTCTCGGGCGAAACAAAGCTTCCGCCCATGGGCATTGATGACCTTTCGCTGGGACACATGGCCAATTGGTTCGAATGTATGCGCTCGCGGCAGCAGCCACATTGCACGGTCCAGGATGGATTGGCTCACTCGGTGGCCTGCATGATGGCAGCGGAGGCTTACTCTTCGGGTAAGAAACAGTATTGGGATGCCGCCACTGAGACGATCCTGGATCGGGCCCCTGTGAGCCAAGCGGCTTCTGGGTGACTGAAAGCTGCTCTGCAAGATACTGGAGGGTCCGTTCGATCAGTCGGCGTAGGGCTCACCCGGTGCGTCGAATTGCATCGAGTAGTGGCCTCGATATCCGCTGGACTTCAGGATGTCGAACGCTCATTTCAGGTCAATATTCAAGAGCTTGTCGTGATCGTCGGTTTCCACATCTTTGACAGGGCAAATGTCAAGTAGGCGTACTGAAACATTGCTTGGAGTGCCCAGCGGTTGACCTTGTATCAATTGATGAATGTGACGAGCTTTTCTGCGACAACACGGTTTTGGGCACTGCGGATAAGCACCCAGTGTCGGGCTCGCCGTTACGCTCGAGAACGCGTCTGAACCACCGCAATTCAACCCGAGTACATCTTCGAAGCAGACAGGCCTTCATGATTCCAAAATCGGGGGCCCGGAAATTTCGCACCCGAGGCCGATGTTCTGGTTCGATTTAGCTGCTTGCTATCTGCATCTTTTCCGGCGCGCGGATAAGAACGAGAACAAGCACAGTGGCCAGCAGAGGCACGGTCCCGGCAACTACGAAGGCCGGAAAGTAGGAGAACTTGTCAACGATGTATCCAATGAAGAGCGTGAAGACCGTGCTGACGAGACCGGCACCCAGGCCGCTCAGTCCCGTGACGGTGGCGACGACGTCCTGGGGGAAAAGGTCGCTCGGGAACGTCAGCCCCATAGTGGACCAACTCGCATAGCCCCAGGTCGCAAAACTAATGAGCAGCAGTGCGACATAGGCATTGTGCGTCAAGGCTGCGGGAATTCCAGCGATGATGGGTAACGAACTCAGCACACAGACCCATTTTCGCGCCCGAATCACGGGCACGCCGCGCTTGATAAAGAAACCGGTCGCGAAGCCGCCGGCAAAGTTACCGAGATCGGCGGCAAGGAATGGAATCCAGGCGAAGGCACCGATCTGCTGGAGGCTGAAACCACGAGCGTCGCTTAAGTAGGAGGGCAACCAGAAAACGTAAAACCACCAGATGGGATCGGTGAGAGAACGGCCCAGTACGATGCCCCACACGTTGCGCTCCTTCAGTAGACTCAGCCACCGATACACACCTTTGCGTGCAGAGGCGGCCGGAGTGGCGCGACGGTCCTTGATAAACTCGCGCTCTGAGGCGCTCAATCGTGGATGAGAGTCGAGCGGGTGATAAAAGTACATCCACACGAGGAGCCAGAAAAATCCCAGCGAGCCGGCCACGAGGAATGCGTACCGCCATCCGGCCGCATAGGCGATGAAGGCCACGAAAGGCGGAGCGATTACCGCGCCCACGCTCGAGCCGCTGTCGAAAATAGCCACCGCCAAGCCGCGCTCCTCTGCCGGGAACCACTCGGCAACGGTCTTGCTGGCTCCAGGCCAGTTGAAACCTTCGCCCATTCCGAGCATGAAGCGAAAGATGGCGAGTGAGAACATTGAGCGCGCCAGCGCAGGTAGCATGCTGGAAAGGGACCACCAAATCATAGCCAGGGTCAAACCCAGCCGGGTACCGATGAGGTCGATGATCACGCCGCCGATCAGCCACATACACGCGTAGGCAATCTGGAAGGCGGAAACGACATAAGAGTAGTCCGCGTGCGTCATGTGCAATTCTTTCATGACCACGGGCGCCAGCACGGAGAGGGTCTGGCGGTCAATGTAGTTAATGACGGTTGAACAGAACAGAGTCCAAACAATCCACCAGCGCAGGCGCGTGTTAGGCTTCATGGGCTTGAGGGCCGCCTCACGATGGCAGCTCAGCGGCTGAGGCCGGGTCCAGATAGACCGTGGCGTTGGAATGATCACGCATGATGGTAGCCGGACAGCGAGTCGATATCTCTTCCGTCAGCGTCCGCCAGACAATGTGCGCCTTGCGCTCTCCGGGAACGGAAGCGATGAGGCAAGGCACGCGAAGAAGTGCCGGAATCGTCAGCGTGATCGCGCGCTTGGGAACCTCCGACACACTCGCGAACCAGCCTTCGTTCACCTGTTGCTGGCGGCATTGCTCATCAAGCGAAACGATCTTGATGTCAAGCGGGTCGTTGAAGTCCGCCTCCGTCGGATCATTGAAAGCGAGATGCCCGTTCTCACCGATTCCCAGCAGGCACAACTGGGGATGATATTGGCGAAGCAGCTCCGCGTATTTTCGGCAAGTCTCGCCGGCGTCCGCCGCGGTACCATCGATGCCGTAAAAGTTACGCATCTTCACCTTGTTGGTTAGGCGATCCTTCAGGTAACGCCGGAACGACGCGCGATGCTGGTCGGAGATCCCGAGGTACTCGTCCATGTGGAAGCCGACGAGTTTGTCCCAAGGCAAGCCCGGGATCGAGGTCAAAGCATTGAGCGTGGCCATCTGAGAAGCGCCGGTGGCAAAGATCACGCCGACGGGCTCACTGCTCGCTATCAGCTCACGAAGTCGCTGGGCCGCTGCTGCCGCTGCTGCCTGTCCCATTGCCTCGGTGCTTCTGTACGCTTCGATAACAAGGTTCCCAACTCGGATAGAGTGGGTGGAACCGGCTTGAGTCATAGTAAATTTTCCTTGTCGGGTTGGAGTTTGCGGGCACAGCTTCGATGATCCTCGTTCCCACCAATTTCGGACGAATCCGATTCTTGATGCCCTCAAGGTTCATGGTACGAGATGTCTACCTCATTTCTGTTAAGAAGGCAGAAGTTATGAAAGTGCCGAGTGGGAAGACCTTGCCTGCGTGCGACTTCTGCGCAGTATTCGACCATTGAACGTCCAACGCCGTGCCGACGAATGTCCGGCTCGACAAAAAGGGCGTCCAGTTCGGTTTCTCCATCCCCTCGAGACTCTATTGCAGAAAAGCCTACTGTTGCGCCGCTCAACTCTGACACGAATACCCGTCCGGCCGCGATCTGTTCCAGCGGGATTTCGATCGAACCTTCACACCTTCTCAGTGAGGTTTTGCCGCAGGGTTAGGCTTTCCAGTTCCCCTTCCCAGCGAGCCAGGACTAGGGTTGCAACTCCGTTGCCGATCATGTTGACCAGAGCGCGAAACATACTTAGAAAACGGTCGATGCCTAGAATCAACGCCATGCCTGCTACGGGAATGGTCGGGATCACTGAGAGCGTCGCCACGAGTGCAATAAATGCCGCGCCCTGCACGCCACTCGCCCCTTTCGAAGTCAGAAGCGCAACCGCCAGGATCGTCAACTGCTGCGCCAGGGTGAGTTGTGTGTTTGTGGCTTGCGCCACGAAGAGCGCAGCCATGGTCATATAGAGGGCGGTGCCGTCGGTGTTGAAGGTGTAACCGGTTGGGATAACCAGTCCCACCAGCGACTTCGAACAACCCAGTTTTTCCAGCTTCGACATCAAAGTGGGAATCGCGGTTTCCGACGAACTCGTGGCTAAGACCAGCAGAATCTCCTCCCTGATGTGGAACAGGAAACGGAAGATGCTGAAGCCCGCCGCCCAGGCAATTGCGCCCAGTACGATGACCACAAACAACACGGAGGTGAGCCAGAACGCCCCGATTAATCGGGCCAAGGGCCCCAGGGAGGCAAGGCCGAACTTGCCGACCGTGTAGGCCATGGCACCAAAGGCTCCAATCGGCGCGAACTTCATCAGAATATTGACGACGCCGAACACCGCATGGGTCAAGGCATCGACCAGGTCAACCAGTGGCTTCGACCGCGGTCCCACCGCCGCTAGAGCGAAGCCAAACAGGATTGCGATGAGGACTACCTGCAGGATGTCCCCTTTGGCAAAGGCATCGAATACCGTGGTCGGGATGATGTGCATCAGGAAATCGGTCACGGTTTGGGCTTTGGCCTGTCCGGCGTAGTCCGCGACCGACTTGGCATCCAGGGTGGCCACATTGACGTTGAACCCACTGCCAGGATGTACGACGTTGCCCACCAAGAGGCCAATCAGCAAGGCCAGCGTGGAAACAACCTCGAAGTACAATAAGGCCATGCCGCCGACGCGGCCCACTTTCTTTAAATTTCCCATACCACTGATCCCGGTGACGACGGTACAGAAGATGATCAGCGTGATGATCATCGTTATAAGCCGGATGAAGGCGTCTCCCAGTGGCTTCATGGCAACAGCCCGCTCGGGCCGCAGGTAACCGAGCACCACGGCGGCGACCATGGCCATCAGTACCTGCACCCAGAGCGCACGGTAGAAAGGAAGCTTGGGTGAGCCCTGCCCCGTACGTGCTCGGCCTGCCTGCGCTTCCGGAATAGCCGCCATGGTTAAGTCCTTGTTATGACGGGATCCGGCCATACCTTCACCTGCCGCCCGAGATGGCCGCCCTGGGGATTGATCCAGGCTGTTTTCGGAACGTCCCCTTTATTGAGAAGCAAGTAGATGTCGGAGATCGGGACTTGGGTGTCGAGCACCCCGGCCAGGACGAGCATGGGTGCCATCGGCTTTCCCAGCAGGCCCTGTTTGACCAGCGACATCTTCGGCAGAACCTCCGCCATTTCGTCCACAGTTTTCACGTTGTCGAAAATTGCCATGAGCGCCGGCACTTGGTCGAACAGATATTCATGGTTGCCCAAAAGCGAGTTCATCAAGAAGTCTCGTTGGAAGAAGGTATCTACAGGAGGCGACTGAGCGCTGGCACCTTTCAGGCGGGAGCGCTCGACGATGGCCATTTTCGTTGCCCAGTAAGCGCCCCAACTGACGCCGTGTATGGCAATACGGGTGCTATCTACTTCTGGCCTGGTCTGGAGATAGTCGAGCGCCCGGGACAAGCTGCGCTCCGCGGTTTCACTTACTTTGATCGGAGACTGCCCGGTGCCAGGGCCGTCCACGGCGAGGTAGCCAATACCATAGGGAAGAATCGCTGCGAAGCTCTCGGTCAGATCCTCCTTCCGGCTGTCCAATCCGTTTACAGCGATCACGAGCGGCACCGGTCCTTTCGCATCCTTCGGCAGGCGCATGTAGCCGATGATTTCCTTCCCCTCGAACGGAATGTGAATGATTTCGAGGGGCGGGTCCCAGAAGCGGGCGTGAGCCAGAAAAGCCTCGATCGCTTTCTGGTAAGAACGCTGCTTTCCGGGCGATGCGGGGATCGGCCAGCGTCCGAAGGAGTAAAGCCGCCAGGCGCGCACATAGTCTGCATTCGCTTTCACCGGGTCGGTTTTCTCGAGCGACTTCGCCTCGGTCATATAGCGATCTGCAACCGCCATGAAGGCCGACGCCCACTCATCCTTGTCTCTGGTGTGGATCGAGGCGAAGGCTTCGCGCACGTCCGTTGGATCCAACCCGATGAGCGGATACATTCCATTCTCCGCGCGATGAATGGCCTCGGCTTTGATCTCATCGAGGGTCCGATCCCGCCTCTGCTGGGAGAAAGCCGGGATACTCATGGCGAGGATGAGCGCGAACAAGGTGGATAGCTGGACTCGATCGTGACGTCTCGAAGAGGTTGACACAGATTTTCGCTTCGTGGTTTGCATGAGTTTTGTCTTGGATTTCAGTCGGTGATGGCGGATCGCTTTCGATGTTGAGAGAAGCGGGCACGAAACATGAACCCTTGAAAACTGGGCGGGATTGAGGTCCGGCCCCGTCGCGGAACTGCTCAAACAGCCTAGAAAGTGAGCTTCAAGCCGAACTGGACAGCGCGGCTGCCTCCGGAACCGATAACCGGGTTCGCGGCCGACACATCTGGAGTGGCACAGGAACAGCCGAAGAAGTTCCCACCGCCTGAAGGATCGTTATGCGCCCAGCCATTTTGTCCGCCAAACGGATTGGCGAAGTTAGGATGGTTGAAAATGTTGAAGAATTCCGCCCGAAACTGCGCGCCAAACCTTTCGCCGAACTTCCAATTCTTGGCCAGTGAGAAATCCACGTTGCGGAAACCGGTGTCACGGAAAATGTTACGGCCCATGGTGCCGAAGGTGCCAGGGGCGGGCGGGGTCAACACACTACTACCGGAAGCGAAGCACCCGAAGCTGGCTAGCTGATCGCGAGCCCCATGAGCGTCCGCGGCGGCCAGGCAGCCTGCATCGCCGCCCGTCACATGGCCCTGGGCGTCAACCGGGAACGTCGAGGGATCGATGAACGGAATGCCGGTGCGCGTGGACTTGAAGTCTCCCGTTTTGCCGGTGAAATCCCAGCGATCGTTGAGCTCGCCGGTCAGGCTGGAGTCGGTTCCGGCATCCATCACTCCCCAGGGCTGCGCGCCATAGAGACTGACAATGGAGTTGATCTGCCAACCTTCAAGCAACTGGGCGAAGCTCTTCCTCCCGGGAACCAGGTAGGTGAGCGAGAGTGTGAAGCGATTCCGCATATCGAAGTCGCTGCTGGCGTATTCGCGCCCCGGGTGCGTGCTGTCGGTTGGCAGTCCCAATCCCGCGCCGAAGTCCCAATTAGCTCCGACTTGATCGAGGGCATGGGCGTAGGTGTAGCCGGCAACCATGCTCAGACCGTGGTAGTTGCGACCGTTCAAAGTGATCTGCAGGCCGTTGTAGTTAGAACGGTAGATATTGCCCATCTGAAAAATCTGCCCGAGATAGGGGAACTGATTGAAGAACGGTCGTCCGTTCTGTTCGCAGTGGCCGCAGTCGATTTCGGCTTGGGAATTTGGGTCAACCTGGTTGATGTCCCGAATCCCAGCCAGCTTTGAGCCGTGGTTGCCGACATAGGCTACCTCGAGAGAAAGATTCGGAGTAAACGCGTGCTGCATGTTCAGCGTCCAGTTCCAGACGTAGGGAGTTCTCAACTTGGGATCCACACCCAGAATGCTGCACGGATTGTTGAAACAATTGAGTGGCGTGGTGGGAAAGACCGTTCCCTGGACACCGGTCACAGCGGGGTCCCAGTTTATCCCACCATTGGCGGGATCGGCCCCGGCAAAGTTCTCTGTACCTACTGCAATGGAGCCGCCGGCGGTGCCAGTGCCTGCGTCAATGATGGCTCCGGTCGGAACCGTGGCCAGACCCAAGGAATTGTTCAAGGCGAGATACGATTCCCAGTTGAGGGTTTCGTACGTCAGGCCGCCGCCGCCTCTAACCACCGTACGACCGTTGCCGCCGATGTCCCAGGCGAAGCCGAAGCGTGGAGCAAAATCCTTGTGGTCTCCGTTGTAGGGAGCGCTGAGGCCGTTGCCGACCTGAACCAGTCCTCGGGCGGGATCGAAGTTGCCAAGAAGGTTGTGATCTTCCTTGATGATGGTATTCACCTCGTAACGCAAACCGAGGTTTAACGTAAGGGTTCTGGTGATACGCCAGTCATCCTGGACAAAACCGGCAAAACCCCAGTTATGGATGTGCCGAGTGGGATCGCCAATCAGGATGCTGGCATGCGACGAAAGGCCTGCGAAGAAGTCCTCAATGCCATTGTCCAAGGTTCCGCCGCCCAAGCCAAACTTGATTCTGCCCCGCGCGCCTCCGTACCCCGCGCCGGTGAAGCCATCGCGATGGAGTTCTCCGCCAAACTTGATGGCGTGGTTGCCTCGGATGTACGAGATATGATCGACGAATTGCAGACGAGTGTCAGGCCCCTGCACCTTGGGCCAGTTAAAGCCCCCCAGTTCCTGCGGGAAGACGTAGAACGGAGCAATGTTGATGCGGGGAAGTCCGCCATAGAGTGGGTTGGTTACGCCGGTGTCGAGTCCATATTGCGACGCGGGAATGTTGTGGTCACTGGTAAAAGTGGGCTGGTAGAGCCGGTTGTACCCGAAGCGGGCTTCGTTTACCCATCGAGTGCCTGGGATCCAGGTCCAGTTTTCGCCGAACACCTGAGCGCGGGTGTGAATCCGGGTAAGCCATTGCGGCTGCACCTGGATTGCATCCGCCACCGTGCCTGAGTTGTTGCCGAAGAAATACATCGTGCTGAAGGTGTGGCGCTCACTGAAGCGGTAGTCGACTTTGGCGACCGCATTGTCGGCACTCACGGTGTTGGGCAGCCCGTAGTTAATTGCTGTCGGACCTGCAGGATTCGTGCCGTCGTTGTTGGGAAATCCTTTGCCGTTACAGCTGACAGTATTGGGCGCAGCGAAGGTGCATCCCGCAATCTGCAAGCTCACCGCGCTCACGTCGCCCGGAATTGCGGCAGCCAGGAAGGCGGCGTGCACATCGGCAATGGCATCGGGGATGCTGTTGCCGCAATCGCCCGTTCCAGTGAAGGCGCAATTTCCTGCATCTGGAAGTGGAACTGTCGCCCACGTATTGAGCTGGAGTGTGTTGCCTACGGTGTAGCGCTGGCCCTCGTAGCCGCCGAAGTAGAACAGCTTGTTCTTGACGATCGCGCCCCCTGCGGTGCCCCCGAATTGCTCCAGATTGCGCGGGTTTTTCGGTTGCGTGCTCGGATTGAAGTAGTTGCGGGCGTCGAACGGCGTGTCGCGTCCAAAGGCGTAAGCCGTACCATGAGTCTGGTTAGTGCCTGCCTTCAAACCCACATTAACAATGGCCCCGGGCTTCCAGCCGTATTCCGCGGGAGGATTCTGCTGCAGATTGAATTCCTGGATGGAGTCCACCGGAAGAATCGTCGCCGAGTCTCCGGCGATACCTGCTCCGTTAATAATGCTTTGCCCGGAAAAGGGCTCGCTGTTGAACAAACCGTCCACCAGGTAGGCATTGTCTTCAGCACGAAGGCCGTTGGCGCTCGTGGTCGAGAATCCGCCTCCGGGATAACGAACGATTCCCGGGCGCAATTGCAGCAGGTTCTCGTAGTTGCGGCCGTTCAGCGGGAGATCGTTTATCTCCTTATTGCTGAGAGTGCCCCCGAGAGTTGACGAAGTCGTATTAATGAGTGGAACGTCTTCGGTGACGACCACGGTCTCCTTCACACTGCCCGGTGGTAGCTGCACGTCGACGGTCACATCGGTGGCGACTTCGACCTGTACATTCGGTCGTTCCACCACTTTAAAGCCGTTGGCTTCAGCGCGCACGACGTAGACGCTCGGAATAAGGCTGGGGACAACGTAGGCCCCCGAATCGTCGGTGGTGACGGTTCTCCTGATGGCCCTCTGGACGTCGGTGACGGTCACAGTGGCGCCCGCGAGCACCGCGCCTGATTGGTCGTGGACGGTTCCCAGAATGCGGCCGGTGGTGGTTTGGGAATATAAAGGTGTGCTGGTTGCCAATACCAGCCACACGAAGCCCAAGAGCGGAATGCCTTTCGTCCAGGAACGCATTCACGAACCTCCAAGCAGGATGGAACTATTGGTCTGACAGCTGTACCACCGTATCGATGGCCATGTCAATACCCAAGCTTGGTACATTTGACCAAGACCACCAGCAAAGTGGTATTGTGGTCCGACCAGTCTGGTCACATGGGTCCGGATTTGATGTTGCAAGTGATTTGTAAGAGGCAAGGCGGAAAGGAAGCTTGGCCGCGATGGCGATCGCAACTACGAATCCCGCAACCGGGGAATTGGTGAAGAGCTTCGAACCGCTCTCTGCGGAGCAGATTGAAAAAAAGCTACAGCTGGCAATGTCAGCCTTTCAGACCCACCGCCGAACGCGCTTCGCCGACCGTGCCCGCATGATGCTCAGTGCCGCCGAAATCCTCGAAAAAGAAAAAACCGAATGCGCGCGCCTGATGACCATGGAGATGGGAAAAACGCTACGGTCGGCCGCCGCGGAGGCGGCGAAATGTGCGATAGGTTGCCGCTATTATGCCGAGAATGCGGAGCGTTTCCTGGCAGACGAAGTGGTCGTGACCGGAGCAAAGCGCAGCTTCATCCGCTATCTGCCGCTGGGGCCCGTCCTCGCTATCATGCCTTGGAACTTTCCGTTCTGGCAGGTCTTTCGCTTTGCGGCTCCGGCCCTGATGTCGGGTAATGTCGGCCTTCTTAAACACGCCTCGAACGTTCCGCAGTGCGCGCTGAAGATTGAAGAGATTCTTCGTCGCGCAGGATTTGCAGAAGGAGTGTTCCAGACTCTCCTGATCGGCTCGGCGCAAGTTGACGCGATCCTGAACGACTCGCGCATTGCAGCCGCGACGCTGACCGGCAGCGAGCAAGCGGGTATCGAAGTTGGGGTTTCCGCAGCCAAGCGAATCAAGAAGGTCGTGCTGGAACTCGGAGGCAGCGATCCATTTATCGTGATGCCCAGCGCGGACCTGGAGGCGGCGGTTGCAACCGCGGTGGAAGCCAGAATTCAGAACAACGGGCAGTCCTGCATTGCCGCGAAACGCTTCATCGTGGCCGAGTCCATCGCCGACGAATTCGAGAGCAAGTTTGTGAAGCGAATGCAGGAACTGCGGGTGGGCGATCCTCTCGACGAGAGCACGCAACTGGGACCACTAGCTAACGCAGATGCGGTCAATTCGCTTGATGCCGACGTAAAAAAGACCGTGGCGGCCGGGGCGCGTGTGCTGACGGGCGGCCACCCCTTGAAGCGTCCCGGCAATTTCTATGCCCCTACCGTGCTGACCAATATTCCCAAGGACTCGCCGGCCTATCGGGAGGAATTTTTCGGACCGGTGGCGTCGATTTTCCGCGTAAAGGGAGCGGACCAGGCAATACAGATTGCGAATGACAGCCGTTTCGGATTGGGAGCCAGCGCATGGACTAACGATCCTGCGGAAACCGAACGCTTCATCAACGAACTCGAGGCAGGAATGGTCTTCCTGAATAAGATGGTAGTCTCCGACCCGCGAATGCCGTTCGGCGGAGTGAAACATTCCGGCCACGGGAGAGAACTCGCGGCAAATGGAATCCGTGAATTCGTGAACATAAAAACCGTGTGGCTGGAGTAAAAACACCAGAACTCTTCGAAGGCTCTTCCCCGGGGGAGTTTTAGGTCGGGTCGGACGAAAAGCAGCATTCTAAAAAGCTTGTGGTATAGTGGTCAGACCACTGAAGCATCTGCCAAAAGGCCTAGTGGTTGTGAGGATCCCATGACCGATGGAACCGTGGATTCATTGGGTGCAAAGCCGGTTTATCGCACGGTAAGAGTTTCGCGTCTCTATGAGCAGATCGTCCAGCAGGTGGAAGAGTCCATTCTAAAGGGTCAATTGAAACCCGGAGACCAATTGCCAGCGGAGCGTGACCTGGCCCAAAGTTTCGGGGTGAGCCGCACGGCGGTTCGGGAAGCGGTGAAGACCCTGTGCGAAAAAGGTTTGGTGGAGGCCTACTCGGGTCGCGGAACATTCGTGACCAATAGGACTTCACACACCATGCGGCAGTCCCTCGATCTGATGATCCGGGTCAGTCAGCAGGAGGGATCCACTCATCTCGCCGGATTGCGCCAGATCCTCGAGCCAGAGATCGCCGCCTTTGCTGCTTTATGCATTGATGAACAACTGCTCGCGACAATGCGAGAAGCGGTCGCCGTAATGGACCGCAACCTCCACGATCCTGACGCCTACATAGAAGCTGACCTTGACTTTCACCTGGCTCTGGCTGAAGCCGTCGAAAACCCCCTGATTCTTTCTTTGCTCGACTCGATCGTTGGTCTGTTGCGCGAACAGCGCAGGCGAATCTTCGCGGTAGATGGCGGGCCGGAGCGAGGCCAGTACCATCATAAGCAAATCTTGAAGGCGATCGAGCGGCACGATCGGGAGGCCGCCCGCGAAGCTATGCGGGTTCATCTCGAGCAGGTCCGTGAGGACTCGTCTTCCCCGGCAGGGACTGCCACGCGGTCCAAGCGGACTTCTAAAATCGAACGGAGCGATTGATGGTGAAGCTTGGATTCGTCGGTCTCGGTGTGATGGGCGGCAACATCGTTAGCCGCCTGCTGGAAAAGGGCCACACGGTCACCGGATACAACCGCACACGTTCCAAAGGTCAAGGACTGATCGACCGCGGCATGCAGTTTGCGGAATCTCCCAGGGCGGTAGCAGAAGGGTCCGATGTCACCTTCACCATGGTGACCAATGCTGCTGCGCTTTCGGCGGTCACGGACGGGCCCGATGGGTTGCTCGCAGGAATTTCTCCCGGCAAGTTCCACATCGACATGAGCACCGTGAGTCCGGAAGTTAGCCGCGCCCTGGCCGCGAAGGTTCGTGAAAAAGGCGCCGACATGATTGACGCGCCGGTTTCTGGCAGCGTCATCACTCTGCAGCAAGGCAAGCTCTCAGTAATGGTGGGCGGCCGCAAAGAGACTTTCGAGCGCCTGAAGCCGTTGCTTCTGGATATCGGACCCAAAGTTACGCACGTCGGAGGCAATGGCGTAGCCTTGGCCATGAAAATCGCCGTGAACCTGAGCTTGGCGGTGCAGATGCTGGCTTTCTCGGAAGGCGTGTTGCTCGCGGAAAAGAGCGGTATTGCGCGCGAAGTCGCGGTGGACGTTATGGTCCACAGCGCCGTCGCTTCGCCCATGATTCAGTACCGGGGTCCGTTCGTTCTGCAACAGCCGGAAGAGGCCTGGTTCGATGTCAACATGATGCAGAAAGACATGCTCCTCGCCATGGACCTGGGCCGCAAGCTGAATGTGCCCGTTCCTACCACTGCGGTTACCAATGAATTCTTAACCGCCGCGCGGGGTATGGGCTGGGAGAAGCTGGACTTTGCGGTGGTGTTCGACGTTCTGGCGCGCATGGCAGGAGTCCAGAAATGACAACCGCAGCGCAACCTAATGAAGTTTCTGAAAGGGTTGACCTATGGCTCCGGATGTACCGCCAGATGCTGGCCATCCGTCTGTTTGAAACCCAGGTCAACGAACTCTACACCCGCGCCCTGATGCCTGGTCTTGCCCACCTTTATATTGGGGAAGAAGCCGTCGCGGTCGGGGTCTGCGAGGCGCTGCATCGGACCGACTACATCACCAGCACGCATCGCGGCCATGGACATTGTTTGGCGAAAGGCGCCTCCCCCGACCGAATGTTCGCCGAACTGCTGGGGAAAGAAGCCGGGTACTGCAAGGGCAAGGGAGGCTCCATGCACATTGCAGACCCGGCGACCGGCAACCTGGGCGCCAACGCGATTGTGTGCGGGAGTGCCGGCATCGCGACCGGAGCAGCATTTTCCGCCAAGCGTCTGGGCACGGGCCAAGTGGCGGTCTGCTTCTTCGGAGAAGGTGCTCTGGGACAGGGCGTTTTGTACGAGGTGATGAACCTTGCTGAGCTTCTCAAACTTCCCGTGATCTACGTTTGCGAGAACAATCTCTACACGGAATACACGCACTACAGCGAAACGACGGCGGGCGACATCCTGACGCGGGCGACTGCCTTCGGCTTGGAAGCCGCCTCCGTGGACGGTCAGGACGTGCGCGCTGTCTATGACATCGCGCAGCGGTTGGTTGAGGGCGCCCGTCGCGGTGACGGCCCCGCGTTCCTGCTCTGCAACACATACCGGTACCACGGGCATCACGTGGGTGATATCAACCGCGAATACTATCGCTCGAAGGAGGAAGAGCAGACCTGGAAGAGTCAGCGGGATCCGATTCTCAATCTGCGGAATTGGTTGATCGAACAGAAACTGGCCGATGCCGGGACGCTCGATCGCTGGCACAGTGAGCTTGAGTCCGAAATGAGGAAATCCATGGAGTTCGCGATTGCCGCGCCCTATCCAGGTATCGATCAAGTGGAACAGGATGTCTATGCCTGAAACCACAGAACGTGAGCTAACTTTCGGGCAAGCGATCCGCGAAGCGCTGGCTGAGGAGATGCGCCGCGATCCAACCGTCTGCATTCTGGGCGAAGACGTGGCTGAGGCGGGTACTCCTTTTAAAGTGCTCTCCGGTCTCGTGGAGGAATTCGGCAAAGATCGAGTGCTGGATACGCCAATCTCCGAGGCGGGATTCACGGGACTCGCGGTAGGAGCGGCGATGACGGGGCTGCGTCCCATCGTCGACATCATGTTCGGCGACTTCATTACTCTGACCATGGACCAGATGGTGAATCAGGCAGCTAAGGTCCACTACATGTCCGGCGGAAAGTGGAAAGTTCCCATGGTGATGCGGACAACTCTGGGTGCGACGCGCCGCTCCGCTGCCCAGCACTCACAATCGCTGCACGCCTGGTTCTGTCATGTCCCAGGACTGAAAGTTGTGCTGCCTTCAACGCCCTATGACGCCAAGGGGTTGCTCAAAGCCGCCATTCGCGACGAGAACCCAGTCGTCTTTTTCGAAGACAAGATGATGTACAAACTCAAAGGCCCGGTGCCGGCGGAGGACTATACGCTCCCTCTGGGTGTGGCTGATGTGAAGAGGGTAGGTGAGGACATCACGCTAGTCGCCACTAGCAGCATGGTGCAGGTGGCGTTGGGTGCGGCGACCATGCTGGAAGCGATCGGCCTAAGTGCGGAAGTCGTGGATCCGCGGACCATGTGGCCACTGGACGAGAAGACTCTGATCGAATCAGCCAAGAAAACATCGCGAGCCATCGTGCTCGATGAAGGCTATGAAAGGTATGGCGTCACCGCAGAACTTGCGTCGGTGATTGCCACAGGCGCATTCTACAATTTGGACGCGCCAGTGAAGCGCATGGGGGCGATGCATGTTCCGATTCCTTTCTCGCCCCCGCTGGAAGACGTGACCGTGCCGACAGAGCAGACCGTGTTCGAGGCTGCCCGGGCGCTCTGTGGTCGTTCATAGTCCGGCCAACCAGAGAATGAGATTTAAAGGAGAAATTTATGGCTCTGCCCACCTACGGAACGATGGCGGTGGATTGGGAAAACCGCGTGGACTTCGACCGCCTGCGGCGCGAACGCCTGGCCCGCGCCAAAGATCTTCTCGCCAAGTCGGAGATGGGGGCACTGCTTTGCTTCGACATGAACAATGTGAGGTACCTGACGGCTACCCACATCGGTACGTGGGCGCAGGACAAGGCCAACCGGTTTACGCTCCTACCTCAAAACGGCGAACCTATATTGTGGGACTTCGGGTCGGCAGCCCGGCATCATCAACTGCACTGCCCGTGGCTGGGGGAGCGCTCGCGTCCCGGGATCTCCATGCTACGCGGTGCAATGACGCCGGAGATGGGACGTGCCGAAGATGTCGCAAAAAAGATCCGCATCGAGCTCGAGTTGCACGGACTGCACAAAGAGCCGGTTGGGATTGACATTATCGAACTGCCTGTTCTGTTTGCTCTACAGAAAGAAGGCTCGGAGTACGTCGAAGCGGTAAACGCGATTTCCGGAGAACGGTGTAGTCCACATCCGCATGTCTTTTCTGATCGTGTGTTGCGTCCGGGTGATCCGGTGTACTACGACATTCTCCATTCCTACATGGGATACCGCACCTGCTACTACCGCTGTTTCACTATCGGCTACGCCTCGCACGCGATGAACGATGCCTACAAGCGATGCCGTGAGTATCTCGATGCGGCCATCGAACTCGTGCGTCCGGGGCGCACCACGGCGGAGATCGCTGCCGTATGGCCCAAGGCACAGGAATTCGGTTTCCCTGACGAGGAAGCAGCCTTCGCTCTGCAGTATGGACATGGTATTGGCCTGGCGATTTGGGAGAAACCCGTGATCAGCCGCCTGGTATCGTTGGAGCACCCGACCGTGATCAAGCCCGGCATGGTGTTCGCGCTCGAGACCTTCTGGCCCTCGACCGACGGCTGGAGCGCAGCGCGCATTGAAGAAGAAATCGTTGTCACCGAAACCGGCCACGAGGTCATCACGCGCTTTCCGGCCGAGGAATTGCTGGTTGCAGGAAGGCACTACTTCACAGTTGACGGGCCATTGCCCGCTGTGCGGGAGAGTGAATCGGCTCCGAGCCGGCGCGTGCGCGAGATGATCGAGGCCAGTTCCAAGCAAGAACGAGTTGGAGTGGGCGACTAGATCGCGGGTCGGCTTCCCTCGAATCAGACTATGGCGATCAGCGTTGTCATGCCCGCTCTCGAAATGGCCCAGGAGACTGGCAAGTTGATTTCCTGGCTGAAACAAGAAGGCGAGACCGTCGCCAAGGGCGAGCCCCTCCTCGAGATCGAAACCGACAAAGCGGTGATGGAAATCGAATCACCCGGTGAGGGTATTCTCGCTGCGGTCAAAGCTCAGGCCGGCACCGTAGTGCCGGTAGGTCAGACCATCGCCTGGATAGTACGTCCAGGAGAGACTCCACCGGCCGACGAGACCCCGGTTGCGTCGGGAAGAAAAACTTCTGCGCTGGCTTCCTCCTCTGCGGCAGTGTCTTCGGCACCATCAACTCAGCCAGTGGCAGCGGACATCCAGACCTCCCCGAAAGCGCGTCGTCTCGCCGCCGAGCGCGGTGTGGATCTTAGCCGGGTGCGCGGATCGGGGCCCGGAGGAGAGATACTCGCTTCCGACATTCTCGCCGCTGCGGAATCCAAAGCCGGCGCGGCACCGGTGGTTGACAGCAGCAGTCCGATTTCCCGGTTGATGGCGGAGAGGACCACGCAGAGTTGGACGACGGTTCCGCATTTCTTCGTTGTTCGCGAAGTCGACGCCGGAGCTCTAAACCAAGCGCGCCGGGAGCTCGCGATCGCGATTGAAAAGTCACGAGCCGTGAAACTCACGTACACCGATCTGCTGCTAGCGCTTGTCGCGCGGGTACTTTTGAAACACCCGCGAATGAATGCTAGCTGGAAGGCTGAAGGGGTACGGAGGCACGCGGATGTAAACCTGGGCATAGCCATCGCCGTGAACGACGGTGTAGTAGCGCCGGTGATTCACAATGCCCACAAAGCTCATCTCGATGAGATTGCTGTGCAGCGTCGCGACCTCACGGAGCGGGCGCGGGCCGGCAAACTTCGCCCGCAAGATGTCGCAGGCGCGACGTTCACCATCAGCAACCTTGGGATGTTTGGGGTGGACGCATTCAGCGCGATTATTGTGCCGCCCCAGGCTGCCATTCTTGCAGTCGGACGGATCGCGGACCGGGTCGTGCCAGTGGACGGCAAGCCTGGAATTCGTCCAATGATGACCTTGACACTTTCGAGCGACCATCGCGTGGTGGATGGAGCACGGGCCGCCGAATTTCTTCGAGACGTCACCGAGGCGATTGGCAACCCACAATTGCAGTAGACGGCTTTCCTGTTAAGTCGGCATAGACGTAGTGTCTCTGTTCACGCGAAACGACACCAACATAAGGCGATACTGGCTCCGCCATCCGCTTGACTGGCGGCAAGTCGCCCAACGCATCAGTCGAGGGGGATGCCTGTTTTCGCGGAGATGTTGCGCAGATCCTCGACGATGGGAAGGATCACGGGTACACCCTTCTCACGGCGCAATTGTTCTGCTTGCCGTTCAGGATCTCCGGGAATCAGGGGGCCGGTGGTACCGGGTGCGGGTTTTGTCCTGCGGAAGACACGGATGTACTCGTCAACCTGGCGCTTGAACGATTCAACATCAATGAAGCCGTCGATCCGAATCGCCCCGAAGAAATGACCGATTCCCTTCCCCACACTGCGCTGTGGCGTTTCGTTATTAACCGCGAACGACGGTGCAAAGGGCCCCCAATTAGCTCCACTCAGCACGCAACTCAGAATGTCCACCATCATGGCCAAGGCGTATCCTTTATGTCCTCCGTGTTCGCGATCAGAGCCGAGCGGCAAAAGGGCTCCCCCTGCCACGACGTCGTCCGGGTTTGTTGTGACACGACCGTCATTCCCGATCCCCCAGCCGTAAGGGATGGCTTCTCCCCTCCGTTGGGCCATCTCAATTCTTCCGTACGCGGCAGCAGAGGTAGCCATATCAATTACGATGGGGGGCTCTTCCTTAGCGGGGAATGAGACTGCAATGGGATTGGTGCCAAGCATGCGCTCTGCGCCCCACAAGGGCGCAACCATCTTGCTTGAGTTTGTCATCGCCCAGCCGATCAGATCACGTTCAAGGGCCTCAAGGACATAGTAGCCGGCTATGCCGAAATGGTTGGTATTCCGAACGCTAACCCAACCAGAGCCGGATTTCTCCGCCATATCCATTGCGATCCGATTGGCTTGCGGGCCAATAACTAACCCAAGGCCGTTGTCGCCATCGACCGTTGCCGTGCTCAACGTTGAGCACACTAACTTGATTTGGGCCCTGGGATTGATCCGGCCCAGGCTGAGCATGTCGTAGTAACTGTGCAGCCGAGCTATGCCATGCGAGTCGATGCCGCGCAGGTCCGCGCAGGCGAGTACATCCGCAGCCTGCATCGCATCTTTTTTGGGCACTCCCAGGTGGAGGAAAACGCGAGTGCTGAATTCGCGCAAGGTTTCGATTCGAAAAACCGTAGCCTTCACCTCGGCCATGTTCACCCTCGCTTTGCGCAAAGCCAACTGTGCAGGTCAACTCCCATTTCGACTCCATACTGGTGCGAACGCATCGATCACCTCAACGATTCTTGCCTGATGTTACCAGCACTTGCGATCCATTCGAGAAGCAACCCGATATGCTTTGGGCGAGTTCTTAAGCTATCGTGACAACCGCCTTTCAACATCGGCTGCCGATGGTCCGAGCCGCGCCAGTATTTGAAGGTTTGCTCGTATTAAGTGCGTGCGCGAAGCTCTTAGATTGACATTCTGTCGAATCTGACTCAGCATTCCGCCCAACCCGTTGTGTCGGCTAAACTTCTCGTCTGAGAATGCTGGGGCTCATGCCCGAGGATGAGAGCGTGCCCAGTTAAGCTGCAGCGGATCTTTTTAACTGATACGTAAGGTGGTTGCCACTCCGCTGCTGCGTGATGTTGATACTGTTCTTCGCGTTATTCCCTTTGGGGTAGGAAGGGGCAAACATCCTCAAACTGCAATTTAGGCTGTTGCCGGACGGATTAGGAGGAGAGCATGCTTTCCAAGCGAATCGGGGCGGTATTTGTTTTTCTTGCAGTCCTCACTTCTGTAGCACAGGATCCCACCAAGGTCGAGCCGAAGCACTACAAGTTGGCCTTTGAAAATGAATGGGTCCAGGTAGTAGACGTCCACTATGGCCCGCACGAGAGGTCAGTTATGCACGACCATCCAGGGGGCGTGGTAGTCATTCTCACCGGCGGACACCTCCGGTTCACCGACCAGAATGGAAAAACACAAGAGGTGTATGCCAAACCTGGTGAGTCCAGGTGGTTCCCGCCGTTCAAACACGAGGTCGAAAACTTGGGCGACACCGCCTATAACGCGGTCTACATCGGAATCAAAACGAAACGGGCAGCAGCTATGTCACCCAGCTCAATACCCGCAGGTGGCCCACCCGCCATGGATGCACGGACGGAAAAGATCCTGAACGCCTATATTTTGGCTTCAGTAAATGAGAGCAACACCGGACGGTAGAAACAGCTTACGGCAACAGGTCTCCCCTTTCGGCGAGTTTCGACCGCCTTGGCTTGTGTTATTTTGCCTGCTGTTCCTGACGTCGCTTGTCGCCTCGACAGCACGAAGCTGGTTTGGGCGACCCAATGCGTGCCGGCTCCAGACCTTTTCGATGCGAAAGTCGAAGGAACGGCCTGGAGGTCGAAGCCAAGTTGGTACATCGTCGCCAAGAACGACCGTACTGTCCATCCTGACTGTGAGCGCTTCCTCGCCAAACGCATGGGCGCCACGACGACCGAGGCCGCGAGCAGCCACGTGGTGATGCTGTCGCAGCCGCAAGTCGTGATCGATGTGATCCGAAAAGCGGTAAAAGCCGCTCAGGGGGTGAAGGCAGCAGCCTAAAGCCGGCCAAGCCTCCTCCATTCTTCGGCGGGGCCGCCGCTCAGTCGGCGGCCTCTGTCCTCAATTGTTGATAAATCGCCATTTCACCAATTGACCTCGGTTTTGGCGAACAAACGGCGCAAGCTGGTGAGAACGGCCTGTTAGCGGCAACTTCCGGCTACCAAGACTGCTCGTGGTAGTTGCGGGTATATGCATCGAGCATTTCGGCTTCATGCGACCGATCCTTCGGAGAAGTCGAGCAAGACCTTTTGCTGTCCTGCCTCACCATCGGCCAGGCGTACTGCCTCTTTGAAGTCTTTAAGTGAATACCGCACAATTTCTGGCGGCGTAAGGGCTCCGTTCGACAACATGGTGATGAGTTCGCTCGTCGCTGCCCGCACTTCGGCGAGCGGCTGGGAACTTACCCAACGCGGAAGCCACCACCCGCGAACCATAGCTGTCGAATAAATCAAACGCGGCGCGAAGAGCGGCATGAGGAATTTCGCCGGGTCCGTCTGCCGATGACTGGAAAGCGCTCCATACACAAGCATGGTTCCAGCGGGAGCGAGGTTGCGGGCAATCTCAGCGCCGAGTTCCCCGGCAACGCAGTCAATCACTCGTTCAACGCCCTTGCCTGCGGTCAATTCTTGCAGGCGTGCCCTGAGATCTTCGTCGGCTGTGCAGATTACCTCATTGCCTCCGAGGTTGCGTATGATTGTTTCCTGCTCGCGCCGCCGGATGACGTTGATGGTCTTGAATCGATACTGCTGGGCCAATTGAAGCACCAACTTCCCCACGCTGGATGCAGCCGCCGTCTGCAGGAGCCAGTCGCCCTCCTTGAGATTGTGACCTGATCTCGTCAATGCCCATGCAGTCAAAGGGTTGATGTAGCAAGTGGCGGCGGCCTGATCGTGCAGGCCGTCTCGAACGGGCACGAGTCTGTCCACAGGGCACACGATCTGCTCGCGCCAGGTGTTCCACGTGCCAACGAAAACTACGCGAGTTCCAACCATCAGACCTTGCACGCCCGGACCTACAGCCTGCACAATCCCCACGCCCTCAATGCCTGGGCTGGCCGGCAATTCCGGCTGATAGCCATAGCGCCCGCGCACCATGTGCAGGTCCGATGGGTTGATCGGGCTCAGCAGCACTCGGACGAGCGCGTCACCAGGGGCCAAAGGCGGAGTAGGAATCTCTGCCAGTGTTAATACGCTCTTCGGTTCACCGGTCTCGCGAAAGATCAATGCTTTCATCAATACCTCCTAGACCTTTAGGCGATGGCTGATTCCGGCTGATGTTCTACGACAGTCGGGAACAAAAATTGGAACTGGAGAGGGAAGGACCTCCGCGCCGAGAAGAATACACGCGAACAGTGCAGGGTGTCTTCCTTGCTAGTTGGCGATAAATCTCGATTACACTCATAACCGAATGGTTCTGGTAATCACCTGATTTCGTCACCTAAGATTTTGCCAGCTCAGATAGCCCAAGGAATTTTCACACCGGCTGGCGGCTTCGTCCGTGATTCCGTTCTCATCGTCGCTCCACTTTCTGCTTTCGAGACCTGTGATTACATAGCACCCTTACCTTCCCGCCAGCAAACTCCCTCGTCTGGAAGTCGTTCTTGTCGAGGGAGTGTCGCTCCCGGCTAACGCCGCAGTCTTTTATAACCCGGATCGTCCGTGACCGGGTTGTCGGCAAACCTTCCCTTACAAGATTAGGGAAGAGTTGCCCGTCACATGCCCGCAGTCGAAATCCCATGAGCACGGCGCGAGTCAGCCGCTCCGGAGTATCGTCAGGAATCAAGGACATAACCCTGCCGGGCGCGAGGCTAATTGTTCCGGCTGTTACACTTGATCCTGAAGCGTGGTGCTACGCTCCAATCCAGTCGCCATCAGGTAACCCATTTGAGACGAGGCATGTTCCCATGGGATTGGGTCGTTCGGTTGCGATGCCTTTGGTTTGCGTCTTTTTCATTTCTTTCGTTGCCGCTCAGGTTTCTGCGCAGCAACACCACCTAGTCCGTGACTGGTCGAGCCGTCATGTCGTCTTTACGGGCCTAACCCCACAGAACCTGGGCACTGCTGTTCGCACCGACCCGCGCGCCTGGCACAGTTGGGTGGAACACGCCCGTTATAGATTTGAGCTGTCACGCCAGGATGAACGAGAGCTGTCCACAGATCGATACCGACCCCACCGCCATCGTCACAGGAAGGAATTAGCAGCAGACTGGGCAATACCGATTGGTGGTGCGGTCGGGCCATGGGCTTTCCCGGCGAAGTTTGGTTTTGACGTGAATGCTACTCCGGACTGCACCAACGACTATGTCGTCTTTCCTACCAGCAATCCCGGCACCCCGGGGGTGAGTGGTGCCGCCCCCACCCTCATCGCCTTCAACAATCTGTATACCGGTCCCGGTCCAACGGGCCTCTGCCCCACGCCATCCACTCCAGCAATTCAACCTTCGGTGCTGTTTGCTTACAACACGACTACAGCCCCGCAAGGAAAGGCCGACCTGTCGCCCGTCCTTTCGCTCGACGGCAGTAAAATCGCCTTCGTGGAAAGCAACGACGGCTCGGGAAGCAACTACGCTGCCTTTCACGTCCTAACCTGGGTTGCAGGAGAAGGCGCCGCGACATCGGCAGCCCTGCCGGGGGACTGTCTTCCGGGACACTCCTGCATGACCACATTGGTCTTGAACACGACCCATAGCGATTCTCGTTCCAGTCCATTCGTCGATTACGCTCACGACACCGCTTATGTCAGCGACGACAGCGGAGTCCTACACAAGATCACGCCAGTATTCAACGGAACTCCCGTGGAGGTAACAGGAAACGGCTGGCCCGTCCAACTCGCCGCGGCACCCGACAGAGTCAATTCTCCCGTCTACGACTCTGTAAGCGGCAGAATTTTCGTCACCGACGTCAATAACACCGTACTGTACGTCGTCGATGGGGCCTCGGGTACGATCCTCAAGAAGGTCTCTCTCAGCGCCTTTGTAGTCTCTGACCTTATCGTCGACTCCACGAATCAGACGGTGTTCGTATTTTTCGCCGACTTCAGCTTCAACTTGGCAGTCGAACAGGTTGACACTTCAGGCGCACTTCTGCGCCGTATCGCCGTCGCCCCTCTGGGCGGGGATCTAAATGTTTTCACGGGAGCCCTCGACCAGAACTACTTTACCAGCCCCTCATCCGGGTCACTTTACTTTGCTGGCGCAGTGAATTTCCATGCCAGCCTTTACAGTGTGGGCTTCACTGGCACAACAATGAATGCCTCGTTCTCCGGCCCGCTTGTGCTTTCGACTAGTCCCACGACCAGCGTTCCCAATTCCTTGACCGAGTTTTTCAATCCCAGTTTGTCAGGTTCTCCGGACCGGCTCTTCGTTGGAATCGATGCCAACTGCGTGAACGGCAGCGCTGATGGATGCATCGAGAGCTTTGATATCAGCAGTGGCTTTCCCTCAGCAATTCTGAGTTCACGCGCGCTGGGGACGAGTGGGTCATCGCTCAGCGTGAGCGGCATCATCATCGATAACGTCAGTTCCTCCGCTCAAGCCTCCAGCATCTACTTCGAGTCATTCCCGCAAGGTTCTTCGCAGAGCGCGATTAAGCTGACGCAGTCGGGTCTGCAGTAGGCCTGTGCTGATGCAGAGCCACGAGTTCCGGATGGTCGGCAATCCGGAAGGAAAGGGGTTCTCGCAGTCAGCCGCAGGAGAATGCAGTCGGCAGCGATGACAACCTAGTTCGTGTCTACGACACCGGAAGCAGGGAACCGCTGCTGACGCTCACTGTTGGAAAGCAGATCAATATACTTGTCTTCAGTCCTGATGGCCGCTATCTCGCCGTTACAACTGAGTACACTGCGTTTAATCACAGTAGCCAGAATCAACGAAGTCAAATCGCGCACATATCCGCAATGGCTCTATTCCGTAAGCTTTAGCGAGGATGGCAACCTCATGGCAGTCGGTGGTTTGAACGGCATGGTGCGAGTAATTGAGACCAGGACCGGCGATGAGCAGTCTGCTTTCTCACACGGGGAGGCGGTCTTCGACCTGGCGTTCGGCACAGTGGGGGGTCGCAAATCCCTAATCGCGATAGCGGGTGATACGGTGTACCAGGACCTCCTGCCTCCGCGGGACTTAAGGGAGGAGGCTTGCTCGCGAGTGTCTCGCAATTTGACGCTCGTTCTGAACAGACGAGTAAGCCGCAAGTGTAATTGCTAGGCTTCTTGAATTGCACCGAACACCACATTCCTTCCCACGTTGCTCAGCCTCGTCTGCAACCCTGTCTACCCGGCAGTTGGGCCTGGAACCCTGCGAGCGACAACGCATACGGTGGCGGGCCCAATTTTCGCTAATTCAGTTGGGCATTCGCTTGACCTGAATGCGTGCTATCAACGGGAAATGAAGGACGTGCTCAAGCGTGCCGGCATCGCCTGGCACGGCTGGCACGGCTTCCGCAGGGGCTTGGCGTCGAATCTGAACCGCATTGGCGTGGATGATTCGGTGATCCAGCGCATTCTGCGTCACAGTAACCTAGCTACCACGCAGAACCATTACATCAAGACAGCATCGCCAGATGCGATCGCAGCAATGAGACAGTTCTCTGAAGCCTTATTGTGCTCGACTTGTGCTCCAGATGAGGGGGTCAACCCTCTGGGCACGGTGCAGTAGTTGAAGGTAAGTCCCACTCTATGAGTGAGTGGCGGAGAGGGAGGGATTCGAACCCTCGGTACCGGTATTAGCCA
>WNFA01000553.1_pt1 | contig 41759 bp, 29 predicted proteins | sample 5400481 | NCBI WGS metagenome assembly WNFA01 (sample SAMN13153340, study PRJNA577476) | soil metagenome | isolation source: 120 cm saprolite under Douglas fir tree site 2 hole 1 replicate 2 | place: USA:California | collected 2015-04-18 | reverse complement strand
GAGACCACGCAATCCCAGGTTACAAATACGTTTTCCGGCACAACGCTGAGCACCTTCGCCGGCATTCAGGAAAACGAAGGCCTTGATCGTCTGGCTCTGTTTGTACCAGGCGTGGTGGCAACGCGCAGTGACAATTTCTCCAACACCAACGGCGTTGGCTTCTCCAGCAACGGTCTGCGTGGCCGCAACAACGACCAGGAAATCGATGGTCAGAACAACAATGACAACAGCGTCGGCGGCCCCGGCCTGTTCCTGTCTGACACGGAATTTGTAGGCCAATACGTGCTCATCACCAACCAGTTTGGTCCTGAGTACGGACGCAACGCAGGCTCGGTTGTCAACGTTATTACCAAGTCAGGCGGCAACACCTGGCATGGAAGCGTCTTTGGTCAGAACCGCAGCTCCTATACCGAGGCGTTGAGCAACACCCAGCACAATACCAATAAGCCTGGAACCACCTCGCCGTTCACCGGCCCGCCACGCTTCAATGAAGAATTCAGCGGTGGCACCATTGGTGGTGCGCTGGTAAAGAACAAGGCCTTCATTTTCGGTGGCTTTGACAACGATCTGTTCTCCGGTAAGAACGTTTTCACCACAACGTCTGTTACTCCGACTCCAAACGGTCTGGCAAAATTAGCTGGTTGCGGCACAGCTATCAATCCCACTGCCTTGTCCATCATGCAGAAGTTCGGGCCTTACGGGTTCGGCTTCGGTAACCCAACGCCACGAGCGACAGGCCCCAACGGGACTTTCCTGACGCAAACAATGGGTACCTGTGCTGGCGTTGAAGTAGGTGGTGTGACTCGTGTGGTTGCAACGCCGTCCCACGGCTTCGATTTCGTTGTTCGCAATGACCTTCAGCTCGGTTCGGACACTTTGACCAGCCGCTACCTCTTTAACCGCAACAACAGTTTCAACATCAATGACAATGGCGCCGGCGGCTGGTTCAGAAACACGCCTGCTCTCAGCCAGGCATTGCTGGAAAGCTGGACCCACAACTTCAGCGCGCGCATGGTGAACGAAGCCCGCGTGTCATTCAGCCGTTTAAACGTTGAATTTGGTGGCGGATTGAACCCGTTTGAGCCGGTGGCTGATCTAGTCAGCACTGCGTTTACCAACATAAGCTTCCAGGCAGGCGGTGGACTTTCTATCGGTCCTGCAACCAACCTGCCGCAGGCTCGTCTGGTTAACACCTGGCAGGCCCAGGACAACTGGAACTACGTTCTCGGCAAGCATAACTTCAAAGCGGGCGTTAACTGGACCTATCAACGTTCGCCAAATATCTTCTTGCCGACCATCAATGGTCAGTTCAGGTTTGCCGATTTAGGAACGTTCCTGAGCACCAACACTCCGAACCGCGTGCAGATCGCGCAGGGCAATCCTGTTCTCGATTTCCGCGAGTATGATACGTTTGCCTACGCTGGCGATGACTGGAAGATTAGTCCAAATCTAACGCTGAATCTGGGCGTAACCTGGACCTACTATGGCCAGCCGGCAAATCTGTTCCACGATCTGACAACCTCGCGCGAATCGGATCCTAACCAGGCCTTCTGGCTGCAATCGTTGTCTTTGGACCAGCGCACCAATCCCACCATTCCAGCGATCATGAACAGCTTTGGCCCGAGCGCTGGTTTCGCTTACTCCCCGAAATGGGGCGGCTTCCTCACTGGAAACGGAAAAACAGTCATTCGTGGCGGTTACCGTTTGCTGTATGATCCGCCGTTCTACAACATCTTCCTCAATACCTCCTCGTCAGCGCCTGTAACATTCCTGCAAACCATCACGACCGGCCTGACTTCATCGCTGTTGCCTAGTACGCCGATTGGCCCATCAGTCCGTACGAACCTTCAGTCGTTCATCGCACACAACAAATTCGATCCAAGAACTCAGAATGAAACCACCGTTTCTCCCGACTTCGGGCCGGACAGGGTCCATAGCTGGAGTTTTGGTATTGAACGCGAAATCACCAGGGATTCGGCCCTCGAAATTCGGTACGTCGGCAACCGGGGGACGAACCTGTTCCAAACCGTCGATGGTAATCCGTATGTCGGCACGGCTGCGAAACCCGGCCAGTTGCAAGCCGGACTACTGCCGGCTGGCACACCTGGCTGCGCTACGACGACCCAGTCGGGACCGGGCGCCGGTACTGATGTAGGTCGCCTGAATTGCGGGCTTGGAGTGGTGCGCACCCGCAACAACGGTGGTTACTCTGATTACCACGGTCTCCAGGTGGAGTTCCGTGCCAATAATATGTTCAAACAACTGACCATGCGTACAGGCTTCACCTGGAGCAAGACGCTGGACAACGTTTCCGAAATCTTCGCCACTGGCACTGCCGGCAATACCCTGTTTGCCGCGCAGAATCCGTTCCAAACCAATGGTGCGGAACGCTCCATCTCTGGATTGGACATTCCCAAAGCCTGGACCATTCTGTTCAACGAGCAGCTCCCCTTCTTCAGGGAGCAGCACGGATGGATTGGTCATATGCTGGGTGGATGGTCCATCTCGGCTGACTACCTGCTCGGTTCCGGACAGTCGTACACACCAGCGCAGAATGGTGAGTCAGCCGGCGGACCCTTCGGTGACGTGTTTGACTCCGGTTTCGTCAACGCTTTTGTTGGTGATTCTGCCCGGCCGTTTTACGGAAATAGGAATGCAGCGGATAACACAGTCGGCATGTTTGCCGCTGATGCTTGCACGTTCAGAACGTCTTTCCCGGGGCTCAACGCCGCGGGAAGAACCGCTCTGTGCGCGTTTTCTGGAGCCAGCGCCGCCAATGCCAATTCACTGATAAGCGTAAACCAGCTCAACAGCGGATGCGTAGGGACCGCGTGCGGCATCACGCCGATCACGGCAAATGACGTACGGTTCATTATTAACTCAAAAATCGCTCAGCAGACATTCGGGACACCGTTTGGCAATGTTGCCCGTAATGCCCAGCGTGATGCGATCTCAAACATAGCCAACGCGTCTATCTTCAAGACGTTTAAGCTGGGTGAACACGCGAAGTTCGATATGCACATGACCATGAACAACGCGTTTAATCACTTCAACTTCACCAGCATCAATCCCAATATGGAGAACGCCGGAGCGGGCACTTTCGGCACCGACTTTGCCAATCCCAGCGTGACCTCGGCTTCTGGTCGTACTGTGTGGATTGGTGGAAGGGTGACCTTCTAACCTGAACTGGTTCTTCAACCCCCGCCGGCTCAACACTGGCGGGGTTTTTATTTGCTGTTTAAAGTGCCTTCGGTGAAGCGGTTTTATCCGGCCGCCGTGAAAAGGCTCCTCCGGCCAGAGCCAGCACCACCGGAAAGCACTCCAGCACGTAACGCGGCTCCGGATTTTCCAGAGTACTCAGGAAAACCGTGCGCAGCAGCAGGAAGCTGACAATCGCCACGCCTGCGGCTCCAAAGTTTCCGTTTGACCATCCGCGCCACGCCAGCAGAAGATACGCCAGATTGATTCCGGCCCAAATGACCGCAAAAGAGCTTTGTCCGCGATGTTTTGAGAATTCCCACCAGCGGCTGTCCACCGGTAACATCTCTGTCCGCGGACGCAGCCACATATCGGCCATTCTCAGCATCGGCAGCCATGCGTAATAACGGAACGGATTATGTGACATTCTCTGGAGCGCAAGGTCTTCAAATTCACGGTCCAGATCGGAGTCAACTGACAGCTGTTGGCTGTATTCGTCGAATATGCTTTCTGTACGGTCATACGCCAGGCGCGAATCAAAGGCCCGCTCAGGAAGGTCGCCGATGCTGATGTCTTCGCCCGAAACATGCCAGTAGATGTTTTCCACTGAGACATAGTCCACGATCCATGTCTTTACCCAATGATTGAATCCTGAAGGCACGAACTCACCGGGGTCATTGGCATAACGTGGGGCCAGCGGCTGAATCAGGTGAAACGTCCGCCAGTTTCGGATGGTCCATGGAACCAGTGGGGCAACGGCAGAGAAAAAGAACAACAGACCGGCGGTCAACAAGCGCCGTTTACTAATAGACCCCAAAAGCAGTGACGCCAGCGCCAGCGCGAACGCGACCATGATGATGCCATCGTCCGGACGAATCAGGAGCGCCGCGCCCGTCCACACTCCGGCGATGCACCAGAGGCGCTTCGCGGGCTCCCCGGCCTGCAGGGCCTTGAGACCACGCACGCCATAATAAAAGCAATGTGCGGTGCAGAAAACGGCCAGTGTTTCAGAAAGTGGTGCCGCGGTGTAGTTCGCCGTAAAAGGACAAATCGCAGCCAGCAGGTAAGCAGCCTTTGCGGCCCGATCGTTCATCAACTCAAATGCCAGAGCGGCAATGACCAGGCAGGTATTGGTATCAATGATTGCCTGGATGATCATCACGGCGCCGTAATGCTCGGAGCCAAAGATCTTGAATATTGCCGCCAGAAATGCCGGATATCCCGGCAGACGAATCAGAGTGGGGCGAATGAGACCGTTGTCAGTGACTCCATAAATTCCGTGATGCAGCCAGTGCCTGGCGATATCACCATAGACGAAGCTATCGCCTGCCACGTGCGGATATCGCCATACGAAGAACAAGCGCAGGGCCAATGCCACCAGCGTCACCGTGGTGAAGTAAATCCAATTCCGGCGCAAAAGGGTTAACAATCTTTTCATGAGGAATGCGCAAGTCTAAAGGCTGGGTTCTCAGGTATTCAACTGGAAACCTTTCTGCGGTATGTGCTTCATTGACCAGCGATTGCCGCCAGCTTACGATGGAACAAGCTTCCCACCATGACAAAACAGGTATTTTACGATCCACAAAGAAAGCGGTGGACACGCTTACGATTGCTGTTTGACGTGCTCGGCATCGTCATCAGCGGGCTGGTCCTGTTTTTCATCGTCTCGGTTTTCTTCCAGAAAGAAGTTCTTCCCCGAACGCTGCTGCCGGCACTCAAGCGTAACCTGCGCACGGTAAAAGAGCGCGAGCGTATCCGGAAGACCAAAGCTGCCAGCCCGCATCGCAAGACGAAGGCTGCGCCTTCTGAAGTTCTGCTGAACACGGATGAAGGTATTCGTGCGGCCTATTACGTCACCTGGGACGCTGCCAGCTTTGTTTCGCTTAAGCAATACTATCCTCAGATTGACCTTCTGTTCCCTGAGTGGCTTCACGTCCTCAGTCCTGACGGCCACATTCAGAGCGTGGACGATACCAACCGGCTTTTCCCCGTCATACAGAATGAGCACGTGCATTCTCCGGACGATCGCGTAATGCCGTTCCTGCGGGCCGAAAAAGCCAATATGGACGTCCTCCCGCTTATCAACAACTTTGACCCGGTAGCCAAGCAGTGGCTCACGAACATTGGCGATTTTCTGAACGATCCCAATGCGCGCCAGACCTTTCGTCAACAACTTCTGGTGTTCCTGGCCAGTGATAAGTTCAAGGGCGCCTCCATCGATTTTGAGGAGATTCCTCTTTCCGCCCAGCCCGGCTTCCGTGCTCTCATTGCTGAACTTGGCCAGGACCTGCACAGCCGTGGTCTTAAGCTGTATGTGAACGTGCCGGTTTCCGATAAGGACTTTGATTATCCCGATCTAGCCTCTCATTCTGATGGCCTGGTGATCATGAATTATGACCAGCACCAGACCACCAGCGGTCCCGGACCAATCGCAGCCCAGCCCTGGTTTGTATCCAACCTCAGACAGGCGCTGAAAGACATTCCCAAGACCAAGATCATCTGCGCCATCGGCAGTTATGGTTATGACTGGGCCACCAATACGCGGACACACAAGATCGTAAACGTTGACACCAATAATGTGCAGGAGGAATGGCTGCACGCGCGCGAATCAGAATCTGAAATCGATCTGCATTCCGGGTCTCTCAATCCTCACTTTGCCTATAAAGAGGACAACGGCATTGAGCATCAGGTCTGGTTTCTTGATGGTGTTACCGCGCTGAACCAGATGCGGGCCGCGCGCCAGCTTGGCATACGGACGTTCGCCTTATGGCGTCTGGGGTCAGAAGACCGGTCACTGTGGAGCATATGGGATTCGCCCAGTGAGGCCAATGCCGAGCAGAAGCTTAGAAACGTTCCTTCGGGTGAAGACGTTGATCGTGAAGGATTCGGCGACATTCTTTATGTGGGAAAGCAGCCCAAGTCCGGTGAGCGCGAGGTAACTCTTGATCCGGAGACTCGGCTTGTAACCGCCGAAACCATGACTGCGCTGCCGGAGCCTTACCAGCTTAGCCAATATGGCCACCAGGACAAGAAAGTCGCCATCACCTTTGACGATGGCCCCGATCCGTCATACACGCCCCAGATTCTTGACGTGCTCAAGCGTGAGCAGGCGCCTGCCACCTTCTTCCTGATCGGGCTGGAAGTGCAGAAGTTTCCCTGGCTCGCCCAGCGCGTCTACCAGGAAGGCCATGCCATTGGCAATCACACCTTCACACATCCTGACATCAGTGAAGTTTCCCAGCGTTATATCGACATTGAGCTCAACGTCACGGAAAGGCTCTTCGCCAGCAAGCTGGGCGTGAAGCCACTTTACTTCAGGCCGCCTTATTCAATTGACCAGGAACCGGACATCGCCGATCAGGTCCGGCCCATTGATCACGTACAAAAACTGGGCTTCATCACCATCGGATCAAAAATCGATCCCGACGATTGGCAGCGGGGCCGCACCGTCCAGGACATTGTGACCGCCGTGATGGACCAGACGGAGCGTTACGCAACTGACGCCTGCCAGACGCACCAGCCGCCTGTCTGCGGAAACATCATTCTTCTCCACGATGGCGGCGGAAATCGTGAAGCCACAGTGCAGGCCCTGCCGCTGATTATTGAGAGGCTGCGTGCTGCCGGCTTCAAGATCGTCACCGTGGAAGAACTCATGGGCAAGACGCGCGCAGATGTCATGCCCAAACTTGCGCCGAACGAAATTCTGGCAGCCCGTCTGAATGACGCGACATTCACCATGTTGAACATCCTCATTCTGATCATCAAATGGGTGTTCCTGCTGGGTGACATTCTGATGAGCGGACGGCTTCTTGGCATCGGCATGCTGGCTACGTATGACCGGCTGCGCAAAGTCCCGATTCTTGCCGGGCCCGACTACAAGCCCTCCGTCACCGTGATTGTTCCTGCGTACAACGAAGAGAAGGTGATTGAGCAGACGGTGCGGTCGGTACTGGCGTCTGACTATCCCAACCTGCACACCATTGTGGTGGATGACGGATCTTCCGATCGCACCACGCAGGTGGTGGAAGAAAAATTTGCTGAGGAAATTGCTGATGGTCGTGTGCGCCTGCTGACCAAGACGAATGCCGGTAAGGCTGAAGCTCTCAACTACGCGCTGAAGTTTACTGACGATGAAATTTACGTTGGCATTGACGCCGATACTGTCATAGCTCCGAATGCGATCTCGCTGCTGGTCCCACACTTCGCCGATCCCGGCGTGGCTGCGGTGGCTGCACGGTTGCGGAAGACGCCGATCTGACCATGTCATTGCTGGAAAAGGGTTGGCGCGTGGTGAATGAAGATCGCGCACTGGCTTTCACGGAAGCGCCTACCAATGCCAGAGGGCTCATGCGCCAGCGTTTTCGCTGGTCTTTCGGGATTCTTCAAGCCGTGTGGAAGCACGGGAAGGCCATCCGCAAGCGTAGCCGACTTGGCTGGATCGCCCTGCCCAACATTATCGTTTTTCAGATCATGCTGCCGCTGCTCTCGCCATTCATTGATCTGATGTTTGTCTTTGGCACGTTGCAGTTCCTGCTGGAACGCTATTTCCATCCGGAAAGCACGGACCCGCGCAGCTTTGAACAGCTGGCGCTCTTCTTTGTCATCTTCCTCGCCATCGACTTTGTTGCCTCAGCGCTGGCCTTTCTGCTGGAGCGCCGTGAAGCCGGGCGGGGAGAAGACTTTCAGCTGCTGTTGCATCTCTGGCTGCAACGCTTCTCGTACCGTCAACTATTTTCGGCAGTCCTGGTCCGCACGCTCAAGCGCGCCATCGACGGGAAGCCGTTTGCCTGGGACAAGCTTGAACGCACGGCCGCCGTGTCTAAGAATCGCGCTCAGGCCCATCCGGTCAACACCAATCCTTAGGCTCAGAGCATTCTTCGTCGAAAGAATATATGGGGCGGCGAGAATTGTGTGACCCGCAGCCCCAGACTCAGACTTGTCTCTTGATTCGGACTTTGGTCTTTGGTCTTTGATCTTTGGTCTTTGGTCTTTGGTCTTTGATCTTTGGTTTCAATCCGCGTTCATCCGCGGTAAAAGCGCAGCGTTCCTGGTTTATTGCTTCGCCGCCGGAGCCGTCATCGGCTTCGTAATATCGCCCAACAGATCAGCCTGTCCTTCAACCCGCACCAGATGCGGATATTTATCCCCGCCGTGATAATCCACCTGATAGGTATTGAAGTACTCTCCGTTTTCGGCCAGGAGCGCAAGCGGCTGCCGATCTTTTATTCCGGCATGCAGGGCCGCGTGCATCACGTCTTTAGAAAACTTGCGGCCATTTACGGCGATGATCTTCATTCCAGGCCCCAGACCGGAGGCAAAGGCGGGAGTGCCGGGGATCACGTCACGAACGTCGCCTTCTTTGGTCATAATCGCGCCAATGGAGAAACTCAGGTCCATGGCTCCGCCGGATTTTTCCGCCGCCTCCATGCTGGAGTTCTTCTGGTCGGTGTAAACCAGCTTCCATCCGCCGTTCTCGATCCCACCCAGCGGTGCATGAGCTGACTTGGAATCAAGACGCTCGCGCAGAAACTTTGCCCAGTCATAAGCCACCACCTGGTTGAGCGTGGCCACCACGTCTTCAAATTTGTAAGGAATTACGTTTGGCACACCGCTCTGGCCGCCAAAGAAAGTCTTGCAGAAGTCGTTGAGTGATTTCTGCCCGTTGCTCTGCCGGCGCAGCGTTGTGTCCACATCCAGCCAGATCAGGTAACCTTCTGGATAGTAGTCGGCTGAGCGCCGCCAGTTGACCCATTGCGGCGGGGCCGCGAACAGCGTTTGCACTGACGTTGCCGTGTCCTGTAGCGGACGCCAGGTCCTGCCTGCGCGATGGTCCAGCATAGCCGCCGTGGCAGCCAGGTTTTCCCGGAATTGGTCGGCGTTGCGCAACCCGGTCCGCGCCGCCAGAATGTTGCCCCAGTAATCCGTCATGCCTTCGTACACCCACAGCAGATCACCTTTCATCGGCTCCTGGTAATTCGGGGTGACCAGTCCCGCGGGCCGGCGATGTTTACCGTTCCATGAGTGCGTGAACTCATGCGGAAGCAGATCGGCCTCCAGATTGTGTGCATTCGGATCACTGAACACATCCTCACTCGTGCCGTTGTCACTGGATTCGTGATGTTCCAGGCCGTGATGGGCTGTCTGGTCACTCAACGTCCAAAGGAAATGGTATTTCTCGTAATGACGAGCGCCGAACAATGCCCCGGCCTCGGCGACCAATTGCTTATAGCTGGCCAGGTCCTTGTCCGTGATCTGGATTGACTCTTCGCTCTCGCCCACCATGTCAATTACGTGGACAGGCTTCTCACCCGGCGGACTGAGCTGGACCTGGCGGTAGTACTGTCCGGCAATCAGCGGGGAATCCACCAATCGCGTGAGCGACACCGGCGCAAATTCCGCACTGCTTCCCGATTCATGGACCGGGGTGAGCGCCGTGCCATATTTCCAGCCTTCAGGCAGGCGAATGGACGCCGTGACCTGCACCGCATCACTGGCCACGCCCTGCGGATAAAAGACCACCTGGTTCCACAGCAGATCAATGACCTTGCTGGAGGCCAGCGAACTCTTGCCGTTATAGGTAATCAGGTCGAGTGATACCTCAACTTCGCGCGTCCCCTGCGGTACTTGAAGATGGAACGCATACATGTCCACCAGATCGCGCTGCCATTCCAGTTCCTGATTGCCTGCCTTGAAGTGGACGCCAGTAAGGTTCGCGATCGGGCCGGTCGGGCGATGATTCCCGGGGATCCACTTGGGATAGACGAGCGTCACTGGCCCGGAGGAAACCGGAACCATGACCCTGGCGTGGATGAAGTTGCGGGCCGCGTCCGTTGCGTCAACGGAAAGGCTCTCGTTAATCGTGGTTTGTCCGTACAAAGAAGGAATAAGCAATGCAGCGAGAATCAGAGTGCAGAAAGTCTTCATCAGTTCTCCAGAAATCGTGAAAGCCAGGGCTTTGCGCCATCCAGCAAAGCAGGCTATGGTACCTTTTTGGAGTCCGCGACGCAAAAAGAAGCAAAGGAACATGCTCGCCAGTCACGAAGGAGATATCTGTGCCGACGCTCATCGCCTCTCCCACCCGAGTTCAGGCTGCTGGAAATTTGCCCAAGCTGATCGACGAATACGTTGGCCGGCTCAACACCATGGAAGAGCGGCTCAGCGTGGCGCACATGCGTAGCCCGGCGGGCTGGGTTGAGCCAGGGCAGACGCCGGAATTTCTTGAGTACACGGTGGTTCTCAAAGGCAAGCTGGTGGTAACGCACAAAGAGGGAAGCTTTGAGGTCAAGGCGGGACAGGCGGTAATCAGTCACCCGGGCGAGTGGATTCGATATTCAACTCCTGAAGAAGCCACTGAATATATTGCCATTTGCCTGCCGGCATTCTCACCGGCAACCGTCCACCGCGACGAGTAGTCTGCTTTCAAAACAAAAAAAATGGCGACCCCGAAGGGCCGCCATTCTGTTATATGTCGAAGCTTACTGCTTCGGGTTGCTGGTAGTGTTGTCCTTTTGCATGCCAGACTTGTCCATTGACTTGTCGGCGGATGCCACTTTCAGGTGGTTCTTGATTTTGCGGTCGCCAGCATTGGTCTTGGCGATCTTCTCGGCCTGGTCCTTCGCATCTTTGCTGGGCACGGTGCCGGTCAGTTCAACGTTCTTATCGGTGACCTTCGCGGTTATGTTCGCGCTGGCAAGGGTTGAGTCCTGTTGCAATGCAGATTGGATGGTGCTCTGAACGTCGCTCGGGTTGGTTCCGGCGGCTGCATCACTCTGGGGCAGCTTTGCGCTATCGCTCGCTTTGCCTGTTGAAGAATCAGGAGCGGTCGCCGGTGCTTTTCCGGACTGGTCAGTCGTAGAGCTGGGTGAGCTCGGGGCCTGAGTGTCAGGATGTGCAGCTGGCTGAGATTGATCCGGCGCACCGGACGTCGACGACGAAGGTGGAACTGTCGGCGGAGTCTGCGGTGTCTGCTGGCCCATTCCCTGCGCCAAAGCCAAACCACTACCTAATGCCATCATCAAAGCAAGCTTACTGATATGTTTCGTCATGCGTGTCTCCCTTTTATTTTTACGTGGATTGCGAAGTGAGGCGCACCCCCTCAAAAAATTACGCCCACCAAAAGTCACGGCGTAATCGGGGCAGCAAATAGTGCATAGGACATTAGATGCCCTCATGTAGCGGGGGTTGGCTCCCGGCAGAGCTTTCGAGCAGCTCTGGTCTTGAGCAGCTACCATGTTTTCTAAGCATGTGTCTAAGTATTTGTTTTGAGGCACTTGTTAAGCTGTGAGACCCTGAATCGCCTGACTCACAGCATCGCGCCATGCACCCACTGTGTTACCCCGCTCATTGGTGTAGTAGCCCTGGACTGTGTAGCGATTAGGATCGTCGGGTGGGCCCCAGCCAAAAAGGTCCCAGGCTTCTAAATCGCCGTTCTCCTCACCATCATCGGCAACCCATCCCTGACCGGGAACCTTGTCCGTGGCTGCTTCCGCCAGTTCATGCGCGTACACGGCGGTGAAATCGCCAATCAGACCACCACAGCCCTGGCACAACGATGAAGGCAGCACGGCATAAGCTACTTCGGTGCCCTGATAAGTGAACGCATCGTGATAACCGCAGAACGATTGGCAGGACTGGTCTGATCCCAGCACAGAGGTGACACCATCAGGAAGGATCAGCACGAACAAACTGTTCACGTTGGCAATGATCTTTTCCTGGTCCAGCAGGCTGGACACCGTTGCCTGGGCATCCACATCGGCAAAGCTGGATCCGGAAGTCAGCGCTGGCCCGTCAATTGCGCCCTGATAGTTGCCAGAGGCTGTGCCATAGTTCAGATCGCTCAACGGATCAAGATATCCGTTTTCCACCACTGCCTTGCTGAACCCTTCTATGAAGTTACGATCGCCCCAGAATGTTCCCAGATAAATATTGGTGACCAGTGGTACGGCAATCTGACTTCCGCCGCGATTGCTGAATCCGGGCGCACCTCCAGGTCCTGTGGGCGAAGCCAGAGGATTGTTAGCCAGCTCAGGGTCGTCACCTTCGTGAAGCACCGCGGAGCGCATCACATGCCGCGGCGGAACAATCTGGATTACGTTCGGTCTTTTTCCTATTGAGCACAGCTGCCCCATGCTCATCCTGCGTTTGTGGTTCGTTTTCAGCTTCATTGGCGTTTACTCCAACAGACAATTTAATACGCTTCACTGCTGTGCAATTGGATGGCGCAGAATCGCGAGCTGGAGCGCCTTTCAGGCAAGTTTTAGGGGATAGAATATGGGATAGGGTCATGGTCTCCGGCCGGCAACATGGCTTCCGGCCGCATCGGCTAGTTTGGAGGCAGCCTGTGAAACCCCTGTTTGCTTCTTTCCTGATCTTTCCCGCTTTCATCTGGATTACTGCCTGCGGCGGCAACATGATGATGAATTCTATGCCTACTCGACAACTTCAAACCATTACAGTTACGCCTGCTGCGGCCAGCGCGCGGAGCACTTTCCGGCAGGTTCAGTTCACTGCCATGGGGACCTTCAGCATGGCGCCCATGTCAGCCATGCGACAGGTGCTGTGGTCCGTCGGCAATCCGTTTTCCGCCATGCCTGTGCCGGCCGGCGTCACTATCAACCAGAACGGATTAGCCTCCTGCTCAACATTTTCGGGCACCATCACAATTCAAGCCACGGCGCCAATGGATCCAGCTATGCCACTGATGCAGATGGGCATGATGACATCGAACGTAGCAGGTACGGCACAACTTACATGCCCATAGTTGGCCATCGGCGAAAACAGTCAGGCGACTGTTACTTGTTTAACGTGGCACGAAAGTTGATTTCACTTCCGGCGAGCACCTGAATCTCGCGCTCCCAATTCTGAAAGCCCGCCTGCTTCACGCTGATTTTGTGCCCACCTGCGGGGACATTCAGAGTGGAGGGAGTTGATCCTGCCAGGGCACCGTCAACGTAAATGTCTGCCCCGTCTGGTTCCGATGTCACCTTCATTGTTGCCGGCGCAGAATTGGCGTCAATTGAGGTCAGGGCATCCTTGTCGAACGCCGCGGTCATGCCGGGGTATTGGAGCCATCGCCGGTCGCCAAAAGTGATCTCACGCGCCGGATTGCCCAGAAGCGAGAGGACTTCATTTCGCCCCATTCCGGCATGAAGACTGATGATTACCGGATTTGCAGCTGCCTCCATTTTTGGTTGCGACGGGTTGGGCTGTGTCGGGTTTCGCGGTGTTGGAGCCACGGGAACTGTGGGCGGCGCAAGGGCAGGTCCAGAGCCTTCCGGCAACAGCCATTCGTCGATCTCGGGGTAGATCCGGCTGACGTCGCCGCGCTGGATGAGTTCCTTGTCAAAGAAGAAATTGAGGCTCGCCCAGAGCTGTCCAGTCTGAGCGCCGGAAGTGATGCTCTCTGTGCTGAGAAGTCCGAGAGTGACTGCATCCGAGCTGACGCTTACGGCAACTACGTAAAAGCGCGCTCCAACCGCGAGCGGGACTGCCGTTTCTCTGGATCCCGATAGCACCTCCACCTTGGTCCCGATAATTGACAGGGAGATCAACTGGTTGCGCTTGAAGCTTCCGAACAGTCCCTCTCTTCGCAGCACCACCACGCCACCTGCATGACGGATGGAGTTCTCACCACCATGAATTCCCAGGGCTCCCGGGCCGATCCGGGTGAGCCGGTAGCGTGTCTGGAGGCTTTCCTGTATTTCCGTTGCGCGGCCAGATGGCTGGGCTTCCGCCAGTGATGGCAGGTTGATCATTGCCAGGATGAGAAAACAAGCTCGCTTCATAACCTTCCTTCAATAACAAGGCGGAGGTTAGTCCAAGGCTGAGCTGCGCGTCAACACGGCTCCATGTATCGCAGAGGCAAATAAAACCTGTAAACTGGCAATTCCGCATGGAGATGCCGGTCAATCGCGAAATCGTGGTCGTGCAGGCAGCGCCCATGTCACTGGCTGTGGTGCCGGTGGAGACGAACGCGACGGCACTGGCAGAACAGATTGAAAGCTCGTTCACGGCGGTATATGCGGCGGTGAGCAGAGGCGGGATCCAGCAGCCTGGGCAGAACGTAATCATTTATCGCCAGCTTGGAAGCGGGGAAGTGGAAGTGGAATGTGGAGTTCAGGTGCCGGGCCGTTTTGACGGTCTGGGCGAAGTTGTCTATCGCGAAATGCCCGCAGGTCGCGCCGCCACCACCACACATCAAGGTCCCTATGATCGACTGGGAGAAACACATGCCGCGCTCGTGGCCTGGGTGCGCAGCCATGGTTTGCGACCGACGGGCATTTTCTGGGAGGTGTACGGAGACTGGAACGATGATCCGCAAAAGCTCCGGGTAGACATCTTTCATCAGGTCGCCGAAGAAGATCTTATCTGAATGAACGGGCGCATCCTGCCTTATAGTCTCGCCACTCACCCTGCCGGCGTGACCATCGACTGATCTTGTTTATGGCAGTTCACTCTCATCTGTTATGATTTTTGGGTATAGGACTACACTCTATTGCCGAGCCAAAAGCAACTCAGGTGGTCTGAACTAAAGGTCGGGATTACCGTTCTTATCTCATCGGTGGTCCTGGCGGTGCTGGTTTTCCTAATGACTGGAACCACCGGCATGTTCACAAGAAAATTCACGCTCATTACTTACTTTGACAACGCTGAAGGTTTGCGTTCGGGACAGCCAGTGGATCTGCAAGGCGTTCCCGTCGGCAATGTCACCGGTGTCAAAGTCGTGCCTAACCGTCCGTTCTCTCCCGTACAAGTTGTCATGAAAATTAAGACGGACTGGCAGCCGTTTGTTCACAAAGACAGCAAGGCCACCGTGAAGACAGCCGGCATCCTGGGCGAATCGTTTATAGACATCGATAGCCGCAAGGCCACAAAAGGCACGGTGGTGAATGGCGACGAATTGCAATCTGAAAATGCGCCCGGTCTGGACGATGTTGTCCGCAGCAGCCAGGGAACGCTTCAGAATATGAACGTTCTGATACGTCGCCTGGATCGCATTGTGGCTTCGGTGGAAAGCGGCAAGGGTACGCTCGGTGAGGTGATCAATGATCCCACTCTCATCAACAAGATCAATGCTGTCCTGAATCAGGTGCAGGGCCTGCTCAATGATGTAAGCAACGGCCAGGGCACGCTGGGCCAGCTCTTCAAGGACAAGACGCTCTACCGCAAGCTGGATGACACCATTGACAAACTCAACCGCATTGCCGACGAGGCGCAGGCAGGCAAAGGCAACCTGGGAAAGCTCTTGAAAGACGAGGAATTGTACAACAACTTCAACCAGACCGTCACCAAGACCAACAAGCTGCTTGACGATGTAAATGCAGGCAAGGGTGCGCTGGGCAAACTGACCAAGGATGAAGCACTGGCGTCCAAGCTTCAGGACACCATCAACAAGCTCTCGGCAATTGCTGATCGCCTGGACGCAGGCGAAGGCAGCGCGGGAATGCTGCTAAAGAATCCGTCTCTCTACAACAACACGGACCAGATGCTGATTGAAACCCGATCTCTGATCAAATCTATCCGCGAGAATCCAAAGAAATACCTGACCATCCATTTCCGCGTATTCTAGGAATTGCCGGAGTCTCAAAGAACCGGTTTGGAGTAAGGAACCAGAACCAACCCTGTTCCGCGCGGTGTCGGTTTGAGGAATCCGGCCGCTAACGTGGGATATGATGCTTGCGTCTAATATGGGCAAGCCAGCCGTTAATACCGCACAAATCCCCAAAAAACCATCTAGGTGAGGCGAATTACATGCGTTTGATTTCCCGATTCCTTGTTTTCTGTGTTCTTGCAGGCCTGGCGGTAGCGCAGACTCCTGCCGGCAAAACGGCTGGATCACAAAGCTCTCCCGACGTTCCCAAATACGTCCCGAGCTTTGACGAGAAGTCGCTGGACAAGACGGCCGACCCCTGTTTCGACTTTTATCAGTACTCCTGTGGGGGCTGGATAAAGAACAATCCGATTCCGGCGGACCAGCCGGCTTGGGGCCGGTTCAATGAACTGGCGGAGCGTAATCGCGTCATCCTGCATAACATTCTGGAAGACGCTGCCAAGGCCACCAATCGTGACGCCAATGGGCAGAAAATCGGCGACTTCTACGCCAGTTGCATGGATGAAGAGGCCATCAATAAAAAGGGCGTTACCGTTTTGAAACCTGAGTTCGATCGCATCGCCGCCGTGAAAGACAAAGCTGAGCTACCGGCCATTGTTGGTTACCTCCATGACCATGGCGTCAGCGCCTTTTTTGGTTTCAGTTCAGGTCCTGATTTCAAGAACGCCAAAGAGGTCATTGCCCAGGCTGACCAGGGCGGCCTCTCTTTACCTGATCGCGATTACTACATGAAAGACGACGCCAAGTCAGTGGAACTGCGGAAAGCCTACCTTCAGCACGTCACTAATATGTTTAAGCTGCTCGGTGATGCGCCGGACAAAGCCGCTGCCGAAGCTAAGACGGTGATGGACGTTGAGACCGCGCTCGCCAAAGGAGCCATGGACCGGGTGGAGCGTCGCGACCCGGCAAAGGTCTATCACAAGCTCTCCAGCCAGGAGTGGCAGGCGCTGGCGCCATCCTTCCTGATGGCAAATTATGTAACCGACTTGGGGACACCGAAATTTACCGCACTGAACGTCGCCAATCCTGAATTCTTCAAGTCACTGGACGCTGAGCTGAAGACCGCCAGTCTGGATGATCTAAAGACTTACATGCGCTGGCATGTGGTCCACGAGTTCGCTGCGGTGCTGCCAGTCCCATTCGTGAATGAAAATTTTGATTTCTTCGGTAAAACGCTTTTCGGTGCCAAAGAGTTGCGTCCCCGCTGGAAGCGCTGTACTGCAGCGTCGGACGCAAATCTGGGCGAAGCGCTAGGCAAGGTTTATGTCGAAAAGTACTTCCCGGCAGAGGCCAAGGCCCGCACACTCAAGATGGTGAAAGAGTTGGAGGAAGCCCTGGGCAAAGACATTCAATCACTGGACTGGATGTCAGAGACAACCAAGAAGCAGGCCCTGGTAAAACTGGATGCCATCCAGAACAAGATCGGCTATCCAGACAAGTGGCGCGACTACTCTTCACTCAAGATCGTGCGGGGTGACGCTTTGGGGAATGCCGAACGCGCGAACGAGTTTGAAACCAGATACCAGCTCAACAAAATCGGCAAGCCGCTGGACAAGCGTGAGTGGCAGATGTCACCGCCGACCGTCAATGCTTATTACGATCCCAGTGAAAACAATATCAACTTTCCCGCCGGCATTCTTCAGCCTCCGTTTTATGACTTCAAAGCCGACGACGCCGTGAATTTCGGTGGTATCGGCGCAGTCATCGGCCATGAACTTACTCACGGATTTGACGATCAGGGTGCGCTGTTTGATGCCGAAGGCAATTTGAAGAACTGGTGGACACCCGAAGACCGGAAAGCCTTCAGCGAACGCACCGAGTGCATTGTGAAGGAGTATGACAACTTTGTGGCGGTCGACGATGTTCACGTTCGCGGGAAGCTGACGCTGGGCGAAAACACCGCTGACAACGGCGGCCTGCGCATCGCGCACATGGCTCTGCTGTCCAGCATCATGGCCGGTGCGAAAGCGCCGGAGAAAATCGACGGCTACACTCCGGAGCAGCGCCTCTTCCTGGGCTGGGGACAGATCTGGTGCCAGAACCAGTCAGAGCAGATTGCCCGGCTGCTGGCCCAGACGAATGAACATTCACCGGGGAAATATCGTGTGAATGGAGTAGTGCAGAACATGCCGGAATTTCAGAAGGCGTGGGGTTGCAAACCCGGCCAGCCCATGGTGAGCCAGAACGCTTGCCACGTGTGGTAGTGGATTAATGATTCAGGAATAAAAGAAGCCCGGCATTTCCGCCGGGCTTTTTGATTTCTTCAGGTCAGGGATTATCAGTATTATTGCTGGTTTCCGGCCTCAACCGTGATCAGCCCGGTTGATTCCGCCTGTTCGTGGGCGTGGTATGAGGAACGCACCAGCGGGCCGCTCTCCACGTGTTTGAATCCCATCGCGAGCGCTTCACGTTTAAGATGGGTGAATTCGTCGGGTGTGTAATACCGTGTGATCGGCAGGTGATCTTTTGACGGCCTCAGGTACTGGCCGACGGTGAGGATGTCAACTTTTCTCTCCGCCAGGTCACGGAAAACTTCGATCAACTCGTCCATTGTCTCGCCGATGCCTACCATCACGCCGGTCTTGGAGACCATGTTCGGAGCAAAGCGTTTTACATTGCTGAGCAGATCAAGCGTGCGCTGGTAACGGGCTCCGGAGCGGACTGCGCGGTAAAGTCGCGGAACAGTCTCAGTATTGTGATTCAACACTTCAGGCCTGGCGTCGATCACTACTTGCAGACAGTCTTCGTGTCCCTGGAAATCGGGGATCAACACTTCAATCTGGCAGCCGGGTGTCTGGCGGCGAATTTCGCGGATGGTCTCGGCAAATATTTTTGCCGCGCCTATGTTATCGTCATCGCGATTCACGCTGGTCACCACAGCGTGCTTTAATCCCAAAGTGGCCACGGCTTCGCCCACGCGGCGCGGCTCATCCCAATCCAGCGGCTCCGGCCGCCCTTTGGGCACGGCGCAAAAACCGCAGCGGCGCGTGCACAGGTTTCCCAGCAGCATGAACGTGGCAGTCTTATGGTTCCAGCATTCGCCAATGTTGGGGCACTGGGCTGACTCGCAGACCGTATGCAGGTCCAGCGTGCGGGCCAACTTCTTGAGATTGTGATAATTGTCGCCCAGCGGAGCACGGGCCTTAAGCCACTCCGGCTTGGATTGAGGCCGCCGGGGCGCGAGGTCGATCTGTATAAGTTCTACGGAACTGGCCATGAATATCCTGCTTCTATTGTACGATGATCGGGCCGCGGTGTCGGATTCACCGCCTCAGATTCAACAGCAGGGTAACACGCGTGCAAAAAAATCACTAAAGCGTGTGCAGGTAGGCCACCACGGCTTGAATTTCCTGTCGGCTCATTGAATCACTGAAGCGCGGCATCATGCCCCGTCCCTGGACAATCGACTGAATTACGTGTTCGTCGGTGGCTGTGAGTCCGCTGGGCAGGTACGGCTTGCCATAGAGTCCCTTCAATCCGGGACCTTTGTTGCCATGCGTTGAATAGGCAGGGTGGCAATTCAGACAGTAAATGTTGAAGATCTTGCGACCCGAGGCTTGTTGTGGATTAAGCCCGAGTTCCGCATCGCTCATGGTGGATTGATCTTTTCCGCAGCCGATCGCCATTACGACGCAAGTTAAAACCAGCAATAAGGAGAGAGGTGGGAGGGAATGACTATTTCGCATGGAATGACTATTATGTCTTTAGCGCGGCTGTTTGCAAATGCCTGCCGCCTTTTTATCGCATGCCGGTGAAGATCAAACGGGCGTATGAGAAGCCAGCGCTCACTGACGGCCCCCGCATACTGGTGGACCGGCTCTGGCCGCGGGGCCTGAAGAAAGAGGCCGCCCGCATCGATCATTGGCTCAAAGACCTGGCTCCGTCCGATACTCTTCGCGTGTGGTTCCACTCCAGCAACAATTGGGTCTTATTTAAAAAGCGATATTTCAAAGAGCTATGTACACCTGAAGCCACAGAGGCTTTAAGCAGGCTCTACCAGCTCCTGGATGAACATGCTGAGGTCACCTTGATCTATGCCTCTGCCGACATGGAGCACAACAATGCGGTGGCGCTCAAAGAACTATTGGAGGGCATGAAGAAGCCCCCGTCCAGCAGCGGACCCGCGAAAGCCGCCGCGGTTCCCGGACGAATGACCAAACGGCGGCCAGGTTCACGAGGATGATTCTTCGCCCGTTGGATCCCGCCGAAGCAACCAACAGGGTCGCATCTCCCGAAAATCAATTTGCTTCAGCATGGAAGATTGTGGAGCAGGTCCAGCGCGCGAACTACGAAACCTGTTGGATGATTACGCAGCCTTCCCACGCTGCGCTGGCGGGCGACATTGCCGCCGAGTTGGTTCTGCCCGGAATCCCCAGGCTGGAAGCTGACGTGGTGCGCGCCATTTCTCTGCATGATGCGGGTTGGGGCATGCCTGATGCTCAGGCAGTGATGCGCAGCCGGGCCAGGCAGGAAGATGTTCCGCGGTCGTTTATCCAGTGCACGGTGGGGGAACTGGTTACCTCATGGACACAGTCGATTGACATTGCGGAGACCACGTCCCCGACGGGAGGCTATATGGTGAGCCGCCATTTCTGGCGATTGGCGGAACATCGGCTGCATGGTGGCCAGGATGCAGCTTCTGCCCGTGCGCAACTGAAAGATCTTCTGGATGATGAAACGGAGCGCCAGCAAGAGCTTGCCGCGCGGCAGAAGCGAACCGGAAAAGAACTGGAAGCACTGACTGACGTGCTCCAGCTTTGCGACCTGTTGTCATTGTTCATCTCCTGCGGCGCGCAGAATGCCGTTGAATTTCCTGAGTGCTGTGGAACGAAAGTGCGCTTGCAGGTGGAAGGAAATAATTATCGGTCCGATCCTGCTTTGTTCACAGGGTCTTCTCAGTTCTCGCTGGCTGCACTCCGGCATCCCGCTACCAAACAGGTTTCCGGACAGGAAATCGTCATTACTCTTACTTAAAGCCAAACGTGAATTTAGTTGTGCTGCATTCCAGACACGTCGCCACGATCGTGGGCGTGTTCACGTTTGTCCGCCGGTAACTGCCGTTCCACGGACCAGATCTCGTCCGGCGTCTTCTCCCACGGGTAAAGGTGGACCATCCAGCCGAAGACGTGGGGCATGAAGGTCCCGCCGGCTGCTTCACATTCCTGCTGCGTGGAGATTGAACCACGCAACCCGAATTTCGGGTTCTTGCCCAGCGTCTCACGCTCCTGCCCCTGCGGCGGTTTGCACATGTTTACATGCTGGTGCCACTGGGCAACGCTCAACGGCACACGTTGATTGAGCTGGTCTTCCGTAAAGCGGACTGGCGCTGTGTACATGGCGCCAATCAGTTTGTAGCCGCCGGCGGTTTTTTCATAGAGCAGAGAAGTGGGTTTGCTGGCATCAAAGACAAAAGCCGCGCCAAAGGCGTAACTGTAATTAGTGAAGTGGTACATCGGCTGTTTTACGTTGGGCAGGAAGATCTTGAAGCCATCGGCCAGGGCCGCGTTGTAGTCGCGATATTTCTCCAGCGCCTGTCGCGCCTGCTTAACCACTTCGGCCGCTTTTTCCTGATCGCCAGGCTGGGGAGTACGCAGCTCACTCATGTGCATGTGCGAGCCCATGTGTTCATGGCCTTCATGATTGTGGCCGTGGTTCATGGCGTCAGTGGTGGCGCCGAGTTCGTTCTGCGCGGCGTTCGCGTCAACATCGTGATGGTGGGCCTGCGCGTACAGCCAGGTGGATGGAAGCGTCAGTAGGGCCAGTATCAGTAATCTTTTCATTGATCAATCCCCCATGGTCACCAACAACGGTAGCAACCCAGAGTCTCACAAAAAGTTACTTTCGTGGCCGATAAAAACTTCGTGCCGCGCGCGAGGACAGTTAACGGCACTTTGGATGTAAGATACCCCTCGCATGCCTGCTTACGTTGATTGGGTGCGCCAATTCTGCCTCTCACTTCCGCATACAACTGAAAAGGTCCGCTGGGAACATAATCTCCTGTTCTGTATTGCCGACAAGATGTATTGCGTCGCCAATCTGGAACCGGGCATGGGGCCAAGCAAGATATCGTTCAAGTGCTCACCGGAAAAATTCGCTGAGCTGGCGGAGATTGAAGGCATTATCCCAGCTCCTTATTCCGCGCGGCTTTTCTGGGTTTCGATAACAGAGGCTGATGCATTGCGGCAAACCGAAACGCAAGCACTCATTCGCGAGGCATATGAAATTGTGCGAGGCAATCTCCCTAAAAAGTTGCAGGCGGCGTTGACGGCAGAGAGCGCAAAGCCGCGGGAGGCGTCGACTGCGGGGAAAGTAGCCAAGAAGCCAAAGTCTACAAAGACGAAGTCAAAAAGAAAGGCTGCGAAGAAAAAGCCCTTCAAGAAACCGTCTGCGCAGAAGAAAAGCACACGCGGCTAGCTCGCCAGAATTTTTTCTGCTGCCACGCGGCCGGAGCGGATGCAATCGGGGATGCCGATGCCATCGAAGGAATTTCCCGCCAGATAGAAGCCGGACATGTCGTGGATGATCGCTTTCATCTTCGCAACGCGTTCCAGGTGTCCGACTTCATACTGTGGTAGTGCGGGATTCCAGCGGAAGACCTGGGCAAATTTCGGCCCTGCGGTCAGGCCCAGAATGTCTTTCATTTCCGCACGGCACGTGTCGATGAGTTCCTGATTGCTCAGTGAAGCCAGGTCCGGCACACGAGAACTGGAGATAAAACAGCGCAATAATATCTGGCCGTCGGGTGCGCGATGGTTGAATTTTTTATGCACAAAGGTGCATGCAAGCATCTTGCGGCCTTCGGTCCGGGGAACCAGAAATCCGTGACCGCCAGGGAGTGTTGCATTCGAGAATCCCATCGCTATGGCGGCAGACGACGTGTACTGGATTTTTCCCAGGCCTTCCAACAGCCCGGGATGGATCCGCCGCAGCAATGCCGGAGCGGCGGAAGCGGGAACGGCCATGACAACCGCCTGAAACTTTTCACTCGTGCGACCGCTCTCAATTTGCCAGTCCTCATTCACAGGCCGCATCCCAAGGCCTTCTTGTTGGAGCCGCAAGGAAGAAGGCGGCAGTGCGGCAACGGCCGCGTCCACCATCTGCTGCATGCCCATTTTCAACGACGTGAAAAGAGGCTGGGGCGGGGCCGGATTTTTGGATCGTGCCTTGCGGGCCTTCAAGCTGGCACGCACCAGGCTGCCGCTCTCGCGTTCCATTTCGGCAAATCTGGGCAGCACGGCGCGGACACTCATATTTTCGGCGTTGCCGCCGTACACGCCGGCGAGAAGAGGTTCAGCCACGCGATCTACCATCTCCTGGCCGAAATGGCGGCGAACGAAATCAGCTACGGATTCGTCTTCGTTATCGCGGTGATTTCGTGAAGAAAAGAGTTCATTGGCCATGCGGAGCTTGGTGGACCAGGAGAACAGCGGCGTTGCAGCCATGGGCAGCACGCGGGTGGGGACCATGAATTCAAGTCCGTCCGGCATGGGGACCAGGCGGCCGTTGACCACGATGTAAGTCTTGCGGTCAGCATCATTCGAAGGGATGAGCTGATCGCCAATGCCAAGATCACGGCAGAACTGAGCTCCATCCGGCTTCATGGTAAGGAAAGAATCGGGACCGGCTTCCAGTACAAAGCCGTCTCGGAGCTGTGTTTTGATCACGCCACCCAACCGGTCTGATTTTTCAAACAGTGTCCAGCCGATGTTGGCTCCCGCGCGGCGTGCGCGTTCAAGATAGAACGCCGCACTCAATCCAGCTATGCCCCCGCCGATGATGGCTACGCGCTTCATGCCGGGGAGGCCACCCCACTGGAAACATTCAACCGGGCGGAAACCAGATCGGCAATCGCGGCAATGAAGGCCGGCGATGCATTCAGTGACTCAGACCGCCACAACCTCATTTCCTGTTCGGTGGCGAATTGGCGAAAAGCGATGTCAATGTCATAGAGAATTTCAACATGGTCACAAACAAAACCTATCGGAGCAATCACAACCCCTTTGTGCCCGCCGCGCTTGAGTTCAAGGATCACGCTCTCAACGGTTGGTCCCAGCCACGGACCGCCTGACATACCCTGGCTCTGGAAGGCGAAGCGACGTAGCTCTACCGTCAGGCCAGGAACATTGCTGCCCACGGCGCGGGCCGTTTCCTTGGCTTGCTGCTCATAGGGGTCGCCAGCCTGTATGGTGCTCATCGGCACACTGTGAGCGGTAAAGATTACTGGCGCAGGCGCGCCTAACTCCTTGCTGGCTTGCCGCCATGCGGTCTCCAGCTTTTCCGCAAAGGCCCGGGCCAGTTGCGGATGGTTATGCCAGGACGAAATAAAATCCACCGTGACCTCAGGGTTTATCTCCGCTGACTTGATCTCTGCGAACAGAGCTCGCTGATAGAGTCCGGTGCTGGTGGATGAGTTTTGTGGAGCCAGACAGAGCGCTATTACGTGTTGAATGCCATCTCTAGATATTTGCTGCGCTGCATCCGCGATGAATGGCCGCCAGTTGCGCATGCCAAGATATACCGGGACGTTGAGTGCGCGGCGAAGCGCATCAGCCTGCGCCAGGGTGATCTCCGTGAGAGGAGACCTTCCAATGAGAGAATAGCGGTGGCGAACTTCCTCGATCACGGCATCTGGAATAGAGCGGCCAGCCGTGATGTGCTTCATGAACTCGGGAACTTCGTCGGGCGAATCCGGGCTGCCATGGGCAAGAAGAAGCACGGCATTTTTCCGAGCACTCATCGCGCAGCTCCCTCGGCCCCCTTGCGTGCGCCGGCAGGCACTGCCGCCCGGGAATACTTTGTGCTTAGTTCGCGCACGAACTTTACCAGCGCACGAACGTTGTCAACCGGGGTTTCCGGCAGGATGCCGTGACCAAGATTGAAGATGTGGCCGGGGCGTCCATCCGCTTGTTTAAGAACCATGTCGGTTTGCTCACGCAGCTTCTTCTGGTCAGCAAACAGCAGGACCGGATCCAGATTTCCCTGTACCGCGCCCTGATGCTGCAAGCTGCTCCATGCCTGATCAAGCGGAAAGCGCCAATCCACTCCAATCACGTCAGCTCCGGTTTCTTTCATGGACGGCAGAAGAGTAGCGCTGTCAGTTCCAAAGTAAATGATTGGAACACCGGTCTTTTTGAGACGCGTGACAAGTTCCGTGGCAAAGGGCAGAACATATTGGCGATAGTCCGGAACACTCAGGCAGCCGACCCAGCTATCGAAGATCTGCAGAGCGTCAGCGCCGGCCGTGACCTGGTCCGCGGCATAGCTGGCAAGCACGTCCACCAGCTTCCGCATGAGCATTTCCCATGCGCGGGGCTCGGTGTACATCATCTTCTTGGCATGAACGTAGTTCCGGGAACTTCCGCCCTCAACCATGTAACTGGCCAGAGTGAAGGGCGCTCCGCAGAAACCTATCACCGGCAATTTGGCGCCGAAGTGTTTCACCACTTTGCTGACCGATTCGGATACGTACCCCAGCTCTGCGGCCCGATGCGTCTGTAGGACTTCAATGTCCTTCAAGGTCCGCAGCGGCTGTTCGATAATGGGCCCTTCGCCCGTTTCGAAGCGGAAGGGCATTCCCATCACTTCGAGAGGCAGGAGCAGATCAGCGAAGATGATGGCCGCGTCCACGTCGAGAATTTCGGCTGCGGTGATGGTGACCTCAGCGGCGATCTCCGGGGTCTTGCAGATATCGAGGATGGAATGCTTTTTGCGGACGGCGCGATACTCCGCCATATACCGGCCAGCCTGGCGCATCAGCCAGATGGGTGTCACGTCCACGGGTTCGCAACGGCAGGCCCTGACAAATCTTGAGTTGGGTGCGGACATTCTGTAGTCAATGTACCACGGAATGAATCGGGGCCGAATGCAAAGGCCTTTCAACTCAATGTGATGCAGAGCACTGACATTCCCCGCCAGGGAATGTTTTCAGCCAAGGCGACAAGCAAGATGAAGCGATCTGGTTGCGTCCACTGGTGGCTTAGACTGCCACAAGCTTCTTATCGACAAGATAATTGCGCACCACCTCGGCAGCGTCTTTCTTTTCGCCATCCACCGCATAATTCAGTTTGCGCATGTCTTGCGCCGTGATTTTGCCGGCGAGAGAAGCAAGGGCTGTCCTGATTGCGGGAAACCGCTGCAATGCTGCCGGACGAACTATCGGAACGGCCTCATAGGGCGGGAAATAGTGCAGGTCATCTTCCAGAACCACCAGGTCGAGAGCGGCAATCAATCCATCAGTGTTTGCCCCCGCCACAATATCCACCTGGCGGCTTTGCAGCGCGCGATAGAGCAGTCCCAGGTCCATGACGCGTGGCGGCTCGGCGAATTTCAACTTATAGGTGCTGACCAGACCTGAATATCCATCAGAGCGTTCCAGAAACTCATACCCCACTCCCATGCGAAGCCTGGAAGCGCGCGGAGACAACTGCGAGAGTCGGGAAACATTCATGCTTCGCGCCTCATCACCGCGCATGACCATGGCAAAGCTGTTGTCAAAGCCGAGCGGCGGCATCACTTCCAGTCCGAAGCGTCGTTGATATTGTGTTTTCACCTCAGAGAAAACCTGCTGCGGATTTGAAGAAGGCTTTTCCTTCAGGACCGCGGCCAGAGCCGTGCCGGTGTATTCGACGTACATGTCAATGTGTCCGGTCAGGAGCGATTGCTGGCAGATGTAAGTTCCAGCCAGATAGAAGCGCCGGTCGATGGGCGCTTGATGCAATGACTCAAGATATTGGGCGAGCAATTCGCCCAACACCAGTTGCTCGGTGAAATTTTTAGAGCCGACTGTGACGCCAGAGCGCGAGGGGCGGCAGCCCAGCATGGCGAACGCTAAAGCAGCAAGGAATGAGCGACGGTCCATGCCTGGACGACTCATACTATGAGTGGTGGGCGCGGCGAAGACCGCGCTGAATGAGTCCAAGTACCATGTTTGCGCCGAGCGCCATCAGGGCGGCGGGAATGGCGCCGACCAGAATCACGCGATTGTCCACCATGGATAAGCCGCGGAAGATAAATTCGCCCAGGCCACCTGAGCCAATGGCAGCGGCGATCGTCGCCAGCCCCACGGTAAGTACCGTGGAGACGCGAATGCCGGCAACGATCACGTCTGCCGCCAGGGGCAGTTCTACCTGCCATAGCAACTGCCGGCCGGTGAGTCCCATGGCGATGGCCGCCTCACGAACCGGGGCGTCCACTCCGCTGATACCCACGAAGGTGTTCTGTATGATCGGGAGCAGCGCATAGAGTGACAGAGCCGTAATCGCAAGGCGGTCAGATCGCGCGCCAAACCAGGGTAGTGGTAGCAGCAGTCCGAAAAGCGCCAGGCCAGGGATCGTCTGGATCACGCTGTTCAGGCCGAGTACGATGCCTTTCCAGGCTGGACGCCGGGTAAGGAAAATGCCCAGCGGTACTCCGACCACAATGGCCAGCAGCATGGAAATGCTGACCAGCCAGAGATGCTCTGAGGTCAGGACCAGAATCTCACGACGATGACTGAGTGCGAATTGCCACATTGACGTTCACCAAAGATATTCATCAGAAAATCAGGATGCAAATAGTTGCTGCGCCGTGCGAAAAGCGTCCACATAGGGTCTAACTTGCTGGTCTTGTGACGCCAGAAACTCACGCGGCTGATAGATCCCGTGCAAAGAGCCGGACTGCATCACGGCGATGCGGTCACCCAGCATCAGAGCCTCACTGACATCATGAGTCACGAACACTACAGTCTTGCTCAGACGTTGTTGTAATTCCTTGAATTCTCTCTGCAGCTCAGTGCGTGTAATCGGATCCAGTGCGCCGAACGGTTCATCCATCAACAATATTGGTGGATCGGCCGCCAGCGCCCGCGCCAGTCCCACACGTTGCCGCTGGCCTCCGGAGAGCTGATCAGGATAGCGCTGGCCGAACTCCGCGGAGGGTAGGCCCACCATCTGCAAAACTTCCTGCACTCGCTGTTTGATCTTGTCTTCGGACCACTTTTCCAGCCGAGGCACAAGGCTGACGTTCTTCCAGACGGTGTAATGCGGGAAGAGCCCGCCTTCCTGGATGGCATAGCCGATCCGGCGGCGCAACTGGATCACGTCCCACTCACGCAGAGAGCGGCCCTCCACACGCACGTCTCCCTCAGTGGGGGTGAGCATGGAATTTATCAGTTTGAGAGTAGTGGTCTTGCCCGATCCGCTGGGGCCAAGCAACATGAGAATCTCACCTTGCAGGATGGTGAGGTTCAGGTCAGAAAGTAGGAGTCGATTCCCGGCGGTCCGGTACTGGACGTGGGCGAATTCGATTGCCGGTGATTGACTCATCAGCAGGGCTTTTGCTTCGGGCACGATTGACGATCCGCCTCGGCTTGTGGAACGCAAGCACATTCCGGGGAATTGCCGGTATCCGACCGTCAAGCCTAACAGACGCAGCCTGAGTTGGCGACTCCACCACCTCGGGCGCAACCTGCGGCTCACGCCATTTGTGAATGTTGTAGGAATAAATCAGCAGGCAGAAGATGTTGGCCGGAATAAATCCCCACTGCCCGGTATGAAAGCCGATAACACAAAACACAATGCTGTTAAGTGCGGCTAGAATCCAGCCCTGCCAAAGACGCTTGCCAACCATCACGGTGGAAGCCACGGTCAGCAAACACGAAACATAATCCAGATGCAGCATGTAGGTAAAAGCGCGATTTCAGAGTTCCTGTTCTATTCAACCGCGTTCGGGCCACGATTGATATCGGCAAAATACTTTAGGTGAGTTACTGATTAGCCGCTTTTTCCCCATGACGAAAGGGCGTTCACCTTCAGGAATTCAAAAGCGGGGTTCTGGGCATGGGCGGAAGGATTCTTCTCACGAAAAATCAATTGCCTTCAACACACGTGCTTTCAACACACGTGCTTTCAACACACGTGCTTTCAACATCTGGCCGCCAGACAGCTCTGCAATTTTGTGTTTTCGCGTTGATGGCCCCACCCATCCCGTCATACCGTGCGGTCATCCTAAAACGAGTATCCAATAACTGATAAAGAGAAAACCCGTAACCAGCGCAGGTGCCAGCCAGCGTCTGTTAATCACGAGATCGCCAACCTCAGGAGAGCGATTATGAAAGCTATTGTCTATGGAGGTATAGGAAAAGTCGCGCTGAAAAGCGTACCAGACCCAAAAATCAAACAGCAGACAGACGCAATTATCCGGATCACCTCAAGCGCGATTTGCGGTACTGATCTGCATTTTATCCGTGGTACCGCGCTGGGAATGAAGGAAGGCCGCATACTGGGGCATGAAGCAGTTGGGATTGTGGAGGAAGTCGGAAGGTCAGTCCGCAATCTACGCAAGGGCGACCGCGTGGTGGTGCCCTCCACCGTTGGCTGTGGTTCCTGCACTTATTGTCGCGCCGGCTACCAGTCACAATGCAACGTGGCCAATCCCGGCGGTCCGACGGCAGGTACCGTGTTTTTTGGCGGGCCGGAGGAAGCGGGTGGCCTGGATGGACTTCAGGCTGAGTACGCTCGCATTCCGTTTGCCGGCGTGGGACTGGTGAAGTTACCGGAAGAAATATCTGATGATCAGGCAATTCTGATGTCTGACATTCTGCCAACCTCTTACATGGCCGCGGTGATGGCGGAAGTCAAACCCTCAGACAATGTAGCCATTTTCGGTTGTGGCCCGGTTGGCCTTTTCGCCATCCTGTGCGCCCAGCATCTGGGAGCGGGCCGGGTTTTTGCCGTGGACAGCGTCGAGTCACGGCTGGAAATGGCCCAGGCCCATGGCGCAGAGGTCATTAATTTTCAGCAGGAAGATCCCGTAAGCGCGCTGAAAGAACTTACCAATGGCGCCGGGCCAGACCGCACCATTGACGCCGTGGGCGTGGATGCTGCAACCGCTACCAAAGGGCCGGCAGCAAACAAGGCTGCGCAAAAAGAGTTCAGGCTAGAGCTGGAGAAGATCGCGGAGCAGGGCACGCCCAAAGGCAATGTCTTTCAGCCGGGAGGCGCCCCAAGCCAAGCTCTGAAATGGGCCATTGAATCGGTGGCCAAGGCAGGAACAGTCTCGGTTATCGGCGTTTACACCGCGCCTGTTCAAGGCTTTCCTATTGAACAGGTGATGAACAAGAACCTCACGCTGAAAGCAGGAAACTGCAATCATCGGCGCTACATGCCGGAGATGATCGAACTTGTCCGGAGTGGCGTGATTCGCCCAGAAGAATTCCTGACTCAGGTCCAGCCAATTACCTCCGCTGTAGACGCCTATCAGGCTTTTGACCAGCATCAAGCTGGTTGGATCAAGGTGAAACTCGATCCGGCCCAACAGCGGGAACGGGCAGCATAGCAGTTCAACTTTTAGAACCTCAAGTGACTTAAGGAGCTAATATGAAATTTTTCTCTGCCAACATAGATTCTCTGCGTGAACTCTATATCAACCAACTCAGAACGCTGCTCTCAAGCGAAGAGCAGATTACTGAAGCGCTGCCCAAAATGATCTCGAAGGCTACCGACACGCAACTGAAGCAGGCACTCCAGTCTCACCTGCAGGAGACGGAAGTCCATGTGGCCCGCATGGAGAAGATACTTTCGGAAAATGGCGGCAAAGCGGATGCCATCAAATGCAAAATTACGGCTGCCTTGATAAGTGGAGCCGACGACATGATCAAGGACGTAACGGACGAGTCCGTCCGCGATGCCGTCATCATCGCCTCTGCTCAGAGGGTGGAGCATTTTGAAATCGCTTCGTATGGCACTGTCCGCAATTGGGCCAGAATTCTGGGCGAGAACAGGCATGCTCAGATCCTTGACCAGACACTCCAGGAAGAAGGTCATGCAGACCAGCTATTGACTTCCATCTCAGACCGCGTGAATCCTTACGCAGAGAAAGCCGCTTAAAACCAGCTTCCGTGCAGGGTCGGACGAAGCCGGCATGAGCCTCTCAGCGATTGAATGGCTGACTAAGCTCAGGCGACGGTCCGGCCTGCCGGGCCCGGCAAACTAGCCGTTGGTGTTCGATCTGTTAATCGTCTTTCTGTGCGCCTTGCGGCGCTGCTTCTTCTTGGCCAGGCGTGCTTCTGCATATTTGTTCAATGTGCCGCTTGCTGCCGAGCTCTTTGCGCTTTTCGCTTTGCCTGAAGGTGTTGTTTCTGCGTTTTCTGCCGGTGTTGTGGTGCTCATGAATGCTCTCCTTGAGTTTGAAATTCTTGAGTGTGAAATGCTGGTCGTGAAATGCTGGTCGTGGAATGCTGGCCGTGGAATGAATGAAGCATGATGCGCGTGAAAGCTGAAACGAGTGAAGTGGAAGCGAGTGCTTTCTGACTTAAATAACAGACAGCGGCTTACCACATTGCGTGCAGCATGCTTCTGAGCGGGGCGTAATGGAGCCGCAAGCCCGGCACATTGTCTGCGAACCATAGCTTGGACTATAGGCTTTTGCCTGGTTTATATTGCGAATGCGCAGCAGGGCGAGCAGAGAAATCAAGAACAAAAATATTGCGAAACAGATGTTAATCGGATTCATCCAGACCTACCTTCCTTTCCGGAACCCTCAATTTCAATCGGTTGCGCAGAGGGCCGTTGCCAGAGTGGAGTGTGAAGTCCAGAGGTTACGACGGAAAGACGCTAACGACTACCTGAAGCCTAGTCTCAAGTGCAACTTAAAGCAAATGTAATCAGGCACAAAACAGATACTTACGTTGTGCCTGACAATTGCTGACGGGCGGGAGATTTGCTCCCGCCCAGCTTTCATTCCGACACCCACGAGTTTCGACGTCCAAGAATTTTCGAATTTTCGACACCCATGGTTAGTGGGTGATGGTCAAATTCAGGTTGATGCTGGCCGTTTGAGCTCCACTGGTTCCGGTCAAGATCAGCGTTGCGGTAGTGGCAGGACGAACCGTGGGACCAACGGTTGGATTGGGACTGCCACCGCAAGCCGTCAGACCACCCAGCGTTGAGAACGCCAGCAGCGCCAGTACCAGGTGCTTGCGTTGTTTACGGGCACGGGAAGCCAATCCAATAAACACTCCCGCGAACACAAACAGCGTTGTCTTAAGCGGCGCAAACGGCGCTGGTTTGGAACGAGCGCTCAGCGTAGTTGCCACTGTTACCGTTACAGGTACGTTCGCTGAGGCTACGGTGATGCTGGCCGAAGTCGGATTCACCGTGCAGGTGGTTCCTGCTGGAGCTCCCGCACAGGTGAGGGCCACGACACCGCTGAATCCCTGCGATGACAGAGAGACATTGTAGGTGGCCGTCTGCCCTGCCGGGACCGTGGCCGTGGTATTGCCGCCCGTGCCCGAGAGAACGAATTGTGGCCCGTTGATCACGACCGTTACCGATGTAGAGGTTGCCACGGTGTAGGTTGCGTCACCAGAGTATGAAGCTGTGATGGTGTGCGAACCCGGCGTGAGTGAGACTGAAACAAATGCCTGTGGTGCGGCACCGGCCGTAGAAGTAATGGTTACCGGTGCGCCCAGGTTGGTTCCACCCTCAGAGAACTGCACGGTGCCTGTGGGCAGAATTGCTCCGGCATTTTGAACAACCGCGACCAGATTCGCGGATAACACACCTATTTGTATGTTCAGTGTTAAGGGCGGGGTGGCTTTGGATACGGTGAGCGTGCCGTTGGTGGAAACAACAGTGTAGTTGCCGAGTTTTGCTGCCGGATCAACCAGAGCCGGCGCGATCGGGTAGGTCCCCACCGTGCTCGCCGCAGTGGCCAACGAGGTGAAGTTAGCGGTGATGTTGTCCGCGCTCTTGATTCCGGTGATGGTCCCGGTCAGCGCCGGATTCGCGCTGCCATACGGGCGAGTGGCATTGGCGGCCGCCACGATAAGCGATGCCGGGGTCACTGTGAGCGTGCCATTGTTGGAGATCAACGTGTAGTTGCCGAGCTTCGCCGATGGATCTGCCAGGACGGGCACAATTGCGTAAGTGCCGATTGCGCTGGCCGGACCTGCGCTGGTGAATGTTGCGGTGATATTGTCAGCGTTGCGCAAGCCAATCAGCGTGCCGGTAAATGCCGGGTTGGCGTCACCATAGATGCGGCTTGCATTCGCGGCACTCACCGTTAACGGCGCAGCGTTGACAGTAAGTGTCCCGCTGGAAGCAACGGTGTAGTTGGTCAGCTTCGCTCCTGGATCAGTGAAGGTGGGCGTGATGGGGTAAGTGCCAACCGCACTGGTGGCATCGGTTGTGGTGGAGAACGTAACCGTGATGACGTCACCATTCTTCTGGCCGGTGATGGTGCCTGTGAATGTTGGGTTGGCATCGCCGTACAGACGAGTGACGTTGGCGGCCACCACAGTTAATGGCGCGGCGCTAACGGCTAGAGTTCCGTTGGTTGAGGTGACCACGTAATTGCCGAGCTTTATTCCAGGATCTGCCAGTGTGGGCGCGATCGGATATGTTCCCACGGAGTTGCCAGCGTTAGCCGTGCTGGCGAACGTCGCAGTGATCGGGTCGTTGTTCTTCACACCGGTCAATGTGCCCGTGAACACTGGGTTAGGATCGCCGTATAGACGGCTCGCATTCGCCGCGGCTGCTGCAAGGGGCGCAGGTGAAACCGTTAGTGAGCCGTTGGTTACGGTGACGCTGTAATTGGTGAGCTTGAGACCTGGGTCAACCGGCGTGATTACGGTTGCATAGCTACCAACTGCCGCTGTAATCGCGGCGCTGGCGAAGCTGGCGGTGATGTTGTCAGCGTTCTTCAGGCCAGCGAAGGTTGCGGTGAACGCCGGATTGGGATCTCCGTAGAGGCGTGCGGCGTTGTTGCCGGAGATGGTAAGCGGCGCCGGAGTAATCGTTAGCGTGCCGGGGGTAAACACAGGCGTGTAGTTATTCAAAGTCGAGGGAACCGAATCCACCAGGCTCGGAACCAGCGCATATGTGCCGATCGGACTGATTGAGGCGGCGCCCGCGCCGGAAACTATCGCGGTGATATTGTCGCCGTTCTTCAATCCCAGGATAGTGCCGTTAAACGGGGGGTTGGGATCGCCATATAAACGGCTCACGTTCCCGGCCGTTACTGTCAACGGCGCGGGATTGATGGTCAAAGTTGCATTGGTAGCCACCAGGTTGTAGTTGCCTAGCTTGCCGCCTGGATCAACCGCAGTGGCCGCAATGGTAGCCGCGCCCGCTGGCGTGGTCAGGCCAGCCGTGGTGGTAAACGAGGGAGTAATGTTGTCGCCATTCTTCACGCCGGTGATAGTTCCTGAGAACACTGGGTTCGGATCGCCATACTGACGGTTGGCGGGAGTGGCGGTGATGGCCAACGGTGCGACTGTGACCGAAAGCGTTCCGTTGGTCAGCGTCAGCGTGTAATTGGCGAGCTTTGGAACCGCCGAGTCCACCGCTGCCGGCACGATATTGAAGCTGCCCACCGCGCTCGCCGGGCTGGCTGTGGTGGTGAAATTAGCCGTGAAGAGATCGCCGTTCTTCAGGCCAGTCAATGTTGCGGTGAAGGCCGGATTGGTATCGCCATAGAGACGTGTCGCGTTGGCTGCGGCGAGGTTCAGCGGAGCGGGTGTAACCGCGAGAGTGCCGTTGGTCAGCGTCACCGTGTAGTTGGCGAGTTTGGGGACAATGGCATCAACCGGCGCAGGGACGATATTGAAAGTCCCTATTGCGCTGGCCGGAGTGGCCAGGGTGGCGAACGAAGCCGTAATGGCGTCGTTATTTTTGAGGCCAGTAAAGGTAGCTGAGAAAGCCGGGTTGGAGTCGCCATAGAGACGAGTGGCATTGTTGGCGGCGATGTTCAGCGGCGCCGGCGTAATGGCCAGCGTGCCGTTGTTCAGCGTTACCGTGTAATTCACTGCCTTGCCCGCGAGATCAACCAGCGTAGGCACCAGGACGAAAGTTCCCACCGGGCTGGTTGGATCAGCGCCGGTTCCGCCGACGATGGCGGAGATGTTGTCACTGTTCTTGAGACCGGTGATGGTGGTCGGCAGAGCCGGGTTCGGATCACCGTACGGGCGGCTCACGTTGCCCGCGGTTACCGTGAGAGGTGCGGGACTAATGGTGAGAACGCCGTTGTTCAGAGCCACTGTGTAGTTGCCGAGCTTTGCGGTGGGGTCAACCGGTGTGGGCACAATTGCCGCCGAGCCGACTCCAGTGATGGCAGTTGCGGCGCTGGCAAAAGTGGCCGTGATGATATCAGCATTCTTCAGACCGGTAATTGTGCCGGTGAAGACCGGGTTTGCATCGCCGTAAAGACGGCTGGCAGGATTGGCGGCGATGGTCATCGACGCAGGGGTAACGTTCAGTGTGCCATTCGTGAGCGTGACGGTGTAGTTGCCGAGCTTGGACGGTACCGCGTCAACAGCAGTAGGGACGATGTTGAAGGCGCCGACCGCGCTGGCTGGAGTTGCAGTGGTTGTGAGCAAGGCTGTGATGGCGTCGCCGTTCTTCAGGCCAGTCAATGTTGCGGTGAAGGCCGGATTGGTATCGCCATAGAGACGTGTGGCATTGGCTGCTGCAATGTTCAGTGCAGCAGGGCCTACGGTAAGCGTGCCGTTGGTTAACGTCAGCGTGTAATTGCTGAGCTTAGGAACAACGGCATCAACTGCCGAGGGCACGATGGCGAACGTTCCCACCGCGCTGGTAACGGTGGCGGCGCTGGTGAAAGTAGCCGTGATCGGGTCAAGATTCTTCAGTCCAACAATGGTACCGTTGAAAACAGGGTTCGGGTCACCGTAAGCGCGGGTCGCGTTACCGGCCGAAATGGTCAGCGGCGCCGGTGTGACGGTGAGTGTGCCGTTGTTCAACGTCACGGCATAATTGACGGCTTTGCTATTCGGATCAACCAGGGCCGGTATCAGAACGAATGTTCCTACCGGACTGGTTGGGTCAGCGCCCGTGCCCGAAACGATGGCAGTAATGTTGTCATTGTTCTTGAGGCCGATGATGGTGCCGCTGAATGCAGGGTTGGGATCGCCGTAAATACGGGTCGCGTTCGCGGCCGTAACTGTCAGGGGTGCGGGGTTGATGGTGAGAACACCGTTGACGGATGTCACCGCATAGTTGCTGAGTTTGTTGCCCGGATCCAAGAGCGTGGGGACGATTGCTGCCGGACCAACACCGGTTGCGGCAACTGCCGGGCTGGCAAATGTGGCGGTGATGTTATCCAGGTTCTTGATGCCGGTGATGGTGCCCGTTAAAGCGGGGTTGGGATCGCCGTAAAGACGCGAGGCCGTTCCACCCGTTACGCTCAGCGGAGCGGGCGCGATCGTCAACGTGCCGTTCACTGACGTTACCGTATAGTTGCCCAGCTTGCCCGTGGGATCGGCCAGCGTGGGGATAATCACGGCGGAGCCTACAGATGTGGCTGCAATGGCGACGCTGGTAAAGGTGGCGGTGATGTTGTCAGCATTCTTTATGCCGGTGATGTTGCCGGTGAATGCCGGATTGGGATCGCCATACAGGCGGCTGGCGCTGGCTGCTGAAACATTGAGCGCTGCTGGACCAACCGTGAGCGTACCGTTATTCGACGTGACCGTATAGTTGGTGAGCTTCGCGCCGGGATCAACCAGTGTGATCGTGATGGGGAATGGTCCCACCGGGCTGATCGCCGCGGCCGTGGTGGCGAAATTGGCCGTGATGTTGTCCCCGTTCTTGATTCCGGTAATCGTTCCGGTAAATGTCGGGTTCGGATCGCCATAAGCACGGGTCGCGTTGGTGGCGGTTACGGAAAGCGGTGCGGAGGTTACCGTGAGCGTGCCGTTGGTGATAGACGTCGAGTAGTTGCCCAATCTTCCATTCGGATCCACCAGGACTGGAACCAGAGGATATAAACCTACGGCACTGGTCGGTGCGGCTCCGGTGACAGAGGCAGTGATGTTGTCACCATTCTTCAAGCCAAGAATCGTTCCCGTGAATGCCGGATTCGGGTCGCCGTACAGGCGGGTGGCATTGCCGGCCGTTACCGTTAACGGAGCCTGCGTGATGGTCAATGTTCCGTTGATAGATGTGACAGCGTAGTTGCCGAGTTTCGTTGTCGGATCAGATAACGTGGGCAGGATGGCAGAAGTTCCCACGTTGGTGATTGCGGTGGTGGCGCTGGTAAAGCTGGCGGTGATGGCGTCAGCGTTGCGCAAACCGGTGATGCTGCCGGTGAACGGCGGATTCGGATCGCCGTAAACGCGCGTGGCATCCGTGGCGGTGACAGTCAGCGGCGCCGGAGTAATGGTGAGCACACCGTTGTTTGAGACCACGGTGTAGTTGGGCAGCCGCGTATTCGGGTCATTGAGCGTACCCACGATTGGGGTGGTTCCCACAGAGGTGGCTGGTGTGGCGACGCTGGTAAATGTTGCCGTGATGGGATCAGCGTTCTTTAAACCTGTGATGGTTCCCGTAAATACCGGGTTCTTTAAACCTGTGATGGTTCCCGTAAATACCGGGTTGATGTCGCCGTACAACCGCGTGGCGTTGGTCCCCGTGACTGTCAAAGGAGCCGGGCTTACGGTCAACGTGCCATTGGTCGAAGTTACAGTGTAGTTGCCAAGCTTTGTCCCTGGATCGACCAGCGTGATGGTGATGGGGAAAGTACCTACGTTGCTGGCTGCTGTTGCTGCGCTGGCAAAGGTGGCGGTGATGTTGTCAGCGTTCTTGATGCCGGTGATGTTCCCGGTGAAAGCCGGATTCGCGTCGCCGTACAAACGAGTTGCGTTCGTCGCGGACACAGTCAACGGCGCCGGAGTTACCGTCAATGATCCGTTTGTGGACAGCACCGCGTAGTTGGGCAGCTTGCCGGTGGGATCAACCAGTGTGATCGTGATGGGGAATGGTCCCATCGGGCTGATCACCGTGGCTGTGGTGGCAAAGGTGGCCGTAATGTTGTCAGCGTTCTTGATGCCGACGACGTTGCCGGTGAACACCGGGTTTGCATCGCCGTAGATGCGGGTTGAGTCAGTGGCGGTCACGGACAAAGGTGCTTGCGTGACGGTCAGCGTTCCGCTGTTCGGCGTGAAAGTGTAGTTGCCGGCTTTTCCGTTGGGATCAACCAGCGCGGCAACGATTGGATAGGTCGCAACAGGGCTGGCAGGAACTGCGGTGGTGCTAAAGCTGGCGGTAATTGCATCGCCGTTCTTGAGGCCAGTGATGATACCGGTGAAAGCGGGGTTTGGGTCGCCATATAAGCGCGTCGCATTGTTGGCAACGATCGAGAGCGGCGCGGGCAGAATGGTCAGCGTCCCGCTGTTGACCACGGTGTAATTGCCCAGCTTGGCTCCGGGATCTGAGAGCGTGGCGGTGATTGGATATGTTCCCACAGCGCTGGTGGGATCAGCCGCGACGCCGAAGACGCCGGTGATCACGTCACCGTTCTTGAGGCCGGTAATGGTACCAGATATCGGCGGATTGGCATCGCCGTATAGGCGCGAGATGTTGGTGGCTGATACGGTCAAGGGCGCGGGATTCACAGTAACCGTTCCGCTGGACGTGATGGTGTAATTGGCGATGTTAAAGCCGCCAATACCAGTAATCACACCGTTGATCGGATAGCTGCCCACCGGGCTGGTCGTCAACGCGCTGGTGGAGAATGTTGCTGTGGCCTGATCTCCTGCTTTGAGTCCCTGGATGGTTCCAGTGATAGTGGGATTCACGTCGCCGTAAAGGCGAGTGACATTGGTTCCGGCGAGAACGAGCGGCGACTTGGTGATACTCAACGTCGCTGAGACAAATGAGAAGGTGTAGTTTGCAGCAGCCAGTGAGCCCACCGCGCAGGTGATTGTTTGCGATCCGGCGGGAGTATTAACTCCGGCTGATGTGGTGCAACTGGCGGTTCCCGTAACAACTGCGACGGTTTCATTGTTGAGGAAACCGGAGATGACAAACGTGAATGGCGGATTCGCGTCGCCATAGACCTTGGTGGCATTCTGTGCCGTCACGGTAAGAACTGCCTTGTTCACGGTCAATACCTGGCTGGCGGTGCTGGGTGCGAACTGCGAGTCGCCGGCGAAGCTGACACCGATCGGATGTGTTCCTGCCTGCAGACCAGTATTAATTGTGCCCACATTGACGGTGACGGTGGCAACGCCCAGCGAATTAGTGATCCCAGTTCCCACAGCGACACCATCTACGGTGAACGCGAGTGTCCGGTTGGCAATATTTGCCCCTGGCAGGTTACGGTGGAGCGCGGCGGAAAGGGTTGTGTTTCCAAAATAAACCGCGCTTGACGGGGTCGGGACAATGGTGGTGGCGGATTGCGGCGCGCTCACAGTCACGGTGGTGGTTGCAGTGTTGTCAACCGGATTGGGATCAACCGCGGATGAATTGCTGACAATTGAGGTATTGCTGATGGTGTCCTGGTTCAGCAAGGTGCTCAATGTGGATCCAACGATGGTGGCGGTACCCGTGGCTCCGCTGGCCAGCGAAGCAAATGTGATGGTGCGGTTCAAGCCCGCGCCTTTATCGCAGACTCCACCCGGTCCGGGGGTGCAGGAGACGAACGTCATATCCGCCCGGGGCAAAAGATCGTTGATCGCCACTGATGCCGGGTTCGGCCCGTGGTTGGTGATGGTGATTGTGTACGTAATGTGGCCGCCCGCTGTCACCGGATTGGGGGATGCGGTTTGAGCGATCGTGAAATCCGCTTGCGAGCAACTGCGCGGAGGAAAAGCGGCAACGCCCTGAATCTGGCCGGCGCCGGTCATGGGATTGTCGGCGACAAGTGTCGGAATCGCGCTTGGGAGGATGTTGAAGACGGCCACGCCAAATGCGTCGTCGGCTGCGTACAGGAAGAGTCCTGAATTGTCGCTGGCCAGGCCCACAGGATTGTGTCCCGCAGCGATGGTAAACGCGCCGATGCTGGTGAGCGTGCCGTCCGCATTGACGGTGAATTGGTTGAGATCATTACTGCCCTGATTGCTCTGCAGGAGAATCGTGTTATCCGGCGTGAGAAAAACTATGTTTGAATCAGATCCGGCTGCCGCGAAGGGACTGCCGGCGATGGGAGTTAGCGCTCCGGTCGTGGCCACGCTCCAGGCGTCCGTGATGGAGCTAGCGGCTCCGCCTTCACCGGCATAGAGCAGCGTTCCATTGCAGCTGAACTCCAACCCACCCACCAGTCCTGTGCCGTTCTTAGAAAAGGGAGATCCGGGGACGGCGGTCAGGGAGCCGTCGACTGCAATGGTAAAGACTGAGACCGTTGTCTGATGAGACACGGCAAGGAATCTGCCATCACCGGAGATCTTCATGCCTACCATCGGTGAGGGCAACAGTGAAGCGGTGCTTGCCTGAGAGAGAGCTCCGCTCACAGCGACGTTGAACGTTTTGATGACGCCGTTGCTGGAGGCCATCAGGAAACTGCCGTTCGGCGTGGCTGCCAGCGATATGCCACCACAGCTATCCAGGGTCAGTCCGGAAGCAAACGGAGAACCGGTTACTGGCGTGAGAACGCCCGTTGCAGGCGCGATCTGAAACGCGCTGATGGTCTGGTCACCTGAATTCGTTACAAATAGAAGGTTCCTGGAAGGGCTTATCGTGATCCGATCCACGGCAGCGCAAAGCACGTTTGCGCCAGCGCCACCGGTGGAGAAAGGCGAGCCCGGGACAGCCGTAAGCACGCCGCCGGCGTCCACAGCAAAAGCTGAAACGGTATTCGTAGTCACCGTGCGATTGGTAACGTAGACAAAGTTCTGGGCTTGAAGAGAAACCGGCAGCAGAATCGCCAAGAGGAGCGTAACTGCTACAGCCCAAAATGAAGATAAAAGAGAAAACCTGACATTCTTGGTTACGTTGAGTGCTGCAAAATTCAACCTGCTGACGGTGGTACGCATGCTTCTTCCTCCAGGGAGTACAAAGGGGACCTGTGGTGACGAAATGTTTTTTGGGAAACTGTCCGGAAGGGGCCCGTCCAATCTAGGGTTGGACTCAATGGCGATGGCCGCGAGCATGCAAATCACGCTTAGCTGGCTTGCGTGATCACAAGTCTGTTTTGCCTAAGAGGTACTGCTTGCCTTCAAAGTGATGCGGAGCCAATATGGTTCACGCTGATTAGCAGAGGATTAAAAGCAAATTATTTTTTCTAATGATTACGATTCGTGTTGAAGATTTGTAATAGCCCACGATGGCCGTCCACGTTCGCGCAAAGCTGGGATCGGGACCAGACTTGCGCCAGCGGAGATGGGGATTCGAACTTTCAGGGTTCATTGAAAACCAGGCAACTTATTGATTTTCGACATCGCTCAACACACTGAAAACGCCACTTTTGACGATTCCGGGTACGTGACACGTACACCGGATGTGTGAGCCTTTCCCCGGGCATCTGTCTTTCCTTAAGAAGCCAAGCGTTAAGAAGCCAAGCGTTAAGAAGCCAAGCCTTAAGAAGCCAAGTTATTAATCTCGGGTAGCAGCCCGTTTCGAGTGTGACCTGCAAGGCCGCCTCTTCTTTGCAGTGATTCGCACCGTGTTGGGCTAAGGGTAGGGGCTAAGGGGGTGTTACACTTCGTGCCGACGTCTTACTGGAGCGAACTTTACTGGAGCGAAACCATGCGTCGAATCATTGCAGTTCCTTTAATGCTACTTTTTTTGACTCTGGCAGCAGGAGCGCAACAGGCCGCCATTGGATTCTGCGCCCTGAACAAAACACTGGACTTCAAGGTAGCTAAGGCAGGAGACAAGATCGCCCTGCACCTTACACGCGATCTTGTAGTCAAGGGGAAGACTCTAATGCTGCGCGGCACGGCGTTCCAGCGCGACCGTGGTTGACGCGAAGGACGGGAATACGGTTTCGATCGTGCTCGACAAGGCGACACCGAATCCCGGTCAAGAAGTCCCCCTGATAGGCATCATTGCAGCGGTGGCGACTCCGCCTGACGATCTGTCCGGAGACCCGTTCTTCTTAATGAACCACTCCGGCGAGGCCACACAGCGGACTGGAAACACGGCGGCTAGTTCTGGCTCAGGTTCAAGTGCGGCGGTGCAGACCGCGATCCTGAAAGGCAAGGCGGATCCGAAGTCGAACCTGCAAGAGGATTCAAGTG
>WNFA01001224.1_pt1 | contig 41972 bp, 35 predicted proteins | sample 5400481 | NCBI WGS metagenome assembly WNFA01 (sample SAMN13153340, study PRJNA577476) | soil metagenome | isolation source: 120 cm saprolite under Douglas fir tree site 2 hole 1 replicate 2 | place: USA:California | collected 2015-04-18 | reverse complement strand
TCAACCTCGGCAGCACGGCGGGCCATATGACGTATCCTATGGGGAACGTGTACAACGCGACCAAGTTCGCGGTGCGGGCGCTCACCGAGGGAATGAACCTGGACGTCGCCGGCACGCCAATCCGGGTCTCCGCGGTCGACCCCGGGTTCGTGGAGACCGAGTTCTCGGAAGTGCGGTTCCACGGGGACAAAGAGCGCGCCAAAGCCGTGTACCAGGGCTTCACGCCGCTCAGCGCAAACGATGTGGCCGACGCCATCGCTTACATCGTGAACCTTCCCGAGCACGTGAACATCCTCGATCTCGTGATCGTCCCCACCGCCCAGCGCAACGTCTACGTGGTGGATCGAGAGCCGGGATGAGCGGGCACGCATAGTGAGCGCCCGGGCGCCCATCGGTTTGGTCGCGATGCTCGCTGCGCTCGGTGGCTGCAGCAGCGGCAGCGCGCCGCCTGTCCCCGCAGGCGCGAACCTCCGCGTGCTGCATACCATCTTCAATGGAGTGCCCCTCAACGTCATGGTCGACGGCCGGTCGGTCGCGAGCACCCTCGCCTTCGGCCAACTCACCCGTGGGATCCCGCTCTTGCCTGGGGGCCACACGCTCGACCCGCAGCCGCCCGATACGACCCGTCACCTGTCGCTGGCGTTTACGGCGTCCGGCAGTATCAACTACGACGCCTTCGTGATCGATTCGATCGCGGGCGCCAATCACGTCATCGATCCCGTGCTGGTGCCGGATACGGGAGCCGCCCCCGCCGCGGGGCACGGCCGCCTCCGGCTCGTCAACTTCGCGGCACTCCCCGGCCCGATCGACGCGTACCGCAGTGAGCCGGGCGGCCCGAGCCTCCTCCTGACCCAGCAACCGTTCAGTTTCCGCGCGGTCACCCGCTTCTTCGAGAGCAGTCCGGGAAAGTGGACCGTCGTGATTTCTCACAGCGGGGTGCGGGACACCGTGCTCGCGACCGACTCGATCGCGGTGGGAGATGGCCAGGCGCGCACAGTCGCCATCATCGATTCGGCGGGAGCCCGAGTCAGCTGGCGGGTGCTGGTCGACCAGTAGCCGCCCGCGCGGCGGCCGCGAACCGCCGCACGATCTCCGCCGCGGGCTCGATGCTCGCGATCACGCTGACGCTCTTCCCTGCCTGCCAGTAGTCCCTCGATGAGAGCCCGGAGAGATGACTGCGTTTGAGCCGCCGGGCGGAATTGAGCGCATAGAGAGTCCGCATGAGGTGCTTGGTGCGGCGTTGCCGCAGCAACCAGCGGGCGATGGGGCCAGCTCTCGTACCGACCCGCTCCACGTAGGGCGTGCGGATCACGGCGAGCGGCACGCCGGTGACGCGCTCGGTGAGCACGATGTCGTCCTCGTCCGCTTCGAGAATCGCGCGCTTGTAGGCGGGATGGGCCGTGCACTCGGTCGTGGCGATGAACCGCGTGCCGAGCTGCACGCCCGCGTAGCCCATGCGGAGCGCCGCCACGAACCCCGGCGCGTCGCCGATCCCGCCAGCGCACACGAGCGGGACGCCGAGATCGCCGAGCTCGTCCATCAGGGCGGCCGCGCTCTTCGGTCCCGCATGGCCGCCGGCCCGATCGTTTACGGCGATCAGGCCCCGCACGCCAGAGTCGAGCGCCTTGAGCGCCCATTTCCGCTCGGTCGCGTCGTGATACACCACGCCGCCAACACCGCCCACCCGATCCACCACCCAGCGCGGCTTCCCGCGTGGTGGTTGGGGTGAAGAGGTTCGTGTGCAGGTTCCCGGCGCGGAGGCGCGAGGCCAGCGCGGGCGCGATGGTGTAAGCCGGAGAAGTAGGCTGTCAAACCAACCGGGCCCGCGACGAATCGCGGGCCCGTTCGCTGTTTAGGAGTGCCCTCGCCCCGAACGCTTGACTGACGCTACTATCTCCGCCGGAACCACTTTCCAAAACGGGAGATTGCATCCCCACGTAGAGTGGCAACCTTCACTTGGTCGCTGGACACGATGTAGTAAGAGGTGGCCGCCGTGTCGCGAAAAATCCATTGTCCATCCGTCGCGGCCAGCACATCGTAGACACCGCTCCCGGGCTCCCGGACCGTGGTCAACTCCAGTTTGAGCCTGACCGGCCTTCCGCCGCCAACGGCTCGGTCGATCTGTGGATAGATGAGTGCCCCGAACGTGACGGAGAGGAGAACCAGCGCGAACGCGAGGAGGGGGAAAACGTAGAGGGCAAATCGCACATTGGGCAACCTCCCCGTTCCCTCCAGCCTAGTAGCCAACGCGTATCTAATCCTCAGAAAGACGTGGACCATGTAGGTGCCGGCCATCCACCAGATAACATCGCCGAGCTTGACGCCAATCGCGTAGAGCGCGACGACCCCAAACAACCACCCGCTCCACGCACCGATCACCCGAGCGGGGTAGCTCTTTCGGAGAATCGTCATGGGCGACTCGCCCTGTCGCCTTAACTCCGCTTGCGACGACCGAGCCATCATCTCGCCGACCCACGCCGGCACCCACACAAAGGCCACGGCGCCGAGGAAGAGCATTCCGGCGACGAGGTACTGAACGCTCAGGAGTCCAGGCGGGACGATGCCCGCGGTCCCGAGGTAGGTGTGATAGATCATGAACCCCGAGAGGTAGCCGACCCCAAGGAGCACCGCGACGAACGATCCCAGCTCCCTCACCAACTGCCGCAAACCAATTGGCTCTGGTTCAGTCATGACGGAAGCGGCCGCACCCAGGCGCTGTTCAGGCGCCTGCCGTTCTGTTGTGCCACGCTACGACCGCCTCACCGTAGCACGTGACCCGCGCCGGCGCAACGCACCGCGGGGGCGCGGTCGGAGCGCGCGCGGGCTCGAAGGGGATGCGCGGGCCATTGTACGCGGCGATGTGGTCGAGCGCGCACCCGACCATCACGGCCTCGCCGTACGCCCGCAGCTCGAGCGGGAGTCCATCGACGTCGCAGCGCGCCAACCGGCCGAGAGGGAGCGGCTTCATGGACGAATCCTAACCAATCCGGCGTCCGCCTGCTTCATCAGCGACGGGAGGCGAGCGCCGACACGTTACGAAGCTGGGTTAAGTCGACTGCCGGCAGCACCAGACGGCCGGTTTCGGAGAACGTTTGATCGTCGAGACCGACCCCGCCGTGTCTCGAGACGACGACGTTCCAGAAGCACCCACCGTAGATCATCGCGTACACCCAATGCCCCGCGACCTTGCCGGGGGCGGGCACTCCGATCATCGTCCTCATGACCGTGCGCGTGCCCGGCCGGACGATCAAAAAGCCCCTGAGACGATAGCGATCGGCAGGGCCCGGATCGCCCGCGAGCAGCATTAGTCGGATGTTGTCCTCGTGCGGGCCCAGCTTGACATCTCGAAACTCCTCTAAGGTTGCGACGCTCGCCCGCCACAGAATGGACAGGTGGAACAGCTTGAATGCGGCGTAGTCCAGGCCGGCCGTGGCGACGGCCTCTCCGGGACCTGGCGCAAACTGCGGAAGCACCCCTTGGCCGTACCAGACGCGGGCGAAATAGTCCTCGTACCGCTTGATCACGCCCTCGCATCCGTCGCAGAGGAGCCGCTCGCGGAGACCCTTTCGCAGCCGCCGGACGTACGGGTGGTCGGCGTGGACGGTCCGCGCGGCGTGGTTCTCGTCGTACGTGTCCTTGTGCAGAAACTCCGGGATGATGTGGGATCGCCGGAGGGTGGCGGCCTGGAGGCAAAGCTTACAGTTCACCGTGACGCGGCGGGGCGGATCGCGCGGGGGTCGGGCGGTACGTGCCCGCTCGGCGTCACACGAAGAGATCCGGGAGTAGCTCCGCCCCGGCCACGGCTTGGTACTTCGCGAAGTCGGTCACCCCTTCCCGCCGCAGCACGTCCTCGTCGATGCAGAACTGGCCGGTGAACTCGCGGCTCGGCTTCGTGAGGATGGCGTAGGCGGCGTCGGCCATGATTTCGGGCGCCCGACTGCCTCGGATCGCCTCCTCGCCGCCGAGCAGGTTCCGCACCGCGGCGGTCGCGATGACCGTGCGCGGCCAGAGCGCGTTGACGGCGATCCCGTCGGGCTTCAGCTCCTCGGCCATGCCGAGCACGCACAGGCTCATCCCGTACTTCGACATCGTGTAGGCGACATGCGGCGCGAACCAGCGCGCGTCCAAATTCAGCGGCGGCGAGTTGTTCAGGATGTGCGGATTGCTGGACTTTTTCAGGTGCGGGATGCACGCCTGCGAGCAGGCGAACGTCGCCCGGACGTTGACGGCGTGCATGAGGTCGTAGCGCTTCATCGGCGTGTCGACCGTGCCGGCGATGAAGATGGCGCTGGCGTTGTTGACGAGGACGTCGATGCCCCCGAACGTCGCCACCGTCTCCGCCACGGCCGCGGCCACGCGCCCCTCGTCGCGGATGTCGACGGCGAGGGCCAGCGCCCTGCCGCCGGCCCGCTCGATCTCCTCGGCGGCCGAGTAGATCGTGCCCGGGAGCTTGGGGTGCGGCTCGGTCGTCTTGGCGACGATCGCGATGTTGGCGCCGTCTCGGGCGGCGCGGAGCGCGATCGCCTTCCCGATGCCGCGGCTGGCGCCGGTGATGAAGAGGGTCTTCCCCTTGAGGTTAGGCATTCTCCGCTCCCTTAGGGCGTCAATGGTCCTACCACTTCTTCAGCGTGTACGCCACTATGCCGCCCGCTGTGCCCAGCACGCCAGCGTCACAGTCAGCAGGGGTAGTGGCGCGCCGCCGCACTTGTCTTGAGCCGACGGCGCCGTTAGCATAAATGCACGCGCTCGAGCCCGGCGCGGGATGTGGTGGTCTACGTGATCCTCGACGCGGTGAGGATGGACCTCGCATTCCGTAGTTTGCGTCGGCGGGGCCGGTGCTCGACTTTTTGCGCGATCCCATCTGGGGCTTCGTTCAAGTCCTCCTCGCGGTCATCCCCTTCGTCTACACGCGCATTCGACGGTGGACCAAGGACCGTCGTCGCCGGAAGACTCGATTACGTCGACCCCATGCATCTTTGCCCCCGCGATCAGGCAGTAAGCGATGACCGGTAAGTTCCACGAGCGGTTCGACATCGAGGTAGGTCTCGATGATGCCAGGCGGCGCTTCACGCACCGCGTCTTCGACCTGGTCTTCGAGGGCTTCATGAGGGACCAGCTGTACCCGCAAGAGTACCTGGACGCGACCAAGTACGTCGCCGCCGTCCTCGGCGATGAGTTCTTTGGCAACTACCTCGCGGCCCTTCACAGTTCCGGGGACTTTCTCAAGCACCTGCACGCACTAGAAGCGCTCTACGACTATGTGCAGAGGAGGGAACGCACTTGGGGGTCCAACCCGCTCCTGAATAAGCGCTTCGTTGAGCAGATGCAAGAGATTCTCGACATGTCCGAGATCGACCTAGGCGTCCGCTGGGAGAAGGGCCGCTTTCTGCCCAAGGGTGCGGCGCTGCTCGACGAGCGACTTGTCAATGAACCACTGCGATGGCTGGGGGCGACGGGTTACGAAAGCGTGCTGGCCCCGTACAAGAAGGGCCTGGACCATCTCCTCCGGTCGGTCCAACAGCCGCAGCTGCGAGCGGATGTGATCACCGACATGTACGAGGCCGTCGAGGCCCTCGCAAAAATCGTAGTGGGGAACGGTGCGGACCTATCCGCGAACCGCGAGCGGTTCATCGCGGCGGTCAAGGCGTCGGACTCTTACAAGCGACTTCTGAAGGAGTACATAGACTACGCGAACGACTTCCGCCACGCGGCCGAGGAGGGCAAGCCGAAGCCACAGCTATCGGAGCGGGAGGCCGAGTCCTTCGTCTACCTAACAGGTGTCTTCATCCGCTTGGCGATGCCCTAGGCAAATCGCGGCGCGATCCGCCTGGACACCACCGGTCATCACGTGGGGGGAGCCCGCTTGATCGTGGGGTGCGACGGGAGGCCAGCGACGAACCCGCGAACGTTGAGGCCCGTGGGATTGAGCGCGATCACCTTTCTCCCCGCCGCGCCGCGCACCCGCACCGCGAGGTGGGCGCTGAACTCGTCGCTCCACGGCAGCGCGAGCAGCGCTTTGGTCTCAGCGTCGAGGAGCGCGCGACGACACATGACCTGAGAGGACTGGCGCGCGGGAATCCGGTACTCACCGGCCGGGATGGTCTCGATCGGCGGTCCCTGGTTGACGTGAAGGTAAGTGGCGGTCACGTCGCTCAGGTCTAGCGCCCGTGTCCGATAGTTGATCACCTGAAGGAAGACCGTCACGTCCGGGACCTGCTGGTTGAGGGACACCCGAAACCACAGAGGGATCACCTCGGCGTCAAACGGGGTCGGCGCCAGCACGGCGGGGCGGCGCTTTTGGACGTAGTAAGCGACAACACGACCGGCAGCTCCGAGCAGAAGCACACCGAGGCCAGAGAGGAGGCCGTACCTCGCAAGGAAGTCACCCATAGGAGGCGCCGCCTGCTATCAGCCTTCCCTCTCTGCGTCTTCGTGATGAGTCGCATGAGCGGCGCGCGGTGCTCGCTCGCCCGTCCGGGTCAGGCCTCAGGAAGCTTGCTGGCCGCCTTCGGAGGAGGGGCTGGTACTTGTACCAGCCTCCCGTCTTTGACGACAATTACCGTATCAACGGCCACGATGATCGCGTGCCGTCCCGATGTATCGGGGGATTTGCCAAAGCGCTTATCGCTCTGGCCGGTACTTGGGGGTGCTGGGTCCGTGGGTGCGGTGCCGCTTCGATTGCTATTAGACATCATCGCTGAACCCCGTGTATCTGTGAGTCAGCTCAGGCTCATTCAGAGACTTGAAGCCGTCGGCTTTCGTCACAACGCCAATATGGGTACGACCGCCGACCGTCGCAACCCCGACGGCGAAGCGGGCCTTGCTGGCCTGCGACATCACCATTGCAGACACAAACGATACCGCCTCCTGAAGTGGAAGGTTTGCGTAATCGATCTGCAGTGAAAACCGCATCCAATCCAAGGCGATCTTGCCCAGCTCCGGCGGTTTGATCTCTGTTCCCGGTGGCAGCGCCTGATGTAGCTTGTCGAGGATTCCATTCACCAATTCGGTGATGTACGCCTGCGTCGCAGTAGCGTGGGTTTTCAATGCCTCTCCAATCGTGGACTCTACATACTGCCGAATCGGCCCATCAAAACCGCGTATGAATCTCTCGACTGCATCTGCTTGGCCATTCCACGACACGCCCGTTTTGCCCCCAACGAAATCCTCGACTATCAGATTGTGCTGAACCGACACGCGGTAGAGTGACGGGAACTCGTCATCCCTCCCGATTCCTCCTATGAGAAACTCAGGTCCTTCTCGAAATTGCTCAGGCAGCGGGGACCCTCTGTAGTGGGCGTTGTAGCGGCCTCGCATCGCTTTGAGAAATTGCTCGCAAATTATCTTGATGTTCACCAGCTTTTGATCTCGCCTCTTGGCCTTCGCGAAAAACTCGATCGCGTGACTAGCGATTGACCGCTCTTGCAGCTTGGCGAGGCCGGAGGTAACAGCAACAACCGGAGACGGATCGGGATGAATCTGGAACATCTTTGTCACGCCACCCCATGCATTCGTCACGATGGGCCGAAAATCCTCGTAACCGAACTTGATGATGAACTTGCCATCGGCATCACGGATAGGCTTGCCGTCCGCGTCCGTAGCATAGTGACCAGTGGGATCAAGCAGATAATCGATGGTACTCGCTACACTATCACATCCGAGTACCAGTGCTTCAGAGGTGATTAGTCCAATGTTGACCGTCACGGATTCATGTCCCGGCGCACCCTGTCGCCTAGCGTGGCCCCAATCTAAACCGTTACCCCCACATCTGCTCGTTCGTCACACGTCTGCGTTCGCGCGACACCGCGCGCCTTTTTGCTAGACCTCGCCCGCGCCCGACGACATGGACGCGGCCGACCCTCAGGCAGACTTTCGCTCTATGCCGCGCGCGGCTTCCCCAGCGAGGTGATGAAGAACGTGACGCCCGCTTCGAGCGCGATGTCGACGTAGCGTCGCATGCGCTCGAGGTAGAGTTCGGACGATTGCTCGATCAGCACGTTCATGCCGATCGGCCGTGCGGCGGATGAGCTGCAGGCCGTCCGTGAGCTTCTGCCTGTGCACGTATTCCAGGGCCAGCGGCTGCACGATGCCGATTCCGCCGCCCGCCGACACGGCGGCGACGAGTTCGGCGTTGGAGCAGGGGAACATGGCGCCACCGATGAGGGGCACCTCGATACCGGCAGCGCGGGTGAGCGCGGTGTCGAGGCCGCTCACCGCGCCGGCACCGGACCGATGTGCCAGCGCACCGTGGCGCGCGCCACCACCTGGCCGCTGGCGTCCGAGATCACGGATTCAAATTCGCAGTCCGCTTCGCGGCTCGCGTCGGGGAGATCGCAGCGCGCTTCGGCGGTGAGGACGCCGCGCGCTTTCTTGAGAAACGTGATCGACAGGGCCGTCGGGATGCCGCGCGCGGTCGGCGGCAGTCCGGTCGTCACCGCGAGTGCCGGTGTAGGGGACCATCCAGCCGAGCAGCCAGCTGAACACCCGCTTGCCTCCCGGCAGGCGGGCGAGCCGTGCCCAGAGCGCGGCGAGCCGTGCGCCGGAAGCCGCAAGTGATGTCGCCATGGCGCATCAATTGTATCCTCGCGGTCTCCGGAACAGCACCCCAGGCGAGGAGCGCCTAGGCTCGCCGCGCACAACGAAGGCCATGTCACCGGATCGTCCCCGCAGCGGCCAGGGCGGCGCCGCGGTGAGATCGAGCTGCGGCCCGTGAACGGCCAACGCCCCCGCATCAGGGCGTGAGCACGCGCCCGAGCAGATAGCGCTCGGTGAACAGGATGGTCGCGTAGAACTGGAAGTCCTGGTTGGCTTTCTTGCGGAACCCGTGTCCTTCGTCCTTCGCCATCAGGTACCAGATGGGGACGCCGCGCCGTTTCAGGGCGGCCACCATCTGTTCCGACTCGCTACGCGGGACGCGGGGGTCGTTCATGCCCTGAACGATGAAGAGCGGCTTCGTAACCTTGTCCACGTTGTTCAGGGGCGCGGTGCGCTCCATCCAGGCGCGGAGCGTCGAGTCACGCTCGTCCCCATACTCGACGCGCCGCAGGTCCTGGCGGTAGCCCGACGTATTCTGGAGGAAGGTGGCCAGGTTGGAGATCCCGACAACGTCCACCGAACAGCAGATGGCCCCATCGTAGCGCGTGGCGGTCACCAGCGTCATATGTCCGCCGTAGCTGCCGCCCGTCACCAGCACGTGATCCGCGTCCAACTCGGGTCGCGTGCGAATCCAGTCGAGCAGGGCCCCGATGTCCTTATAGGCCCCCTCCCGCAGCGTGCCGTTGTCGAGCTTCACAAACGTCTTCCCGAAGCCGGTCGAGCCCCGGATGTTCGGGAAGATGAGGGCGATCCCCAGCTCCTGGAGGTAGTAGTTGTTCCGGCCGAGGAACCCGGGGCGCGACTGCCCTTCGGGCCCGCCGTGGATGTTGACGACCACGGGCCGGCGGCCGGCGAAGCGCGCCGGAGGCAGGTAGAGGAATCCCGAGATCGCGCGCCCGTCGAAGCTCGGCCAGTGAATCAGTGCGGGCTGCGCGAATGCCGCGGGATTGAGGCCGCCCGTCTCGCTCTCGGTCCAGCGGACGAGGTGGCCCTTTGCGAGATCGAGCGAATAGGCATCCGCCGGCGAGCCGGCGGAGGCATGTGTGAAGCCGAACTCGCTCCCGTCCTTGCGCCAGCGAAGACCGTATACGAGGCCAGCGGAGAGGCGGGGCGTCCGCCGCTCGGCCCCCGTCACCGCGTCGAGGACGCGTAGGACGCCACTGCCGTCCTCGTTCGTGACGAGCGCGATCGAGCGCCCGTCCGGCGACGGCGCGAACTCCTCCACGTCCCACGGGATGCCACTCGTGAGGAACCGGTAGCGCCGGGTCGCGAGCTCGAAATACGCGAGGCGCTTGAACTCCGAGCCTTGGTCGGTCGTGAGATAGAGCCCCCGGCCGTCGGGACTGAACTTCGCGTCGCCGAAGGCGACGGTGTCCCCCCGCTCCGGGGCCACGAGCGTCTTGGTCCCGGTTGCCGCATCCACGATCCAGAGGTAGCCCTCGTTTACGGAAACGCCCTGGCCGAGCAGGATCGTCCGGTCATCGGCCGACCAGTCGAGCGGCTCGTACCCGCCGCCCTGGAGCTCGAGCAGCCTGCGGTCGCCGCGCGGGTCCTCGGGGTTCATCACCCAGAGGTCCACGTCCCGGCCGTTGCGGCGCGTGGACATGTAGGCGTAACGATCACCGCGATGGGACCACGCCCCGCCGATGTTGCGTGACGTACCGTCGGTGAGGAGCGTGACGTCCCCGGTCGCCACGTCATAGCGATATTTTTGGAAGAACTCGGCGCCGCCCACGTCTTTCGTGAACACGATGTAGCGGCCGTCCGTCGGCTGGTACGAAGCGCCGGAGACGGGGTCGGGGAGGAAGGTGAGCTGGGTACGCGCCCCGCCGGGGAAGCTCACTTGGTGCAGCTGCTCGGCGTCTGCCAAGCGCGTCCCGACGAGCATCCGGCGCAGCGTGGGATGCCAGTCCCAGAAGGCCGCGGCACGCGTGTCACCATAGCGCCGCGCGGCGCCGGCGATCCGTACCGGCACGGGCGGCACGCCGTCCGTGACGAGTTTGTCGGCCGGCGCCAGGACGCCCGACTGGGCGAGGGCGGGCACCGGCAGAGCGAGCATGAGGAGGCAGACACGGGACAGTTTCGTCATGGCAGTTCCCTGCGTCGCGTGGGTTGACTAAGGTAGGGCAGTGGGGGGAGGGTGGCGAGCGCGGGTGCGAGTCGCTCGCTGATCATCGCTCGCGGTCGTAGCTTTCCGCGGGCCGCCAACGACGGGGGTGGAGTGCCGCTCGACCGCTATCCCGACAGCAACGTCTTCTACCGCAAGCTGTCGCGTTCCTACCCGCGCATCGTGCGCGGCGAGGGCTGCTACCTGTACGACGCCGCCGGGAAGCGCTACCTCGACGCCGTCGGTGGGGCCTTCGTCGCAAACCTCGGCCACTCGAACCCCGAGATCGCGGCGGCACTGGAACGCCAAGCGCGCCAGTTCGGGTACCTCTCGGGCACCGCGTTCACCCACGAACCGATCGAGGCGCTCGCGGCGGAGCTCGCCGACACACTCCCCGGCGATCTCGACAAGCTCTACTTCCTCTCGTCTGGCTCCGAGGCGGTCGAGGCGGCGCTGAAGCTCGCGCGCCAGTACTGGGTGGAGCGGGGGCTCCCCGCGAAGCATCAGATCATCGCCCTGGCCCCCGCCTACCACGGCAACACGCTGCTTGCCCTGTCGGCCTCGGCGCGGGAACACTACAAGACATTCTTTCGTGAGTGGCTGGTGGACGTCCACCGCATCCCGGCGTCGTACCCCTACCGCTGTCCCTGCGGAGGCGCTGACGCGCGCTGTCCGGTGTGCAGCGGCGCGGTGCTGGAAGACGCCATCGCGCGCATCGGCGCCGGGCACGTCGCGGCGTTCATCGCGGAGCCCGTGGGCGGTTCCTCGACGGGCGCCTCCACGCCCCGAGCCGAGTATTTCCGCCGCATCCGGGAGATCTGCGACCGCCACCAGGTGCTCTTCATCGCCGACGAGATCCTCTGCGGCGCGGGCCGCACCGGCACCTGGTGGGCGATCGAGCCGTACGGGGCGGTGCCCGACATCATGACCCTCGGCAAGGGAATCGCGGGTGGCTACGCCGCGCTCTCGGCGCTCGCCGCGCCCGAACGCATCGTGGACGTCATTGCGCACGCATCGGGCAGCTTCATGCACGCCCAAACGTTCTCGCATCACCCGGTCGCGTGCGCGGCGGGGCTCGCGACCGTGCGCTATCTGAAGGCCGAGCGGCTCGTGGAGCGGTGCGCCGCCATGGGGCGCGTGCTCGCGCAGCGACTTGCGCCGCTCAAGGAGCTGCCCCATGTAGGGGACGTGCGAGGCCGCGGCCTCCTCGCCGGGGTCGAGTTCGTCGAGGACAAGAAGACCCGCGCGCCGTTCCCGCGAGCCGCACAGTTCGCCGAGGCGTTCACGGAGGCGGCGCAAGACGTGGGGCTCGTGGTGTGGCCCAACGTAGGGCACGCCGACGGGGAGAACGGTGACCTCGCGATGCTCGCCCCACCGTACATCGTCACCGAGCGGGAGATCGAGGAGCTGGTGTCGCTGTTTGCGCGCGCGCTGGAGCAAACCCTCCACGCCGTGAAGGTCGGGGCCAAGTGAGGCCTCGGTCATGACCGTCGCGGCGCCGGCGCAGTCCAAGATCACCTACACGTCCGCCAACGTCGATTGGGAGCAGTTTCATCGCCAGTTCGACGACGCCCTCGTGCGCGTCCGCGGCGAGCTCGGCCGTGACTACCCGCTCTACATCGCCGGCGAGCCCGTGACGTCGCCTGTGCGCCCGCTCGTCGATACGTCGCCGATCGACTTCGAACTACTGCTGGGTCGCTTCGCCGTGGCCACTGCGCAGCATGTCGATCGCGCGATCGGCGCCGCGAAGGCGGCGCAGCGAGACTGGGCCCGCAAGCCGTGGCGCGAGCGCGTTGCGATACTCCGTCAGGCGGCAGTCCTGATTCGCGCGCGCAAGTTCGAGCTCGCGGCGATCATGAGCCTCGAGGTCGGCAAGAGCCGGCTCGAGTCGATGGGAGACGCCGAGGAGTCGGCCGATTTGATCGAATACTATTGCCAGCAGGTGGAAGACGCGAACGGATTCGTGCGCGAGATGGCGCAGGTCACGGCCATCGAACGGAACACCGACCTGCTCCGTCCCTACGGCGTGTTTGCCTGCATCGCCCCCTTCAACTTTCCGCTGGCGCTCTCGACCGGCATGTCGGCGGCGGCCCTGGTCGCGGGGAACGCGGTGGTCTACAAGCCCGCCGAAGACGCACCATGGACGGGGCTCAAGCTCTACGAGGTGTACCGCGACGCGGGCGTGCCGCCCGGCGCGTTCAACTGCCTGTTCGGCAAGGGGGAGGAGACGGGGGAAGCGCTGTGGCGCCACTCGGGGGTGGACGGAGTCGTTTTCACGGGCTCCAAGGACGTGGGGATGCACATCTACCGGGGTCTAGCGACCGATTGGGTGAAGCCGTGCCTGCTCGAGATGGGCGGCAAGAACGCCACCGTCGTGCTCGATAGCGCCGATCTGGACGCCGCGGCGGAAGGGGTGACACGATCGGCGTTCGGTCTACAGAACCAGAAGTGCAGCGCCACGTCGCGCGTCTATGTGCAGGCCAGCGTCGCACGCGCGTTCACGGAGAAGCTCATCCAACAGGCCGGTGGGCTGAAGCTCGGAGACCCCACGGAGCGCGACGTCGTGTTTGGCCCGGTGATCAACCCTGCCGCGGTCGAGCGCTTCCAGCGCGCCGCCGCACAGGCGCGCCGCGAGGGTAAGATCGTGCTCGGTGGTACGCGGCTCAAGGGCGAGCCGTTTGACCGCGGGCACTTCGTGGCCCCCACGATCGCAACGCTGCCGCTCTCGTCTTCACTGTTTATGGAGGAGCTGTTCGTGCCCCTCTTGGCCGTAGGCGAGGTGTCGGGGCTCGACCAGGCGATCGCCGAGACCAACCGGACCGAGTACGGACTCACGGCTGGGATCTTCTCGCAGCGGCCCGAAGAGATCGAGCGTTTCCTCGATGAAGTCCAAGCCGGCGTGTGCTACGTGAACAAACGGACTGGCGCCACCACGGGCGCCTGGCCCGGGGCGCAGCCGTTCTGTGGCTGGAAAGGGTCGGGCTCGACCGGAAAAGGCGGGTGCGGACCCTACTACGTCGCGCAGTTCCTGCGCGAACAGAGCCGGACCGTGATCGAGGAGTCGCGATGAGCGCCGTGCCCCTACGCAGGACTGCGCGCGACTATCCGCGCATCGTCGCCGGGCCGCCGGGACCCAAGGCCAAGGAGATCGTCGAGCGTCAGAACCGCTGGGCCTCGACCTCCTATCCCAAGGAGTATCCGCTCGTGATCGCGCGTGGCGCGGGCGCCATGGTCGAAGACGTGGACGGCAACCGCTACCTGGACTTCATGGCGGGCATCGCGGTCGCCTCCACCGGCTACGGCCATCCCCGCGTGGTCGCGGCGATTCAGGACGCGGCGGCGCGCTTCCTCCACATCTGCGGCAGCGACTTCTACTTCGAGGGCTTTGCGGCGCTGTGCGAACGGCTCGCTCGGCTCGCCCCCGGGCCGAGCAAGAAGCGCGTGTTCCTCGCCAATTCGGGCACCGAGGCGGTGGAGGGGGCGATCAAGCTGGCGCGCCATGCGACCGGGCGACCCGCGCTCGTCGCCTTCACGGGCGCGTTCCACGGTCGCACGTACGGCGGCTTGAGCCTCACGGCCAGCAAAGCGGTGCAGCGCACTGGCTTCGCCCCCTTCCTCCCCGAGGTGTACCACGTCCCATACGGCTATCGCTACCGCTGCGACTTCTGCCGCCCTGAGCCCGGGTGCACCATGCGGTGCGTGTCGTCGATCGAGAGCGACCTGTTCGCGACGCGGCTCGACCCGCAGAGCGTGGCGGCGATCTTCGTCGAGCCGATCCAGGGCGAGGGCGGCTATGTCGTGCCGCCGCCCGGATACCTGAAAGGGCTGCGCGAGCTGTGCGATCGCCACGGGATCCTGCTGGTGTGCGACGAGGTACAGTGCGGGATCGGGCGCACGGGGAAGATGTGGGCGTGCGAGCACGAGGGGATCGAGCCCGACATCCTCCTCAGCGCCAAGGGTCTGGGCAGCGGCATGCCGATCGGCGCGATCATCGCCCGGGAAGCGATCATGAAATGGCAACCAGGCGCGCACGGCAGCACGTTCGGGGGGAACCCGGTGTGCTGCGCGGCGGCGCTCGCTACGCTGGACGTCGTGGAGCGCGACCTGTTGCCCAACGTGCCACGACTGGGGGAGCGCCTGCTCGCGGGCGCGCGGCGGCTCGAGGAGCGCTACCGCTCGATCGGCGAGGTGCGCGGACGCGGGCTCATGATCGGGGTCGAGTTCGTGAAGGACCGCGTCACCCGGGCCCCCGCGCCCGAGATCCCGCACGAGCTGGTGGATCGGGCGTTCCGAAAAGGCCTGCTGCTGCTCGGTGCGGGCAAGAGCACGCTGCGGCTCGCGCCCCCGCTCGTCGTGGACGAGTCCGACGTGGATACCGCGCTCGCGATCATCGACGACTGCTTGAACGGCCTCGCGTGAGCAAGGTGATGACCATGAAGGCGGCGGTTGCCGCCTTCGTGCACGATGGCGACGTGGTCGTCATCGAGGGGTTCACCCACCTCATCTGCTTCGCGGCCGGCCACGAGATCATCCGGCAGCGGCGTCGCGCGCTCACGCTCGCCCGCCTCACACCCGACCTGATCTACGACCAGATGATCGCGGCGGGCTGCGCCAAGAAGCTCGTGTTCTCGTGGGCCGGGAACCCCGGCGTCGGATCGCTGCATGCGTTTCGGCGCGCCGTCGAAGGGAAAGGTGGCCCGCCTCTCGAGATCGAGGAGTACTCCCACTTCGGCATGGTCGCCCGCTTCTCCGCTGGCGCGGCGCGGTTGCCGTTTTGGGCCCTGCGCAACTACATCGGCACCGACCTCCCGCGCGCCAACCCACGGATCAGAAGCGTCACCTGTCCCTATACGGGTGAGGCGCTCGCCACGGTGCCGGCCCTCAATCCCGACGTCACGATCGTGCACGCGCAGCGCGCCGACGCCGAGGGGAACGCCCAGATCTGGGGGCTCGTCGGCGTGCAGAAAGAAGCCGCGTTCGCCTCGGAGCGCGTCGTCGTGGTGGTCGAGGAGTTGGTGGACGAGCACGTGATCCGTTCCGATCCGAACCGTACGGTGATCCCCGGCATGATCGTCGACGCGGTCGTGGTCGAGCCCTGGGGCGCCCATCCCTCGTATGCGCAAGGCTACTACGACCGGGACAACGCCTTCTACGTCGCGTGGGAAGAGATCTCGCGCGACGCCACGAAGCTCGAGCGCTACTTGGACGACTTCGTCTACGGCGTCGCCGACCGGCAGGCGTACCTCGCGGGGCAGCCGGGCCTCGCCGCGCGGCTCCGGGCACAGGCCCACTATTCGGATGGGGTGAACTACGGCTTCTAGCCCGGGCTACACGCCGGACGAAATGATGGCCGCCGTGGCGGCGCGCGAGCTGGGCGACGGGGAAGTGGTGTTCGTCGGGATCGGCCTCCCGAACCTCGCCTGCAACTTGGCGCGTGCGACGCACGCGCCCCACCTCGCGCTGATCTATGAGTCCGGAGCGGTGGGTGCGGTGCCCGAACGGCTGCCGGTCTCGATCGGCGATCCGGCCCTCGTCACGGGATCCTTGATGGTCTGCGGCATGGCGGACGTGTTCCAACTGTTCCTGCAAAATGGCAGGATCGAAGTCGGGTTCCTGGGAGGCGCGCAGGTGGACCGCTACGGGAACATCAACACCACGGTGATCGGGACGTACGAGCGACCCACGGTGCGCCTGCCGGGGTCAGGGGGCGCCGCGGAGATCGCGATCCACGCGCGCCGCACGCTGATCGTAGCGAAGCTGCATCCGCGGGCGTTCCCCGAGCGGGTGGACTTCGTCACGAGCCCCGGGCAGCGCATCGCCGGGAAGAGTCGCCGGGAGCTGGGCATGCCGGGCGCGGGGCCGCTCAAGGTGATCACCGACAAGGCGATCCTCGAGGCGGACCCAGACACGGGAGAAATGGTGCTCGCGGCGCTCTATCCCGGTGTTCGAGCGGACGTCGTCCGCGCCGGCGTGAGCTGGCCGCTCGCGACCCGCTCGCGGCTCGCCCCCGTCGCACCACCGTCGGTGACGGAGTTGCGGTTGCTGCGAGAGGTGCTCGATCCGAACGGTCTGTTCCTCACGTCGACCGGCGACAAGCGGACGGAATGAGCGCGTGAGCGCCCGACACGCGATTCGGGGGTCAAGCGGCCCCCCTCACTCTCGATGGGCGGCACGGTGGATCGTGCGGGGGATCGTGGCGGCGAGCGCGCTCGGCCTCGCGCGAGCCGCGGGGGCCCAGCGCGAGCCGGTGCTGAAACAGCTCGCCGTGCCGCATCCCTACTATTGGCGCGAGATGTATGTGCCGCAGGCGACGAGCGGCCCGAGTACGACTACCAGCCCGATTGGTCGCCCGACGGGCGCTTCGTGGTGTTCGCGCGCTACGCCAGGGATGCGATCGAGCTCGAGCTCCTGGACCTGGCCTCGGGGATCGTTCGGGCCGTGACCAGCAACGGCGCCGTCAACGTCGAGCCCCGCTGGTCCCCCGACGGCAGTCGCGTCGCGTTCGTGTCGTCGACGTACAACGGGCGCTGGCACGTCTTCGCGGTCACGATCGCTGGCGGAGAGCCGGGTGACGTCACGCGACTCACCGAAGACAATGACAGCAGGCTGCCGCGCTACTACTACAGCACCTGGGATCACTATCTCTCCCCCACGTGGTCGCCGGATGGCAAGGAGCTGATTCTCGTCTCAAACCGCGGGCACATCCACGGCACCGGCGGGCTGTGGCGGATGCCCGCGACTCCCGGAGCCCCGATGCGGGAGATCCACTACGAAGAGACCGCCTGGAAGGCGCGGCCCGACTGGTCCCCGGACGGGCAGCGGATCGTCTACGCGTCGTACCTGGGCGGCCAATGGCATCAGCTGTGGCTGATACCGAGCGCCGGGGGCGACGCCTTTCCGCTCACCTACGGCGAGTTCGACGCCACTGCGCCGCGCTGGTCGCGCGATGGCAAGCACATCGCCTACGTCTCGAACGAGGGCGGCAACACGTCGCTGTGGGTGATCGACGTGCCGGGCGCCCGACGCCAGCGGGTGGTCGCGGCGCACCGCCGCTACCGCGCGCCGGTCGGGCGGTTGCGCGTCGTGGTGGTCGATCGCGCCGGCCGCGCGGTGGCCGCACGTGTCTCGGTCACGCGAGCCGACGGCCGCGCCTATGCGCCGGACGACGCCTGGCGCCACGCCGATGAGGCGTTCGACCGCCGCGAGCGGGGCTTCGAGTACGGGTACTTCCACACCGCGGGGACTGCCGAGCTTACGCTCCCCGCCGGTGGCGTGCACGTGGAGGTGTGGCACGGGCCGGAATACGGCGTGGCGCGCGCCGACGCCACCGTGGCGCCGGGTGGCACGGTCACGCGCCGCGTTGTGGTCGAGCGGCTCGCGGACCTGCCCGCCCTGGGCTGGTGGAGCGGCGACCTGCACGTGCACATGAACTACGGCGGAGCCTACCGCAATACGCCCCAACATCTTGTGTTCCAGGGGCGCGCCGAAGACGTGCACGTGATCGAGAATCTCGTGGTGAACAAGGAGCAGCGCATCCCCGACATCGCGTACTTCCGCACCACTCCGGACCCCGCCTCGCGTGCGGGATTCCTGCTCATGCACGGTCAGGAATACCACACGAGCTACTGGGGGCACACGGGACTCCTTGGTTTGAACGACCATTACGTGCTGCCCGAATACGCGGCGTACCCCAACACAGCCGCCGCAAGCCTGTTTCCGACGAACGCGGACGTCGCGGATCTGGCGCATGCCCAGGGAGCGCTGTTCGGCTACGTCCACCCGTTCGACGCCCCGCCCAATCCCGCGGATACGACGGTGCCGCTCACCTACGAGCTCCCGGTAGATGTGGCACTCGGCAAGATCGATTACGTCGAGGTGATGGGGTACTCGGACCATCTGAGCACCTCCGCCATCTGGTACCGTCTGCTGAACTGCGGCTTCCGGTTGCCGGCGGGGGCCGGCACGGATGCGTTCCCAAATTTTGCCTCGTTGCGGGGTCCGCCAGGGCTCGTCCGGGTGTTCGTGAAGGCAGGCCCCACGCTCACCCACGCGAGTTTCCTCGCGGGCCTCAAGGCGGGTCGCACCTTTGTGAGCAACGCGCCGCTCCTCGACTTCACGCTCGCCGGCCGGCCCGTCGGGGACGAGATCCGTCTGCCGGCGAGGGGTGGCCGGCTGATCGCCCGCGTGCGCCTGCGCTCGAGCGTCCCACTCGATCATCTGGAGATTATCGGCAACGGGGCCGTGGTGGCGGGGATCCCACTCACCGGCGATCGCACGCGCGCGAGCGCCACCCGCCCGCTTGCGGTGACGCGCAGCGGGTGGTACGTGGTGCGCGCGTGGACCGACCACGCGGAGCTGCCGATCCTGGACCGGTATCCGTTCGGCTCGACGAGCCCAATCTACGTGCGTGTCGGGCGTGAGCCCGTGCGCTCACAGAAAGACGCCGGTTTCTTCGTGCAGTGGATCGATCGGCTGGACCAGGCGGCGCGGATGCATGCGGACTGGAACGCCGCGGGAGAGCGGGAGCACGTGCTGGAGTTGATCGGGCAGGCGCGGGCCGTGTATGCGCAGCAGGCGCCGGCACCAGGCCCCTAATCAGGGCCGCTCGATCCGGATCTCCTTCTGCGCGGTCAGCTCGTCCCCGCTCGGTGACGCCACCGCTACCTCGATCACGTAGCGGCCGGGCGACAGTCCCGAGAGGTCGAGGGCGAGCGCCCGCGGCGCGAGCGCTGCGCCTGCGGGCACTTCCTGCCACTCCAGGCGAACCCCGCGGCGCCTGGTCGCGAGCCCCACCGATTCGACGACCCGGCGCAGCCAGCCGGTGCCCTGGGGGCTCACCGTCAGCGAGACCCCCACAGCGCCGCTCGCAAGATCGGTCCCGTACAGCTCCCAGAACACGCCAATCCTGTGGTCGGACGAGACGCGCGTCGAGCCGTGAGCGTGCGGCACGACGGCATCGAGTGTCGTGGGCAGGGAATCGGGCGGGTCGAAGAGCAACAGGTCTGAGATTGCCGCGCGCGCGCCCGCTTGCGGCGCCGGCCCGAGGCCGTACCGCGCCCGGGTCACGTGGCGCTCGCCCGCGGCGACGGCCTCGAGCGAGAACACGAGGGGTTGGCAGGGCGCCGTAGCGGTCAGGGCTCGAGGTCCGGCGGCCGCTGCCAAGTCCCGAGCCGTGGCGAGGGTCCGCTCGTTGGCGCCGAGTGCGAGGGCGGTGGTGACGGAGCGCGCGGCGAACAACGTATCGGCCGACAGGTCATAGGCGGCCACCACAAGGCAGGAGTCACCCCGCCGGAACATCGCGCGCTGGTGCTCGAGATACGTGAACGCCTTCGCGTACGCGGGGGCGTAGCGCTCCCTTGCATTGCGCGGCTCGAAGAGCCAGTCATCCGGCCGCGCGCTTCCGGGATCGTCCAGTGCGCGCGCCGCGGGCGCGAACCGGAATGCCGGCGATGGCTCGTGGCCGGTGACGAACGGATCAGACGTCACGAACGGCGATACCGGCGGCTCGCGCGTCCACCAGGTGGGCCATCCATAACGGAGCATCACATCGCGCAGATCGTCATCCCAGTACAGACCCAGGGGCGTACGCCGGCCTTGCTCGATGCGGACCATCACGCGGCGTGCGAAATGCTCCGTGCGGCGGTCGTTGCCCCCGAGCGAGTAGAGGGGCTGGGCCAGCCACCACCACCGGGCCTCGAACGCCGCCCGACTGGCACAATCGAGTCGGCGATAGCGCGCCGCGAGGTCGCCTTCGAGCAGGGCAGAAATGTCGCTCCAGTCGCACCGCTCGTCGTCCGGCATGTCGGCGAGGGCCGCCGCGAACACGCTGTCGGCTCCGACGAAGTCGCCGCCGACGTGGCGCACCAGACCGCCCAGCGCCTCGCACCACCATGTGACGGCGCGGCACTGCTCGACGACGCGGGCGGCCAGCAGGGGTTGGCGGCCTTCCAGGAGATAACGCACCCGTTGGCCAACGATCCACTCGTCCCCCGGGATAGTAGCAGCCGCCCCGTCGAGAGCGTCGAGGAGGCGGGTGCGCGCCTGACGAATCCGAGCAGGCTCTTCGGGTGCCTTATCCTCCTCGTCGTCGCCGCCCTCGTACCAGTAGCACACCCGCCCGATGCGCTCGCCGCACACGCCGCTCCAGCCCCCCGCTCGTTCCGGAAGATTGTGCCGCCGCGTGTATTCGAACGCCTCCTGCGCCCGCCGGGCGGCCTTGAGGACGGCAGCAGAATCCGGCTGGCGCGTCGGCCACGCGCCCGCGATCACCAAGAGGAGAGAGAGGAAGCTCATGTCGGCCCTCCGTAACCAACATACCGCCGCCGCCCGCGCGCCGCGAGCTTGACTCGCGCCGAGCGCGCCGTAATGTCGGCGCGATGATGGCCCGCGACTGGAACGCCGCTCACTGGTTCGTCGACCGGCACGTGGAAGAAGGCCGGGATGGGCGACTCGCGATCATCCATGAAGGCCGCCGACTCAGCTACGGCGACGTGTACGCCGGGGCCAACCAGTTAGGCAACGCGCTACGACGGCTGGGCGTGGCGATGGAGCAACGGGTGGTGCTGCTGCTGCCCGATTCCCCGGAGTTCGTCTGGAGCTTCTGGGGTGCGCTCAAGATCGGCGCCGTCCCGATCCCGACGAACACGCTGCTCAAGCCACACGATTACGAGTACATCCTAAAGGACAGTCGCGCAGCCGTCGTGCTTGTGAGCGAGCCGCTCGCGGCCGCCGTGGCGGAGGTCCGGCCCCGGACGCCGGATCTGAAACACGTGGTCGTTGCGGGCCGAGCCGCACCCGGTCAACTGAGCTACGGCGAGCTGGTCGCGGCCGAGAGCGCCGAGCTGGCACCCGCCGCCACGACGAGAGACGACGTCGCCTTCTGGCTCTACACGTCGGGCACCACGGGTACGCCGAAGGCGGCCGTCCATCTGCAGCACGACATGCTCGTGTGCTGCGAGGCGTTCGGCCGTCACGTGCTCGAGATCGGGCCCGAGGACCGCACGTTCTCGGTCGCGAAGCTGTTCTTCGCCTACGGTCTGGGAAACGCGCTGTACTTCCCGTTCCACGTGGGCGCCGCGACCGTGCTCCATCCGGGTCGCCCCGAGCCAACGAAGGTGTTCGAGCTGATCACGCGGGAACGCCCCACGCTGTTCTACGCCGTGCCCACGGCCTATGCCGCGATGCTGCAGGTGGCGGACGCCGAGCGGGTATACGACCTGACGTCGGTGCGGGTGTGCAGTTCCGCGGGCGAGCCGCTTCCCAAGGCGATCTACGAGCGCTGGCTCGAGCGGTTCGGGCTCCAGATCCTCGACGGCATCGGCTCGACCGAGATGTGCCATACCTTCATCGCGAACCGGCGCGGGCACGTGCGGCCCGGTTCGAGTGGCACGCTCGTCCCGGGCTACGACGCCAAGCTGGTCGACGACGCGGGCGCCGACGTACCGGTGGGCGAAGTAGGGAACCTGCTTGTCAAGGGCGACAGCGCGTGCGCCTGCTACTGGAACCAGCACGAGCGCACCAAACAGACGATCCAGGGCGAATGGGTGCGGACCGGCGACAAGTACCGTCGCGATGTGGACGGCTACTTCTGGTATGCCGGGCGCAGCGACGACATGATCAAGGCAAGCGGGATGTGGGTCTCGCCGGCCGAGGTGGAGAGTGCGCTCGCCGAGCACCCGGGGGTCGTCGAGGCCGGCGTGGTCGGCGCGGAGGATCGCGATGAGCTCGTCAAGCCGCTCGCTTTCGTGGTACTCGCCCGCGACCGCACGCCTGGCCCCGCCCTCGAAGCCGAGCTCCAGGCGTTCGTGAAGGAGCGGCTCGCGCCCTACAAGTATCCGCGCTGGATCGTGTTCGTGGCAGAGCTGCCGAAGACCGCGACGGGGAAGACCCAGCGCTTCCGGCTGCGGGAGCGCGCGAACGAACTGCACCCACCCGGTCGCGCCACGTAGCCGGCGCGCGACCGCCCGCAACGCGCTACTGCACGAGCAACAACGCCACGTCGTAGAGCGCGTGGGTCCACGCGGTGATCCCGAATCCGCGCGCCAAGTACAGGGCTGAGAAGAAGAGCCCTGCGACCATCCGGAACACGAACGAGTAGAGCTGCAGCCGGTCGCCGTACGGGCCGATGTAATGAAAGGCGGAGAAGATCGCCGCGCCGACGAGCGTCGCGGCGACACCCGCGGGCACGGGGCGCCACCCGAGGAACGCCCGTGCAGCGGCGGCGAGCGCCCCCACGAGCAACACCCGGAACAACAGCTCCTCGTAGATCCCGGCGCCCAGGGACACCATCAGCCGGGTCCACCAGTCGAGTTGGCGGGCCGGCGCCAGCGCGAGCGTCTGGAGCAACCCGAGCACTCCTGAGGTCACGCCGCCCACGAGGAAACCGAAGAGCAGGGCCAGCAAGATCGATTCGACCAGCATGCCAGCGAACACGCCGACCCGGAGGCGGGTCCCGTGGGTGCGCACGTCGCGCGCCACGATCCACAGCCCGGCACCGATTAGGCACACCATGAACAGGAGGGGGCCCCAGGAGCCTGCGATCGCGACGAACAAGCTCTGGAGGATCACGTCGGCACCGTTCCGGACCGAGCGGGTCCCGTGCATCAGCAGCACGGCGAGCACCTGATAGAACACGAGCAGCGGCAGGGCGAACAACAGGCTGTAGCGGGGCGCCCGGCTCAGTTGCCAGTAGGAGTTCGGGGCGCTGAAGGATCCAAGGCCGCTGCCGGTCATAGGGCGATGAATCTATGGTGGATCGCTCGTGGGCCCGAGGCCCCGGCTCCGCTTGCGACCGTCTCGGACCGCCGGTATCCTACCGGACCCTACGGCCAACTCGACATGAAACTCACCCCCGTGATCGTCGCCTGCCTGCTCGCGGCCCCTAGCCTCTCGCAGGCGCAGCGGCGGGAGCGTGCCCGGGACGTAGGCGTCCCGCTCGAGGGCACGCCCGGCCCGTTGAACGCCATTACCGACGTCGCGGGCGTCGAAGTCGGCCATCGGACGCTCGTGGCCGGCCACGGCCCACTGGTCGTCGGCAAAGGCCCCGTGCGCACCGGTGTCACGGCGGTGTTCCCCCGTGGCAAGGCCGCGGACGACCCGGTGTTCGCCGGCTGGTTCACGATGAACGGCAACGGCGAGATGACCGGCACGACGTGGGTCGAGGAGTCGGGTTTTCTATGGGGGCCGGTGATGATCACCAACACACACTCCGTCGGGGTGGTGCGCGACGCCGTGATCGAGTGGATCGTGCGCCAGGGCCGAATGTTGCATGACGAGTGGTCGCTGCCCGTGGTCGCGGAGACCTGGGACGGCGGGTTGAACGACATCAACGGGTTTCACGTGACGAAGGCAGACGCCTGGGCTGCGATGGACAGTGCGCGGGGCGGACCGGTGCAGGAGGGGAACGTGGGGGGCGGCACGGGGATGGTGTGCAACCGCTTCAAGGGCGGCATCGGGACGGCGTCGCGGCGCGTGGCGACCGAGGGCAGCTACACCATTGGCGTGCTCGTACAGTGCAACTACGGCGCGCGTGCCCCGCTGCGGATCGCCGGCGTGCCGGTCGGTCGGGAGATCCGCGACCTGCTGCCGTGCCGCGAGCCGTGCGGCGGTCCCCGCTCGGAGCGCGCGGCTCGCCTCGCGGCCGACGTGGGTTCGATCATCATCGTCGTGGCGACCGACGCGCCGCTCCTGCCGCACCAGCTCAAGCGGATCGCCAAACGGGCCGCGCTCGGGGTCGGCCGACTGGGCGGCGTCGGAGGAAACTCCTCGGGCGATATCTTCATCGCGTTCTCGACCGCGAACCCGCACGCGTCCCGGGATTCGGGGCTCGCCCAAGTGGCTCTGTTTCCCGATGAGCGGATCACGCCGCTGTTCGAGGCGACCGTGCAGGCCACGGAGGAGGCGATCGTCAACGCGATGCTCGCCGCCGAAACGATGACCGGGGTGGACGACTTGAAGGTGTACGCGCTCCCGCACGACCGGCTGCGGGACGTGCTGCGGAAATACAACCGGCTCGCACCCTGATGCCCCGGAACGGTGCCGGGCCCAGGCTCAAGGCTGCCGACTTGCGGGTCCGTCCGCTCGCGCGGGCCGAGACCATACCGTCCGCCTGGTACACCGACCCCGAGTTCCACGCGCTCGACCGGGACGCGATTTTCGCGATCGCCTGGCAGCACGTGGCAGACGTGCGCCAGCTCCAGAGCCCCGGCGACCACGTCGTGACCGACGTCGCTGGCGAGCCGATCATCGTGGTGCGGGGCAAAGACGGCGCGCTGCGGGGGTTCTACAACGTGTGCCGGCACCGGGGTGGGCCGCTCGCGATGAAAGACGGCAACGCCGACATGCTGATCTGCAATTACCACGGCTGGACCTACCAGCTGGACGGGATGCTGCGTGGCGTGCCGCACTTCAATCGCGTCGAGCTGTTCGACAAACGGGATTATGGGCTCACGCCGCTGCACGTGACCGAGTGGGAGGGCCTCGTGTTCGTGAGCCTCGCCCAGCGCCCCAAACCGCTCGAGATCTCGGTGCGAGGCATCCGCGAGCGGATCGCGCCGACCCGGATCGGCCAGCTCCGCTTCGCGCGGCGCATCGAGTACGACGTGCAGGCGAACTGGAAAGTGTACGTCGACAACTACCTCGAGGGCTACCACGTCCCCTACGTGCATCCCGAGCTGCACCAATTGTACGACTACGAAGGGTACGTGACCGAGGTGCACGACCGGTACTCGGTGCAGGTCGGGCCGCTCACCGGCGATCGCAACGTCTACACCGGCGGCGGCGGCGAGGCGTTGTACTACCAGATCTTCCCGAACCTGATGCTCAACGTGGTGCCGGGCCGGCTGCAATCGAATGTCGTGATCCCGCTCGCCGCAGATCGTTGTAAGGTGATCTTCCGCTACTACTACGACGACGTCCTTTCCCCGGCCGCGCGCGAGCGGATCGAGGCCGATATCGCGTTCTCCGACAAAGTGCAGCAGGAAGACGCCGAGATCTGCGAGCGGGTGCAGAAGGGGCTCGGCTCCCGCGCCTATGACAAGGGGCGCTTCTCCGTGCGGTTCGAAGAAGGCGTGTATCATTTCCAAACCCTCTTGAAGGCCGCGTATCGCGCCTGGCTCGAGCGCTGATGGCTGAGGCCGAGCTCAAGCGCCAGCTCGGGTTGCTCGACTCGACGATGATCAATCTCGGGACGATCATCGCCTCCGCCATCTTCATCGTCCCCAGCGTCATCGCCTTGAATCTGCACGCGTCCGTGCCCGTCATCCTCGTGTGGGTGGTCGGGGGCGCCGTGTCATTGCTCGGGGCGCTGTCGATGGCGGAGCTCGGGGCTGCCATGCCACAGGCAGGCGGCATCTACGTCTATCTGACACGGGCGTACGGGCCGGTGTGGGGCTATCTGTATGGCTGGACCTCGGGCGTCGTGATCAACCCGGCCTCGATCGCGGCGATCGCGCTGGGATTCGCCACCTACCTCGGCTTCTTCGTGCCCCTCGGGGACGCCGGGATCAAGGCGGTGGCAGTCGCGTCGATCGTCGGCCTCACGGTGCTCAATTCGCTCGGCGTCCGCCTCGGGGCGATCACGCAGAACGTGCTCACCCTGATCAAGGTCGGGCTCGTCGCCGTGTTGATCGTCGTGGGATTCGTGCTGCCAGGTGGCAGCGTCGCGAACCTCACGCCGCTCTGGTCCGACGCGCCGCTCGGGCGCCAGATCGCGTCGTTCGGCGTGGCGCTCGTGGCGGTGCTGTGGGCGTATGACGGCTGGGTCGAGATCACCTACGTCGGGGGCGAGGTGAAAGACCCGGAGCGCAACATCCCACGCTCGATCGTGCTCTCGACCCTGATCGCCATCGCGCTCTATTGCCTGGTCACGGCGTCGTTCGCGTACGTCCTCTCCCCGGCGAAGATGGCCGCGTCCTCCCTCGTGGCATCGGATGCCGCCCGAGCCACGTTGGGGCCAGCGGGCGCTGCGCTCGCGGCGTGCGCCATCATGATCGCCACACTCGGCTCGAACAACGGGATCGTGCTGACGGCCGCGCGCGTGCCGTACGCGATGGCGCGGGACGGCTTGCTGCCGCGCTGGCTCGGGGGTGTGCATCCCCGGTTCCTGACGCCGATCCCGTCGCTCATCGTGCAGGGAGTCATCTCGATCGCGCTGGCGTGGATCTCGACGGAGCCGTCGTGGAAGGACTCCTACAACCGACTCTTCACCTACGTCATCCTGGGTGAATTCATCTTCTATGCGGCATCGTGCGGGGCAGTGCTGGTGTTGCGGGAAACGGCGCCGGACATGCCCCGCCCGTACCGCGCCTGGGGCTATCCGCTCACCCCGCTCGTGTTCATCGCCTTTTCGCTCTGGCTCATCGTCAACACCGCGCGCGAGCAGCTGCTGGACTTCGCCGTCGGTATGGCGCTGATTGTTGCCGGCCTGCCGCTGTACTGGGTGTGGCGCGCACGGGCGGCGCGGCACGCCTCGCGCTCGGCTGCGGGCGCCGCGTAGCGCCTACTCGTCCTCGGCTCCGGCCTTCTGGAGCGCCTCGAGCGCCGCGGTGACGGCCTGCTTCGTATCCGCGTGCGTGAGCCGGTCGGCGACGGCCTTCAAGCGAGCCACCCCCAGCTGGTGCGGCAGCGTGAACCGGAAGGCCTCCACCACGAAGCGGCGCACGGAGGCGCGCGGGTCGTCGAGATGAGCGGCGAGCACGTCCAGCGCGTGGGCGCTGCCCCGCGCAGCGAGCGCCGCCAGGACATGTGCCGGGAAACGTCCGCCGCCGAGCCGCGCCTCGACCTGCGGGATGGCGGCCGTGTCCCCCGCTTGGGCGATGATGCGATACGCCGCTCCCTGGATGACGTCCTGATAGGAGGCCGACGCCAGGCCCCAGGCCACGGCACTGTCACGTGCGGTCGAATCGGCCCGCACTAAAGCGGTCAGGGCGGCGGCGCGGACCTCGTAGCTCGGGTCGGCCCGGAACGTAACTCGCGCGAGCTCGGCGGCGCGTGCACCGCCGCGCTGGCCTAGCGCCGCGATTGCGGCGCGCCGCACCGCGGCGCTTGTGTCGTGGAGCGCGGCCTCGAGTGGGGTCGCCGCCCCCGGCGCCGCGAACTGTGCGAGGCCCTCCGCCGCCGCGGCGCGGGTCCGGAAGTAATCGGCGGAGGTAGCCGCCCAGGCGAGGGCGGCGAGCGCCGTCGAATCCGTGGGGTGTTTCCCGAGCTGCTCGATTGCCCACGCGCGATTCCACAGGTCGGAGTCGCGCCGCAGCTGGGCGGCGAGCCAGGCGGTGGGCTGGTCGAAGGCGAGCTCTTTCAGGATCGTGTTGCCGGTGTCGAACACGACCATGGTGGGGGGCTCGGCGAGTCCCGTGATCGCGACCGTCTGGTCGCGCGACGTGAGGTCGACGCGCCGCACCAGGTCGCCACCGGGCGTGCCCACGCGGACCGCCACCGGCATCTTGAAGACGCGCGCCGTCTCGTAGCGGACGCCGGTGGTGTCCGTCAGGGCGCTGTCGCGCTGCGTCTGCTTGACGCTGAGCGTGAGCGCGTGGGCGCTCGAGTCGTAGCTCGCGGCCACGGTGAACTGGGGATGCCCCGCGCCGTAGATCCACTCGCTCCAGAACCAGTCGAGGTTCTCACCCGTCGCGTCGAGCACGGCCTGGCGCAGGTCGTCGGTGGTCGCGTTGCCGAGGGCGTGGCGCGTCAAGTACAAGTGGAGCGACGCCCAAAACCGCTCCGGGCCCAGGTAGGCGAGGAGCATGCGCAGTACGAGCGCGCCCTTGGGATAGATGTTGTTCGAGCCCAGCGCCGCGAGCGGCATGCGACGCCGCGCATCGATCTGCAGGTACTGCGCGTACTCGTCGAGATAGTAATCCTCGGCCGCGTGGGGGCCGAGCGTCGTGCCCCAGTACTGGCCCGGCAGGAACTCCGCGAACCCCTCGTTGAGCCACATGTTGGCCCAGTCTTCGGTGGTGACGTCGTCGCCGAACCACTGGTGGGCGAGCTCGTGGGGGATCAGGATCCATTGATACCACGGCCGGTCGAGATAGGCCCGCTCGTCGGGGAGCCAGTCGACGAGCGTCGTGGCGCTCACATTCTCCATGCCACCGAAGAAGTCCGCCACCGTGGTCTGGGCGTACTTGACCCAGGGGTACGCCACCCCGGTGAGCCGCGCGTACACCTCGATCATGCTGGGGGTCACGTGGAACAGCCGCCGGGCGAGCGCCGAGTCGGCCCGATACACATAGTAGTCGACCGGGATGCCGCGCCACCGGTCGGCCAGGCGGACGAGGGGCGCGATGACCAGGGACACGAGGTAGGTGGAGTTCGGCTTGTCCTGGTTCCAGGTGACCGTGTGCATCGCGTCGGCGTTGGGCCGATCGCTGACCAGCCGGCCGTTCGAGACCACGCTATAGGCCTCGGGCACCGTGGCCACCAAGTCCCACGTCATCTTGTCGTTGGGGAAGTCGTAGGTGGGGAACCAGAGGTGATTGTCGTGGTCCTCTCCCTGGCTCCAGATCTGCTGTGGGCGATGCGCCCGGCCCTCGGGCTGGATGAAGGTCAGCCCCCGGCCGTTGGTGATCCGCGCGTGGTAGTCGAGCACGAAGCGCAGGGTGTCGTGGAACGCGACGGGGCGCGCCGGATACACGACGAGCGTGTCGCCGTGCGCGGCGGTGCGAAGCGGGGTCCCGCGGGAATCGGCGGCTCGCGTGACGGCAAGCCGCTTACCCGCGTCGAGGATCACGGAGTCGAGGCCGGGCCGCAGGGCCACGAGGGTGGTCGTCACGCGACCGTCGAGCGCGGTCGAGTCCCAGTCGAAGTTCCTGACCTCGATCCGCTGGTGTACGAGGTGGTAGTCGTGGGACCGGGTGTAGGCGTCGTTCGCCACCCGCTCGGCGTTCGATTGGGCCGCCAGGGGCGTGGTGCAGAGGACAAAGGCGCAGCAGAGGGAGCCAAACGAGGGGCGCATGACCGTGCCTTGGAGGCGGGTGCCCTAATCTAGCCTGGACGCCGGCCGTTTCCCGGTGCAAAATGGGGCGGCCGTTCCCACGTCCCAGCCAGGAGATCAAAGGTATGCGACCCACGTTCACCACTCTGCTCGTCGCCGTGTGCGCGCTCCCCATCGCCGCGACTGCCCGGGCCCAGAATCCAGTCACTGATGGGCTCCGGATGATTCAAACGCGTCAGGGGAAGAACATTGTGGAGGCCGCGGAGGAGATGCCGGCCGACAAGTACGGCTTCAAGCCCACCCCGGCCCAGATGAGCTTCGGCGACGTCGTGGCCCACCTGATCCGCGAGGGCAACGATTACCTCTGCAGTGCCGCGTCCGGCCAGAAGGAGCCTGAGCGAGGGAAGGTCGCCGGCACGGACCCCAAGGACAAACTCGTCGCCGGTCTCAAGGACTCGTTTCAGTTCTGCCAGACCGCGTTCGCGCAGCTCAAGGACGCACAGCTCGGCGACAGCACGGACTTCTTCGGTGGTCACAAGGTCACGCGCGCGACGGCGGGTCTGATCACCGCCGCCGACTGGGCGGACCACTACAGCCAGATGGCGATTTACCTGCGGCTGAACGGGCTCCTGCCGCCGACCGCGAAGAAGGGCATGTAGTTGTAACGGTCACCCGCCCCGCGGTGTCTGGCGAGATGTTGCATCTCGCTGGACGCCGCGCGGACGGACGACCACCTAGCGATCCTTCAGTATTTCCCGGGCCGCGTTGTAGCCGCACGCGCCCATCACACCACCGCCCGGGTGGGTCGCCGAGCCGCAGAGGTAGAGGCCTTTGATCGGGGAGCGGTAATCGGCGTAGCCGGGCAGCGGACGCAGGAAGAACAGCTGCGGCAGGGTCATCGCCCCCTGGAAGATGTTGCCGCCGGTGAGCCCGAAGCGCCGCTCCAGGTCGAGCGGCGATAGCACCTGTCGGGCGATCACGGCGCGCTTGAAGTTGGGCGCATAGTCGGTGAGGATGTCGAAGCAGCGGTCGGCGAACTGCTCTTTGACGGCGTCCCAGCCGCCGTTGCGCAACTGATACGGCGCATACTGCACGAAAAACGACATCACGTGCCGTCCCGGGGGCGCGACCGTCGTGTCCACGACCGACGGAATCGTGCATTCGAGGATCGGGTCCGCCGAGGGGCGGCCGTACTTGGCATCGTCGTAGGCCCGCTCCATGTAGTCGAGCGTGGGTGCCACGTGAATCGTGCCGCGCAGATGGTCGTTGAGGGGGAGGCCACTGCCGCGCACCGCCGTGAAGTCCGGGAGTTCCGATAGCGCCACGTTGATCTTGAGCGAGGCGCTGGAGTAGTCGAGGCCGCGCACCGCCGTGACAAACTCGGCCGGCAGCTCACGTTCCTCGAGCAGGGTGAGGAACGTGACGTGGGCGTCGGCATTCGACGCGACCTTGCGGGCGCGGAATTCGGTGCCGTCCGCGAGTGCTACGCCGGTCACGCGACCGCGGCGCGTCAGGATCTTGGCGACCGGGCTCTCGAGCCGGATCTCGGCCCCGTGCGCCCGCGCCGCCGACGCAAGCGCCTGCGTGATGCCTCCCATCCCGCCGCGGACGTAGCCCCACATTCCCCGCACGCCGTTGCATTCGCCCATCACGTGGTGGAACAGGACGTAGGCCGTGCCGGGCATCGAGGGCGAGGCCATCGCGCCGATGATCGCGTCGGTGGCGAGCGCGATCTTCAGCTCCTCCGACTCGAACCAACGGTCCAGGATCGGCCGGGCCGCACCGGTAAGGATCTCGATCGCCCGGGGACCGTCCCGGCCGAGTCTGAGAAAGCGCCACCCCAGCCCGGCGAGTCGCGCCAGGTTGCGCGGGCGGAGCGACCAGGGGTCGGGAGGCGTCTCGAGGAGCGTGGGCTCGATGAAGTCCGCCACCCGCTCGAGCATCGCTTCGTAGCGCGGCAGCGCCTCGGCGTCGTGCGCCGAAAACTTCGCCACTTGCTGGCGCGTCAGCGCCTTGTCCGGCCCCATCAGGAGGAAGCGCCCGTCGGGGAAGGGCGTGAACGATGACGGGCTGCGCGGCAAGAGCTCGAAGCCATGGCGGGCGAGCTGCAAGTCGCGGATGATCTCGGGACGCAGCAGGCTGTTGACATAGGCAGCCGTGGACACCTTGAAGCCGGGCCACAGCTCCTCGGTGACGCAGGCACCGCCCACCACGTCGCGGCGCTCGAGCACGAGTACCCGCAACCCGGCCCGGGCGAGATAGGCGGCCGTGACGAGGCCGTTGTGACCGGCTCCGACGATGATGATGTCGTACGACCCGGACATGACGATCCCTTTTGCGACGCGGTGTGGTGCCGTATGTTGGGGGCGGGGGAGCGAACTCGATGACACAGACCCCGATGACGCTGGCACGGCTGTTAGCGATCGCTTGGTGTGCCGCCTATCCGCTCGCCACCGCGACGTGTGCCCGCCAGCGCGCGGCCGCCCAGTCCACACCCGAACCCGCCCCCGAGGCTCGGGTCCCGGTCACGCTCCGCGTCACCAACAGCAACTGGTCGGACGTGAGAATCTACCTGGTCCGCGGCGCGATGTGGGTGCGCCTCGGCATCGTGACCACCAACAGCACGGTCGAGTTCAGCATCCCGGTGGATTTGGTCACACAGGCGGGCAACGTGACCCTGGTGGCGAACCCGGTCGCCGGGTCGGGGTCGTGGACCACGCCCCTCCCCAGCGTCACCCCGGGCGATGAGTTCGAGCTCGTCGTCGAGAACTACCTGCAGTACTCGCACCTCGTGGTGCGTTAGCCGCTCGCGGCTAGGGCCGGCGCTGCAGCCGCTCGAGCAACGCACCAAGCCCGGCCGGTACCTGCACCCCAAAGATGTCCTTCGTCGGCGCGGTGACCACGATCGACTCCCCTCCCGGGGCGCCCTCAGCGCCCGCGACGCCGGCATTGCCAGCCCGGCCGGCAGCGCCGTCCACTGCGTCGGGGCAGCGCCGATTTCCATCCATCCCGCCCTGGCCGCCCTTCCCACCCCTGCCCCCGGCCCCGCCAGCGCCACCCGCGCCGCCCGCCCCACCCAGACTGCGGGCGTTCACGATCGCCGCGAGCAATGGCTCGTCCACCGGTACGATGACGCTCAGGCGACCGCCGCGGCCGCCGATACCGCCTGGTCCCCCATTGCCGCCGTTGCCGCCCGGCGCCCCCGGCTGCGCAGGGCACCCCGCTGCGCCGGCGCTGCCATCCGTCCCAGGTGTGCCTGACACCCCGGCACCGCCCCGGCCACCGTGCGACTCGATCGCCAGCCAGGATGCGGGGGCGAGGGTGACCGCGTCCCCGAGCACGTAGAAGGGTGGTGCCACGCCGATCTCAATGCCGGCGACGAAGAGCTTGTCGTAGAACGGCGAATGCAGCACGGCGAGCCGCACCGTGACGTCCGGCGCGTTGCCCCCCTGCTGGCCCGTACCCCCAGCCTCGCCCGAGAAGGCGAACGCATGCGGCATGCACCCGTAGTAGGGCGGGATCACGACCGTGCTCGTGGCGCTCGGCTTCGCCCGCAGCGTCGCCGTGAGCCGAAAGCCCGTGGAGACGGTGGCGAGCGGGTCCCGCTCCGTCACCCAGTCGCCGCCTTCCTGCGTCCAGGCCTCGGGACTGGTGCGGTCGAGGAACACCACGTGCAGGCGGGGTGGGTGGTCCTTGTCATAGGAGCGCGAGAACGGCACCCGCGAGCCGTCAGCGAGCACCGCCTCGTAGCTCGCCGGAATCGTGGCGCCGGGACAGGCCCGCGCGTAGCCCGTGATGATCCGGATGTCGCGGATCTGGGCGACGAGACCCGGATCGGGCGCGAAGTCCGCTGGTGGAGCGTGGGAGCAGGCACCGACGACGAGCAGCGCGGCGAGGGTCGCCGCGCTCAGGCGCAGCGGCGCGGCGTCGCACCAGGCCACGGGCAGCAGTTGCATAGAGCTCCTCATGAAGGTGAGCGGCTGGGTAGCAACATGTGAAACGCGGCGCCAATAGGCAACTTGTCGGTGGGTGAGCGCCTCCCTATTGTTGTGAACCGATGTCGGATTTCAGCCCACTTCCGGTGAAGACGGGAGAGGAGCCGTAGCATCGGAGCGGCCGCCAAACCGGGAGAGGCATCGGGTGGAGCGGGCGGGGTACGGTCTGATCGAAACGATGCGGGTGCGCGATGGCCGCATCCCGTTTCTCGAGCGGCACCTCGCGCGGCTCGCGCGTTCCCTGCGCGAGCTGGGCCTTCCCTCCCCAAGCGAGTCGGTCGCGGCGTTGGTGACACCGTTCGCCGGTTTGGGCGACGCGGTGCTTCGGGTTGAAGTGCGCGACGGCCGCGCGAGCGTCACCATGCGTGAGGGCCCGCTGCGCGATTCGCCGGTCGTGATCACCGCCTCCGAGCCCCACCGCGCGTATCCCCATAAGATCACCGAGCGCGACTGTTTCGTGGACGCTCTGCGGGAAGCGGAAGTCGCGGAGGCGGACGATGCGTTGCTGCTCACACCCGACGGACTCGTGGCTGAGGGGACCGCGTGGAACGTGTTTTGGTGGGACGGAGACTGGCTCCACACGCCCACGCTCGAGATCGGAGTCCTGTCGGGAATCGCGCGCGCGCGCGTGCTCGAGCTCGTGCCCCGGATTCAAGAGGGGCGCTATCCCCGTGCCGCCCTCGCTCGGAAGACCGTGTTCTTGACGAACGCCGTGCGCGGCGTGGTGGCAATCGCCGAACTCGATGGCGCCGCGGTCCCGCCCCACCCGCGCACGGACAAACTGACGCACGGCTTTTGGCCTGAGGGTTGAAACTGGTTAGCTTCCCGTCGCCGTCTGAGTGATCGGTGTCGCGGGCGCCGCTCCTCTGGCCGTGCCCAAGTCTGGGCTCTAAGATGGAATCATCCTGCGCGCAGGGAGCTTCCCCCGTGCCCGACCCTCACGCCCGCCTTCGGGCCGCTCTCACCGGGCGCTACACGATCGAGCGTGAGCTCGGGCGCGGGGGGATGGCGACGGTGTACCTCGCCCAGGATGTGAAGCACCGTCGCCGAGTGGCCATCAAGGTGCTGCAACCGGAGCTCGCGGCCGCTCTCGGACGGGACCGGTTTCTTCGGGAGATCGAAACCGCCGCACGCCTGAATCACCCCCACATTCTGCCACTTCACGATTCTGGCGAGGCGGATGGCTTCGTGTACTACGTCATGCCGTACGTGGACGGTGAGTCGCTGCGGGATCGGCTGCGCCGCGAAAATCAGCTCGTGATCGAGGACGCCGTGAGGATCGCGAGCGAAGTGGCGAGCGCCCTGAGCCATGCGCACAGCAACGACGTCGTGCACCGGGACATCAAACCCGAGAACATCCTCCTGTCCGGCGGCGAGGCGGTCGTGGCAGACTTCGGCATCGCGGGGGCGATCGATGCCGCCGGAGGGGGTAACCTCACGCAGACGGGAATTGTCCTCGGCACGGTGGCGTACATGAGCCCCGAGCAAGCATCGGGCGAGCGGGCGCTCGACGGGCGGAGCGACGTGTACAGTCTGGGTTGCGTGCTGTACGAGATGCTGGTGGGTGAGCCGCCATTCACCGGGGCGACGAACCAGGCGATCCTCGCGAAGCGGTTCACCGACCCCGTACCGTCCGCGCGGCGCCTGCGGGGGACGGTGCCCCAGGCCGTGGACGGCGCGATCGCAAAGGCGCTGGCCCGGGCTCCGGCCGACCGGTTTGCAAGCTCGCACCATTTTGCCGACGCCTTACGGGCATCCGCGACGGTGGCCCCAGGCGCAGCGGAAGGCCCGCCGACGCCAGCGGGCGAGGACGTCTGGGAAGCGGGCCGGACCGCGCTGGCGCGCCACGCCTGGCGTGAGGCGTTCGATATCTTCTGCAAGGCTGATGCGATGCGGGCACTCTCGGCCGAAGACGTCGAGCGGCTGGCCGAGTCGGCGTGGTGGACCGGGCGCATCGACGAGTGCATAGCCGCCCACGAACGGGCGTACACCGCGTACATGGACCAGGGAGCGCCGCGGCGCGCGGCGATGGTCGCGGTGCGCCTCGCCGAGGACTTCTTTAATCGGCAAGCCACGTCACTCGGGAATGGCTGGCTCAAGCGCGCGGAGCGGCTGCTGCAGGACGTCCCCGAATGCATCGAGCATGGCGTTCTGCTGCGGCTCCACGCGCTCCTCGCATTGGAGTTTGAAGGGAACGTCGACAAGGCGCTGGGCCTGGCCCGACGAACCTGCGACCTCGCCACCCGCTTCAACGATCGCGACCTGCAGGCCCTGGCACTGCACGACATCGGGCGCATGCTGGTCTCCCAGGGCGAGCTGGCGCAAGGAATGGCGCTGATCGACGAGGCGATGGCCGCGGCCGTCAGCGGGGAGCTCGGCCCCAAGGTGACCGGGCGCATCTACTGCAACATGATGGGGACCTGCGAGAAGCTGGCCGACTATCAGCGAGCGGCCGAATGGAGCGAAGCCGCGCGACGCTGGTGCGAGCCGCACGCTGGGTCCGGATTTCCCGGCATCTGTCGGGTGCACCGGGCGGAGATCATGCGCCTCCGCGGGTCTTGGAGCGACGCCGAGACCGAAGCGCTCCACGCCGCCGACGAGCTGAAGGGCTTCTACCACATCGGCGTGGGCGAGGCGTTCTACGAGATCGGGGAGATCCGGCTGCGGATGGGAGACCTCGGGCGCGCCGAGGAGGTCTTCCGCCAAGCCCACGAGCTCGGCCGGGATCCGGTTCCGGGCCTCGCGCTCCTGCGCCTCGCGGAAGGAAAGATCGAAGCCGCGAGGGCTCTGATCGATCGCGCCGTCGCCGACCGGCCGAAGGGGTCGCTGGAACGGGCACGGCTCCTGCCCGCGAGCGTCCAGATCGCCCTCGCAGCAGGGGCACTCGACCTTGCGCGCGCGGGCGCTGCAGAACTCGAAGCGATCGCAGGACGCTATGGCTCCACGGCGTTGCAAGCGAGCGCGGCTCAAGCTCGCGGAGCGGTTCAGCTCGCTGACGGCGCCACCGACGAGGCCGTCCCAAGCCTCCGCCGCGCGTGCAAGCTCTGGCGGCAAGTCCGGCTCCCATACGAGACTGCCACCACGAGACTCCTCCTGGCCGGCGCTTATCGGGCAATGGGAAGTTCCGAGGACGCTGGGCTCGAACATCAGGCGGCGATGTCCACCTTTAAGGGGCTCGGAGCAGATCTCGCCACGGCAAACGCCCTTTCGGTCCGGGCGCCCTAACGTCCGAAGTGCGCTATAGGTGCGGAGCGCTCCACGGTCCTGGAGTACCAGTTGGAAGCCTTCGCGGATAGATTGGGAGCGCGGCTAGGAGACGCTGCGGCCAGCGGGGTTTGACACCACTAGTGGCACCACGCGTTAGACCTCTGGACCGAGCAGAGTAAGTCGTGCGGTATCTGTGGTGGCTGTAGCTCAATCGGTTAGAGCGCTGGACTGTGGCTCCAGAGGTTGCGGGTTCAATTCCCGTCAGCCACCCCTCGCGTGCCAGACGTGCAGCCGTCAAGGCGACGGGTGGGTCGTCGAGGTGGCACCGCGCGTCTCGACGGTTCGGTTCTTAGGTCCGTAGCTCAATTGGTAGAGCACCGGTCTCCAAAGACGGCGGGTCCATGCGGACCCGCCGTTCTTGTGCTCACGGGACGTCGTCTAGGACCACCAAATACCTCTAGATCCATCACGGACCGGCAAACTTTACGGCGACAGCTGCTGCTCAGTTGTCAATTGTTCAGGTCAAGCTCTGTGATGCCCCGGCGGAGACCGGTGCGCGTGGTCACCCAGTGGGATGCGGCGTTAGGGCTGTCGGCCAGGCACCGTGTACAGCTCGGTATGCACCAATCGCCGCAGCGCATTGAGGCGCACGGTCGCGTCGTTCCACGACTTGTGGAACACCGCCTGAGACGCCGTCTCGAGGTCCCGTTGGAAGCCTCCCTCGGACGAGGGTGATGCGACCTCCACAATCGTGAGGTTCGTGTACTCTCCGGAACCAGCAGTCTTGGTAAGCAACAGATACGACACCATGGCCTTGCGCTTCACCATCTCGTCGAACACAGGGGTCAGGACGTTGACGAGCGCGGAATCGTACGCCTTCTCGTCCCCGGACCGGACCTTGCACGATGTTCGTATCCGATGACATGGGTCCCTCCGAGGTGAAAAGTGATGCAGGCGCTGTGGGCGCTGAGTTCAAGACTGTCCGATAAAATGAGGGCTCGTGCTCATTGCGGAAACCTCTCGCCGATGCGGAGGATATCGACGACGACCCGGGTCGGCCTCCCACCGCCTTGGTCGCGCCCGTGGACCATGACGTAGTCGCCCTCGGTAACGACCAGCGCGCTTTCGTATCGCCGCGTGAGACCACGCACCAAGGAGAAGAGGCCTTCCCGCCCCGGGGCAATCCCTGCACTGTGCTGGATATACGTGGGCGAGAAGTACTTTTCAGCTGCCGCAAAGTCTCTCCGATTGAAGAGCGCGTCGAAGGCCTCGAGCACGAGTGCCTTGTTTCTTGCCTCCTGATCCAGGTCTCGAGCCATCGCTCCCCCTGTCGCGCCTTGACGGGAACACCGCGGATCCGCTGGTCGTATATCGGCTCTCCCGGCGCCAGATCACTCGACGCGGGGAGCAACAACTGATTTGCCACTCGAAACTCAGATCGCCAGCACCATGAGGCTGGCTAGCGAGGTGCTCACGGCCTACGCCACTGCACGAATCTCTCCGGTCGGCGCCCAACGTACTAGGAACACCTGCCCACGGGGAGGGGCCAGACGTTAGGTCTCCGACAAGAACGGTCGCGTGCTGCTCACCGGGGCGTCGCGAACGGTGTAAATTCGCCTGCCATGGCACACGTGGTGTTTCTGAGGGGCGTAAACGTCGGCGGACATCGGACGTTTCGGCCGACCACGCTCGTACAACAATTGAAGCGCTACGATGTGGTCAACATCGGCGCAGCGGGGACCTTCGTCGCCCGCGCACCCACGAGCCAAACGCAGCTCCGCGCGGAACTATGCCGCCGGCTTCCATTTGAAACCGTAGTGATCATCTGCAAGGGTCAGGAGCTTCTCGACATCGCGGGCGGCGATCCGTTCGGCGATGAGCCGGTCGGCGCTGGGGTGGTGCGTTTCGTGAGCGTCCTGGCGAAACGTCCGCGACTGGTGCCGTCCCTTCCCATGAGGTTGCCTGCTCAGGGAAAGTGGCTGATGCAGATCCTGGCGACGGAGAAGCGATTCGTGTTCGGGCAATACCGCCGCCATATGAGGACAATCGGTTATTTGGGGAAGATTGACCGGATTTTCGGCGTGCCGGTCACGACCCGCAACTGGAATACGATCACTGCGATCGTCAGGGTGCTAACAAACGGCGCTGCGTGACGACTGGGGCCTTACGGAGATACGCCTCACGTCATCGCTCGCGCCTGCGCTCGGCGCTCAGTGCGGGTGAATTGCTGGTGGGCCCATGATACGCGCCGCATGCCGATGACCGCCACGCGGCTTCGCGCCGTCATCAAGCGCCGCGGGCTCACCTAGGTAGGCGCGCCCAAGGAACTCGGCGTGGACCCGTGCACCGTGCGGAAATGGGTCGGCGGCGAGCGGCGTATCCCCGAGCCGGTCGTGCTGCTGCTCAAGGTTTGGCTCAGCTACCCGCATTCGAGGAGGAGCGACCGATGAGCGCTTCCGCCTTCCAAGACCGAGAGGTCACCAGATCCCTGCCGGCGAGCGTCTGGCAGATCCTGTTCACAAACCACTTGTTGTTCGTGCAAGGCGAGCTTGAAAGGGAAGAGCTCGACGCACCGACCCGGCTCGCGTACGCCACGCAACTCGCAACTCTCTATAGTGCCGCCACCGAAGGACTGCCGGCTACGCTCGACGACGTGCAGACTGGGAGTCGGGAACTGCTGGAGGAGATGATCCAGCGCCTCCTCGGGACATGATAGCCTTTCTTGAACTAGGTCAGAGCTAGGGACTGCTCTCTGAGGCCACATCTCGCGAGTGGCGCGCGGCGTCCCTCCCTGCATTGCGCGTGGCGGGCGTTAGCCCCTCACGTGCGCCGGCCCGCGCTCGTGGCGCTCGCTCTGGTGATCGGAAGTCGAGCGGTGTCAGCCCAAACCGACGAGATCCAGGTGTACGACGGCGCCCTGACGGCGCCGGGCAAGTTCAATCTCACGTGGCACAACAACTTCACGCCCGAGGGCGTGACGACCCCTGCATTTCCCGGGGCCCTTGTTGCTGACAAGTCTCTGAATGGCGTCCCCGAGTGGGCCTATGGCGTCACGGCGTGGTTCGAGGCAGGGCTCTATATGCCGCTCTATAGTATCGGCAAGCGAGACGCCCAGACGGGCGTGATGGTCAACGGTGTCAAACTGCGCCTGCTGTTCGCCGTGCCGCACGTGGACGAGCGGGGCTTCTTCTACGGCGTGAATTTCGAGTTCAGCTACAATGCACGGCATTGGGATGCGCGGCGCTTTACCTCGGAGCTTCGACCGATCATCGGGTGGCACTTGCACCCCGTGGATATCATCGTCAATCCGATCTTCGACACCTCCTATGACGGGTTGAACAACTTGGACTTCGCGCCGGCGACCCGCGTCGCCTGCAATCTGTCCGGTGCCTGGGCCCTCGCCATCGAGGAATACGACAATTTCGGACCCGTCCACCAGTTCTACGCCGGCAATCAACAGACCCATCAGCTCTACGGGGTCGTCGATCACGCGACCAAGGCCCTGAATCTTGAGGCGGGCGTAGGATTTGGACTCACCGACGCGTCGGACAAGATCACGTTGAAGCTGATCCTGTCGCGCGATCTCAATTGATGCTCCGCTTCGGGGGGAGGCTCCCAGGTCCCGCCGGTGCTGCCTGACGCGGCGGGCGGAAGCGTCCGCTGCACGTCTCCGTTCGCAGCACCGGGCCCTTCGGTCCTGTATCATAGCAAGTCACAATGAGCTCCTGCTGCTCTTCATTCTGGGCCGCGAACCAGTGGCAGTTCAGCGACGCCGTCGCCCGGCGCGATCTCAAGCGCTACCGGCAGCATGGGCCCGATGCGACGACCCGCCTGCTGCGCGACGCCATTCTCAGGGCGGGGAACCGGACGACCGTGCTCGATGTTGGCGCCGGTATCGGTGCGCTCGGTTTCGAGCTATTGGCCGCAGGTGCTCAACGGGTGACGGCTGTAGAGGCGGCGCCGGCTTACCTTGCGGCGGCTCGGGAGGAGGCCGGTCGCCGGAGCGTGGCCCATCGGCTCGAGCTGGTGCAGGGCGACTTCGTGGCCGTCGCCGGCGACGTTATGCAAGCCGACGTCGTGGCCATGGACCGAGTCGTTTGCTGCTACCCTAACTACCGACCGCTGCTTGAGGCGGCTATGGGGCGCAGCCGGCGTCTGCTGGCGTTCTCATACCCACGTGACCGATGGTTTGTACGGCTAGCCGTTGCGATGCAAAATCTGACGCGGGCCCTGTTCCGCAATCCGTTCCGGGGTTTCGTGCACTCAGCGCGTGACATTGCAGCCTTGCTCGAGCAGCACCACTTCGTGCGGATCGAACGTCGCGAGACGCTGAAGTGGGCGGCGGATTTGTACGTTCGAGCGCAGGAGGCGCGAACCCGGCCAGCCTCTTGATGTTACGACCCGTGCCGGCGCTCCGTCGATCGAGCGCACCATAGTCCGACCGGGCGGCTCAGTTGGTAGAACAACGGACTTTTAAACCGCTTCTCGTTCGCCGCTAATCGCCGCAAATCAATCCCACTCAATCTGCGAGGACGGGTTCGCTACGGAACGCTGGCATGTGCGTGCGTACGACGTTGGCGCGTCCCGCAGTCTGTCCCGCAGTCTACGAGATGTGCATGGGTCGGTCGAATGTCGCGTTGCGGCCAGTGGAGCTATTGAGCCCCAAGGCTGGACTCGAACCTGCGACTCGTTGATGCGAAAGCGGGGCCGGCTCAGGCGCCCCACCAGCAACGTCACCACTTAGCGGGCGGAAAATCGACACGAAAACACCGAAGCGGGCCCGAATCGCACCCCCGAGACCGTCCCCAGGGGCGCGAAGCCCACGTCTCACGCCCCATCGTTCTGCCGCAGACGTTCTAAATGGGCCACGGCCAAGCAATGTCGTACTTCGCCGAGCGCAAGCTCATCGTCGACTGGAGCGACACGCGGACGCTGTCATCCTCAGCGCCGCAGGCGCGAGGAGATCTCCCGATAACGGAAACAATCGACGAGGTGATCGTTTACCATTCCAACCGCCTGCATGTACGCATAAACAACCGTGGGGCCGACGAAGCTGAATCCCCGGTGCTTGAGGTCCTTACTGAATGCGACGGATTCGGGCGAAGTCGCTGGAATCTGCCGCGTAGCCTTCCAGTGG
>WNFA01000252.1_pt1 | contig 42005 bp, 39 predicted proteins | sample 5400481 | NCBI WGS metagenome assembly WNFA01 (sample SAMN13153340, study PRJNA577476) | soil metagenome | isolation source: 120 cm saprolite under Douglas fir tree site 2 hole 1 replicate 2 | place: USA:California | collected 2015-04-18 | reverse complement strand
AGATGCTGCAATTGAGTCTGGACGGCAAGCGGCTCTATGTGACGAACTCGCTCTTGAGTTCCTGGGATAACCAGTTCTATCCCGATCTGGCAAAAGCGGGGTCCTCCATCTTGCAGGTGGAGTGCGACACGGTGAACGGGGGACTCTCGCTCAACGAGCAGTTCTACGTTGATTTTGGCAAAGAGCCTGCTGGCCCCGCGCGCGCCCACGAGATGCGTTATCCTGGCGGCGACTGCACCTCCGAGATCTGGGTGTAGCGCTAGAGCCAACGCGCGAACGAGCAGCGATGCTTGGTACGATCTGGGAGTTCAGCGGACGCAACGCCATTGGAGGCAATTTCCACTTCGAAGCAGAACATCCGACGTTCAGAACACGGCACAAATCCAGGCCGCCAACGCCGCTATCGCGCCTACTAAAGTCAGGCGGCCTGAAAGGAAAAGGAGGTGTCTGATGGAGACCACGCATGTTCCTGATGTACAGGGACAGAAGAGGACCCCATCTTCTTCGCCCCATCGAGCACCTGTGCTCTGGCCTTGGATCCTGGTCACCGTGGCCTGGACGGTTGCGCTTGTGGCAGCTCTCACCAACCAGAACTATCTGATCAATCATCACTACCTGCTGGAGGAGAGCCATCTGCCAGTGCTGGTGGCGCTGGTCGTCTTCCTGGCAGGCTTCCAGGTGATGACGGTGGGGATGATGTTGCCATCGAGCATGCCCATGCTGTCTATGATGGTGCATGCCAGTCGAAAGCCTGGGCGACCACGCACGAGCCAACTGGCGTTCCTGGCAGGCTATGCAGCCGTCTGGACGGGTTTCGCAGCTGCCGCGTTTCTCGGCGACACGGTGATCCATCAGTTGGTGCATCGTTGGTTGTGGCTCTATCTGCACTCCTGGGTGATTGGGGCAGCTACCCTCGCACTGGCGGGCGGCTTTCAGTTCAGCCCGCTCAAGGAACGCTGTCTCAAACAGTGCCGTAGCCCGTTCAATTTCTTCGTGCACTACTATCGCAAAGGGGTAGGAGCGGCCTGGCGACTGGGGCTGCGCCACGGGGTATTTTGCCTGGGAAGCTGCTGGGCGTTGATGCTGGTGATGTTTGGTCTAGGAGTGGGCAGCCTGGTGTCGATGGCTTTGCTGACAGGGGTGATGGTGGTGGAGAAGACATTCCCAGGTGGGCAGCGCCTGAGTCCGGTGATAGGAGGGGCACTGCTGGGGCTGGCTGTTTTGTGGCTGGTTCATCCCACCTGGCTCTCACTGACTGGCGTATAAGGCAAGGAAGGAGCTGCACATGAGAGCACGCTATCCTGATCAAGAGGGTTTTATCGAGCGAGACGATGTCCGAATCTTTTACGAAGTCTTTGGAACGGGTGAGCCCACGGTGCTCCTGCTCCCCACATGGTCGATCCTTCACTCCCGGCTGTGGAAGGCGCAAGTTCCGTATCTTGCCCGTCATTGCCGGGTCATCACCTTCGATGGACGTGGAAATGGCCGATCGAGCCGACCTGCGAGCGCCGATGCCTACAGCGATAGAGAGTTCGCCGAGGACGCGCTGGCGGTGATGGATGCCACCGCTACACAGCAAGCCGTGCTCGTCTCGTTCTCGTTGGGCGCGTGTTGGGCGCTGCTGCTGGCCGCTGAACACCCTGAGCGGGTTGCTGGGGCAGTGTTTATTGGCCCAGCGCTCCCATTTGGACTGCACCCTCCGCGCATGATGTATTCGTTCGATGATGTCCTGGACACCGACGAGGGCTGGGCCAAGTACAATCGCCATTCCTGGCTCAAGGACTACCGCGGCTTTCTCCAGTTCTTCATGTCGCAGATCTTTACCGAGCCTCACTCGACCAAGCAGATCGAGGACAGCGTGGGTTGGGGGCTTGAGACCACCCCAGAGGTGCTGATCGCGACCGAGGATGCGCCGTTTACGGTGAATGGAGAGACCACCGAGGAGTTCGCCCGCCGCGTGCGCTGCCCGGTGCTCGTCATCCACGGCGATGAGGATGCCATCATCCCACACGCGCATGGTGCCAGGCTGGCTGAGATGACGGGCGGGACGCTGGTGACTATCGAGGGCGGTGGACATGGTCCCGAGTGCCGTGACCCGGTGAAGGTCAACCTGCTGCTGCACGACTTCATCAAGCCGTCGCCCTCCCCCGCCTCGACGTGGGTGCGAGCCAGGAAGCGACGCAAGCGCGCCCTCTACATCTCGTCGCCCATCGGGCTTGGCCACGCCCAGCGCGACGTCGCCATCGCCGACGAGTTACGCCGACTGCGGCCCGACCTCGAGATCGACTGGCTGGCCCAGCACCCCGTCACCGAAGTACTCAAGGCACGCGGCGAGCGCATTCACCCGGCCAGCGCGCACCTGGCGAACGAGTCCCGCCACATCGAGAGCGAATCCGCCGAGCACGACCTCCACTGCTTCCAGGTCTGGCGGCGCATGGACGAGATCCTCGTCGCGAACTACATGCTCTTCCATGACGTGGTGAACGAGGAGCAGTACGACCTGTGGATCGGTGATGAAGCCTGGGAGCTTGACTACTACCTGCACGAGAACCCCGAGGAGAAACGGGCCGCCTACGTCTGGCTGACGGACTTTGTCGGCTGGCTGCCCATGCCCGACGGTGGCAGACACGAAGCCTTCCTCACCGCTGATTACAACGCAGAGATGATCGAGCACATCGAGCGCTTCCCTCGGCAACGGGATCGAGCCATCTTCGTTGGTAACCCCGAGGACATCGTTCCTGACACCTTCGGCCCGGATCTCCCTGCCATCCAGGCCTGGACGAAGCAGCATTACGACTTCGCCGGCTACATTACCGGGTTCGATCCGGCAGCCTTCGCCGATCGGGAGGCGATTCGGGCGGAGTTGGGTTACGCCCCCGACGAAAAGGTGTGTATTGTGGCGGTCGGCGGCTCTGGTGTGGGCCATCACCTGCTACGGCGGGTCATGGCTGCGTTTCCCGAGGCGAAGCGGCGCGTGCCGGAACTGCGTATGGTCGTCGTGGCCGGTCCGCGGATCGATCCGCAGTCACTCCCCAAAGTGGAGGGGCTCGAAGTACGCGCCTATGTCCACGAGTTGTACCGTCACCTCGCCGTGTGCGACCTGGCAGTCGTGCAGGGCGGGCTGACCACGGCGATGGAACTGACAGCGAATAAGCGCCCGTTTCTGTACTTCCCCTTGCGTCACCATTTCGAGCAGAATTTCCACGTGCGGTACCGGCTTGATCGCTACCAGGCGGGTCGCTGTATGGACTTTGAACAGGCAACGCCAGAGGTCATCGCAGCAGCGATCGCAGAGGAGATTGGCCGGAAGGTCGTGTACCGGGATGTTGAACACGACGGGGCAGCGAGGGCCGCAGCCCGGATTGCCGAACTGCTCTGAGTTGATGTGCATGCTGCTCGTCCAGCGGACAGATATTTGCATGCAGCATGCACGAGCTCGTCTGGTGTGCTCGAACAGCTCGGAGACCGCCAGTCTCTTTGTTGACTAGAAGGGGCTACGGCGGCCTTGGGCGTGGGAGGGAAGTTCTAGCGATCAAAAAGAGCACATGCAGCTTGTCTGCTCGTTTACCTACAACAACTTTTACATACACCCAGACGCACCCCGCTACTAGTTAAAAACAATATGATGCGCTATAATAGACTCACATGCCCTGCTAGACTGAGTGGCGAGATGAAACGGCATTCATTAGTACGGGTGGACTATTGAAACACAAGGAGGGTATAGAACCGTGCCGTGGTGTAAGTTCTTCATACCCAAGATGGCCGCGCCGGGGATCAGGCCGGGTGATCCCGATTTAAACGATCATATCATGTATGGCAAGTGCATTAAGGGGCACGTGCTCAAAGATGCCGATGATTGGATTCTGTGCGAAAACTTACCGGCGCCTGATGCAAAATGCTGGCAAGAAGGCGGAGATACTATTTTTTCATTGAGGTATCGCAAGCGCCATGGGGCACCGGCTGGTACAGGCACACCAGAAAATACCGCAACTCAACCCGCTAAGCCCTGAGGACAAATGGGTAAGCAAACTCTGCCATCATCATTACGACCTGCACCTGAACAATTAGAGCGCGTTCACTTTTTTCTATTACAATGGTATGCCGCCGCACGACGCGATTTGCCCTGGCGCTCTACAGATGATCCATACGCTATCCTTGTTTCTGAGATTATGCTTCAGCAGACACAGGTGGACCGCGTACTGCCAAAGTACCAGCAATTCCTGGCCACTTTTCCAACGCTGGCTGACCTCGCTACCGCTCCCACGGCTGATGTGATCTCGATCTGGGCCCCGTTAGGCTATAATATGCGAGCGGTTCGACTCCAGGCTATTGCGCGCCAGGTAATCGCCGAGTATGGAGGACGTATCCCCGACACGATTGAGGAACTGCTGAAACTGAAAGGCATCGGTCGCTATACCGCCGGTGCAATTGCCTGTTTTGCTTACAAAAAGCAGGTTGCCACGGTCGATACTAATATCTACCGTGTGCTGCATCGCATTTTTCTAGGCCTGGAGCATCCTGAACCTAAGCTCAGTAACGATCAGATGCTGGCATTAGCCGAAGGGGTATTGCCTGGCAGCAAGGCATACGATTGGAACCAGGCACTTATGGACCTTGGCGCTACCACCTGTACCAGCAATAACCCGCAGTGCGTGCAGTGTCCATTGCAAGAGGCATGTAATGCTTATAGGGAGATGCGCCAGCACAGTCTCTTTCCATCGGGAATGGTGCTACGCCAACTGCGTAAGGTGGCAGAGAAGAAGACGACATACCAGGCCCAGCCATTTACCAGCACGAACCGTTATTTTCGTGGCCGTATCGTCGATCATTTGCGTTCTTTACCCGCCGGCCAGCGTATTCCACTGGCTACACTAGGACTAAAAATCAAACCAGAATTTAGCGATGATGATATACTCTGGCTACAGAAACTCGTTGATGGGCTGGCGAAAGACGGACTTATTGATTGCGCTGATGACGGTGTACGACTACCGTAGACCCTGCTACCTTTCAGGTAGAAACACTCTTGTTCTGCATGCTACAGTATTATGTAATCAGGTGCTTTTGGCCTTTCAAATCACTATGTTGTTAACTCTACCTGGCCAGGTGTACTGAAGTTGAGATTCTCGGCGTGATAATTGTAATGCTATTTTTTCATGGAGGAGCGCAACGTTGCAACTCAAAAGCTTTGATGACATCACGAGGACCTACCGGCATATCTTTCTCTCGCCACATTTCGATGACGCTGTCTACTCCTGCGGCGGCACCATTGGAGTACAGGCGAGTGTAGGGTTGCGCCCACTGGTAATCACCGTTTTTGGAGGGGTACCCTCTCCAACCATTGAACTAAGCCCGTTTGCAGCACAGATACAGAGAACAATGGGCTTCCGCCCGAACCCGCAAATCGCAGTGACCTCACGGCGCGAAGAAGATGCCCGTGCGCTCGATTACCTGAAAACAGATTACCTCTGGCTTGATTACCTGGATGCGATCTATCGCGGCGCGCCTGCATACTACATGGAGGAAAACCAGTTAGTAGGTGGAGAGGTTCATCCCGGTGACCTGTGGATTGACAGAGAACTGGCCGAAAAACTTGTCGCTCTACACGAACGCCTACCCGATACGGTCTGGTACGCCCCACTTGGGGTGGGCCGTCATGTCGATCACCAGATCGTGTCTTCTGCCATCGATCGTCTAATCCAGCGGGGGGCAAATGTCAAATTGTACGAGGATTTCCCCTATGTTCTACGGGCGGGTGCCCTGCAAGTGCGACAGCAGGAATTTGGCGGAACGCTGGAACCTGCATTTGTAGAAATGTCCGAGATGCTCCACCTGCGCCAGGAGGCAGCGGTGATGTACACCTCCCAGGTAGAGCTAAACTTCGGCGACAGGGAAACAATGCTTAGGAAGATGGATGAATATTCGCATGGCATCCGGCCGGTGCAGACGGTACACCTGGAGCGGTACTGGACGGCACGTGGGGCCTGATTCTTCAGAAATGACGCCTTAAGCATTGCTACTCGTTAGCGTCAGAGCGAGCGCTGTTTAGTGCTCGCCCACGCCATCCTGTGCAGCTACAACAGACACAAGCGATACAAAGGGTGCGCCACAGCTTTTTGCACACAGCATATCCGGACAAAAGATGTGGGGCTGATGCGAAGAAGTACGGATCTTACTTGACAACGCGGAACCAAAGATCGGTTCTCGTCGGGGACTCGAACACCCTCGTTCTTTCCAGTTTCATCTGCTTATTGCCTCCAGGCTCGAAAAAGCGAAGACCTTCACCAAAGAGGACAGGGACGATGCCAATATGGATTTCGTCAACCAGCCCGGCTCGTAGGCATTGCTGAGCGGTATTCGCGCCACCTATCACCATGACATGTTTATCCCCTGCGGCGGCTTTTGCCTTCTCAATCGCACTTTGGATGCCATCGGTGACGAAGGTCAACGTCAACTGGTCGTTCTCTCCTTTGGCCACCTGTTCTGGAACATGATGAGTCAGGACAAAGATCGGCACTTGAAATTCGTAATCCGTGATATCCCCCTCTGCCATGTCGTAGGCACGTCGGCCCATCACCACCGCGCCTGTCGTCTGTATTTCTTCCTGTAACATCTCTGTTCTTCGCAACGCTTGCAGATCCGGATACAGGCGGCTCACATCACCATGGCGATCATTCATAAACCAATCCAGTGACATGGTTGCACCTACAATAACTTTTCCCATAACACCTCCATAGAATGAGTGAATGTTTCTACGCCACAAGCTTACTCGCTTCCACTGAAAAAAACTTCTCCGATCTTGCTCTTTCCCCGCACATGTCTGTAAATTTTTTGCAATGGAGGTTGTCTCTTTTTCCTCCAGAAAAAGAGCTGTGTCTCTCGTGCCATTACGGGAACTGAAGAAGTCCGATGATGTTCCCATCTGCGTCTTTGACAGAGGCAATCAGCTTCCCCCCACCGACATCTGTGACCGCTTGCTGTGTATGTGCGCCAGCGTCTAACAATGCTTGCAGACTCTGCTGAATGTCGCTCACGTGGAAGTAACCGACAGGTCCCGTCATGCCTTGGTTGTGGCCATGAGGATCTAACCCTATTTCCTGGTCTCCCACCCGAAAGCCAACATAATACGCCTCATCCGCATAAGGCTCTACGCCCAAAAGCTTGCGGTAGAGCGTCTTCGCTTGAGCTAGGTCTGTGACGGGATAGATGACTGTTCTGATACCTTGATTCATGAAGAACTCCTTCTACTAGCTGAACATCCAGGTTTTGATCGAGACGTTGCCGCCCACCCGGCGCTTCCACGAGAGCCGGTGTCCCTGTCACATCGGGTGGGTTTCGCTCGTCATTACTATGACGAAACGAAACGAGGGAAGGTGACCGATGGACGAAGTGGCACACCCCGATACAAACGTTACAAGCGATACAAGTGTTACAAATGTTACAAAAAAGTTTGCTCATCTTCCAAGTTCCTAATATACATTGCAGAAAAAACCAGCTTGTTGTAACGTGCACCCCACTAATCACCCAAAGCGTTTATTTCATTTAACAGCAAGCAACATGTAATAAGTGAATTATCTGGCGGGGGGATTAAAATGCCTATACTGTTATGTTCTTATAGGGTGGGTACTTTGAATTTGAGTACAGAGCAATAGAACGTTCCTAGAGGCTAGCTATCCTATGAGTATTGATATCACAAATTCGCCACCGATCTCACAAAATGGCAAGGCGCCGGTTGCAACGCATACCGTTTACCTGGCGCTTGGTTCCAACATGGGAGATCGTCGTGGTAACCTGGCTGCCGCGTTGCAGCGTCTACGGGATGTGATGGAGATTTCGACCATCTCGTCTATCTACGAAACAGAGCCAGTTGGCTATCTTGACCAACCACGCTTCTTGAATGCCGTTTGTCGCGGCAAGACCGCACTCTCTGCGGATAAACTGCTGAAATATGCCAAGGATGTTGAAGTGGCCATAGGCAGGCAATCGACCTTTCGTAATGGCCCACGTCCAATAGATATCGATATTGTCTTTTATGATGACCTGCATATTACGCAAGAGAATCTGATCGTACCCCACCCACGTGTGGCAGAACGGGCTTTTGTTCTGGTTCCGCTGGCGGAGATTGCGCCTGATGTGATCGATCCTGTGAGCGGGAAGACCGCACAGGAACTATTAAATGCTGTCTCACAAGTGGGTGTGCAGAGACTGGAGCCGGGTCTGCGCATCGCACTCGATCGAGACATCCAAAGTGGCCAACCTGCTGTGCACGTGCGCCTTGGACGCACGGGCGTCGTTGGCATCACTAAGGCCATCCTGATCGGGGACCAAGAGGGACAGCAACAATGGTTCAATGCAGCATTTGACTTGTATGCCAGCCTGGATGCGAGCCACGCTGGAGTGCACATGTCTCGTTTCAGCGATGCCCTGGATGAGGTTATGGAGGATATCGGTAACAATGCGTGGCCTAACATCGAGGTGCTTGCCGAGTATATAGCCAAAACCATTGTTGAGAAGCAGGAAGCACTCAGGGCCGAAGTGCATATTCGCACCGCCTATCCGCTCCAGAGGTGGACACCGATCTCGGGTCGCCCAACCCAGGAGGTTTACGGTTTGCTCGCCCAGGCCGTCGCCACAAAAGAGTATTCAAGGCGCCTGGTGGGAGTGGAAGTCGAGGGCATGGTCGCCTGTCCATGCGCACAAGACATGGTTCACTCGTTTGCGCGCGTGCGTTTGCAGGAAGAAGGCTTTCCAGAAGATGTGATTGAGAAGATGCTGAATGTCACGCCGCTGGCAACACATAACCAGCGCGGGCGAGCGACGCTCATGATTGGCACAGATCAGAATCTGGACGCCAGGGACCTGATCGATCTTGCCGAAAGCGCCATGAGTTCTGAAAATTATGGCTTGCTTAAGCGCCCCGATGAACTGTATATCGTCAATAAAGCGCATGCCAACCCTCGTTTTGTCGAAGACGTAGCGCGCGAAATTCTACGGGCCGTGATTGAGAAGTACACGGCTTTGTCCGACGAGGCTTTTGTGTGGGTATGCCAGCGCAACGAGGAAACGATCCACAAATATGATGTGGAGGCCGAGGGCTGGGGGACATTTGGCGAACTACGTTCAGAAATTTTGAGAAATGCGAGCATCGAGCGTCATACTACTAGAGAAGAGTGGTTAGGTCTTACAGGCCCGGCGGGAAAGTAGCTCTGCACCTCTTGCCGGTGTCAGGTCGCGAGGAATCAGATTACCAATTTATCCTATTAACAAGCCTACTTAACCATGCTATAATGCGGGTACGATGATTTATATGAAGGTGTAGTTCTTACACCTTCCTAGAATGTGTGCGAACACAAGGAGCGTTTGTGGAAGGAGTTTTGCTGGACTCTGGTCAGTTGGCGAGGGCAGCAGTAGATATCGCATCTGACAAAAAAGCCTCGGATGTCATTCTATTAGATATACGAGATGTGACTACTATTGCGGATTACTTTGTGATCTGCAGCGGTAATAGTCACCGTCAGATTCAGGCCATTGCTGATGCCATTGAAGAACAATTAGAGGAACAAGGCGCTAAACTGTTTCATCGAGAGGGTGTTGCTGAAGCCGGCTGGATACTACTGGACTTCGGAGATGTCATCGTACATGTCTTCGGGTCAAAGGAACGGGAATACTACCGCCTGGAACGCCTCTGGAGCGAAGCAAAGACAGTAGTATACTTACAATAACTCTACTATTCAGACAAGGTGATCAATGATGACATTTTTTCGTAACCGTATGTTTCTCGAAGGCATTGCGCTTGGTGGCATTTGCGGCGTAATCATTGGTTCAATTATAGCCTTTACCCTGGGCGAAAATAGTGTTGAGGCCCTGCGCCGGGTCATTAATGAGCGCATTCCTGGGCGTCGCAAAGTACCTTTTGAATACTTATCCCAGTGAAAAGCAACACGAAGGTATAGGTTCTCATGGATGCACGTGTGCGGGTAGGCTTAGCATCAGCGTTACTTACGATAACGCTTTTTTTGATTGCTGCTGCCCCGTACACCTCTCCCGCAAGCACACAACATGGATGCGCCTCACCGATCCCTCCACCTATAGCAGGCTCTCTCGTACCCGCGCCTGCAGTTCCTGGCAGCGTGCTGATTAACGAAGTGCTCTCGATGCCCGGTTCACACTGGAATTGCTCAGAAACAAACAAAACCTTCTCTCTAAACAGCGACTCCTGGGTAGAGCTCTACAACCCTCACAATCAGCCCTATAATCTTTACGCGGTGCACGCCAGCTTTGACAACGCCTCAAGCTCCAAACCTCAGTACGACTTTCCCCCTGGGGCCGCAATCGCTCCACACGGTTACCTTGTGCTTTTCCCTGACACCTACTCGGAAACGCTGCTAACTGGAGCAGTTCTGCGATTGGTGATTGCAGGCGTAACGATTGACCAGGTAACTCTGCCAGCGGTCCCTGTCGATCACTCATATGCTCGCATCCCTGATGGCGGCAATACCTGGCAGATAACCAACACTCCTACCATTGATGCCAGCAATATGCCTTCACAGGAAAGCCCTACTCCGGCCTCGTCATCTCCTAATCAAGGATCCGGCAGCGGAGTTTCCGGTAATAACGGTAATAGTAGTTCGACGCCGGTACTTGTTACCGGGACGCAGCCCGCCTGGAGCATCCTTCAACTACCCGCTCCACCCCCGGCCGCCACTCCTGCGATAAGCTCAACACCGGAATCCTCCGCTCTATTGCCAACGCCTGTAAGTATTGGAGCTGATTTGCCCCGGCGCATACTACTGACAGTACTGGCTACCGGGCTGGCCTTGACGTCCCTCTGGTGCTGGCGACTCTTCCATACATCCTGATACAAACTCTGCCTCTGCATGCAATTTTCTCTCGCGTGAACTTCTTCCCTTTGCTCAATTTACGTGGTATGATCTGCATATAGCGATAGTTGACAGGAGGATATCAGCCACTCACCGGCAAAATTGGCAACACGCCTGGAGAATCGACATCATGAGCATCACAGAACTTCCACCACCTGTAACAACTCCTTTATTTGAGCGCATGACAGCAGCGAAGAAAGCGGAAGTGGTGCGCGAACTGAGTGACTTGCTCGGAGCGCGTTACGTCTTATATACACCTTACGATTTGATGCTGTATGAGTATGACGCCTCGATTGACCGCAGTACGCCAGACGTGGTTGTGCTACCGGCCACGACGGAAGATGTAGTTGCGATCGTCAAAATTGCGGCTCGTCATCATGTACCGGTGGTGCCCAGGGGCGCAGGTACAGGCCTGAGCGGCGGCGCCATTCCTATTTATGGCGGCATTGTGATTGCATTTGCCCGCATGAATCGTATCCTTGAGATTGATTACGATAACCTGCGCGCTGTCGTGCAACCAGGCCTGGTGAATCTGCACCTGAGCAACGCACTCAATCCTCAAGGATACTATTATGTACCAGATCCCAGCAGCCAGCGTTCTTGCACCATCGGCGGCAATGCAGGCGAAAATGCCGGCGGCCCCCATACGCTGATCTACGGCGTTACCACAAACCACGTGCTGGGATTAGAGATTGTCACTCCAGAGGGCAACGTGGTGCAGGTAGGCGGTTGGACATACGATACGCCTGGTTATGATCTTACCGGCTTGTTGATCGGGTCTGAAGGGACACTATGCATTGTTACCAAGATCATTGTACGCATTGTGCACCTGCCTGAAGCGGTTAAAACCCTGGTGGCTGTCTTTGATACGATGGATGATGCCTCGAACACCGTCTCTGAGATCATCGCTTCCGGCGTGATACCCGCAGCCATTGAGATGATGGATGAGATGATTTTACAAGCGGTTGAGGCTGATACCCACGCAGGCTATCCGCTCGATGCTGCCGCCGTTCTGTTGATGGAAGCGGAGGGGCTACGCGAAGCAGTAGCGGAGCAGGTGGACAAGATTGTGAGTATTTGTAACAAACACCACGCTCGCAGTGTGCGTATTGCCGCTAACGAGACGGAACGCCAATTGTTCTGGTCTGGTCGCAAGAATGCCTTTGGCGCGGTTGGGCGTATCAGCCCTGAGTTTTATGTACAAGATGGGGTTGTACCACGTACTCGTCTACCCTATGTACTGCGGCGAGTCGGTGAGATCTGTGCCAGCTATGGCCTGAAAGTGGGCAATGTTTTTCACGCCGGTGATGGTAACTTACACCCATTGATCCTCTTTGATTCACAGATTCCAGGCGAAGTCGAGCGCGTGCGCAAAGCCGGGCATGAGATACTCGAGGTATGCGCGGAGGCAGGGGGCACGATTACCGGGGAACACGGCGTCGGGATAGAGAAGCAGGAAGAAATGGCTCTCATCTTCAACGAGGTCGATCTGCGTGTGATGCAACAGGTGCGAGAAGCATGGAATCCGCGCCAGTTGTTTAATCCAGGGAAGCTTTTCCCAATGCCAGGCCGTTGTGCCGAGATGAAGCAATTGTAAGGATCGAGGGTAATGGTCGAGATTGAGACGTTCGCAACCACCATACAGCAATATGCTCCCACTGTTCAGCTCACCAGTGAGCCTGGCGAATTGCGAAATTACGCTGTAGATGGCTTGCTGCCGCGTTTAGTGGTCATACCAGATTCAGTTGAGCAGGTAGCACAAATTGTAGCGCTGACGAACCAGCAAGGTTTAAGGTTGCTGACTCGCGGAGGCGGTTCACGTATAAATCTAGGTGGGATACCTGAGCAAATTGATGTATTGCTCGAAACCACGAAATTGACACGTCTGCTTGAGCATGAAGCGCCCGATCTTACCTGTCACGTTGAAGCAGGTATTACCCTGGCAGCTTTACAGGCTCAATTGGCGACAAAGGGACAGTGGTTAGCGCTCGATCCGCCGGATGCTGAACAGGCCACCTTAGGTGGAATCCTGGCATCGAATGCCAGCGGGCCAAAACGCTTGCGCTATGGCTCGGCGCGTGACATAGTAATCGGGCTGCGGGTTGTGCAGGCCAGTGGGGATATTGCACGCAGCGGCGGGCGCGTCGTCAAAAACGTCGCGGGCTACGACCTCAACAAACTCTATATCGGGTCACTGGGAACGCTCGGCATCATTATCGAAGCGAACTTTAAGCTGCAGCCTCTTCCTATCAGCGAGCGTACATTCCTACTTACCTTTCTGAACGCGGCGGATGCCATGCAGACTGTCATCACCATCCTGGGTTCGCTGCTCACACCCAGCGCTGTTGAATTGATTGACGCCAGAGCAGCAAGTGATATGAACGATTTCTTTGGCCTGAACCTGCCAACGAACGGCTACACTTTAGCAGTCAACTTTGAGGGAAGTGCAGTAGCGATCGACCGCCAGTCAGATGAAACGCGGTCGCTCGCACGTAAAAATGGCGCCCTGCTAAGCGATGACCTGACCGGTGAAGCACAAGATCAGTTCTGGGATGTCGTGCGCGAACATACACAAGGGTCAGTAACCTGTAAAGTGGCTGTACTGGTATCGCAGGTAGCCTCTTATCTCCAGAGGATTGAGCAGGTCTGTCGGCGTAATGAGCTTGAAGCGGCAGTTGTGGCGCATGCCGGCAATGGTATCCTGTATATTGAATTGCGACCAGGAGATGCAACGCCTCGCCTCGTAGAAGCGATTAGAGAGCTTCGTCTCTATGCACAAGAGGCGCGTGGCAGACTGGTCGTAGAACGCTGTCCCATTGATCTGAAACGCCTCACCAGCGTGTGGGGTGAGTCTGGCCCGGATTTTTATCTGATGCAGCGACTCAAACAGCAGTTTGATCCAGATGGTACGTTTGTCAAAGGGCGTTTCATGGGGGGATTGTGAGTCTAGAGGCATCAACACCTGCGAGAATAACTCCCGCATTGATCGTTACGGCCCATCCTGAATTTATGCGTACGGCATTCGACGAACTCAAACGGTTTGACAGAAGCCTGCAAAGTATTGAGTTGCTAAGCCCAGGCGTCTTGTTATGCGGGTTTGCCCAAGAAACGCAGGATGCCACGACACTAATGCGCCTGGCAGCAGAACAGCGGCCAATTTTCGTGCGGCATCTTGCGCCTGTACAAGCGATCATTGACTTGAGCAATACCGATGATGATATCGGCGCAATGGCTCTAGCCATAGCGGACCTGCCGACATTTGCGCTCCTGCAGCGCGGACAGCATTTTGCTGTTCAAACCCGCCTGCTGTCAACCGAGGCCACACTCGCAGGCAACAACAAACGGACCTATAGCAGCGGGATCGTCAATCAACTTCTTGCGGGGGCTATTGCGGAGGAAACCGGCGCGGTAGAGTCTATCAAAAAGCCGCAGATTGTTGTTTCGCTGCTTTGTACAGTGGAAAAAGGATACCTGGGTATATCTCCTGTCCAGGACAACCTGAGCGACTGGCCTGGAGGTGCCCGGCATTTCGCACAGACGCCCGAACAGATCAGTCGGGCTGAGTTTAAACTGCTAGAAGCGCTGGAGGTGTTTGGTGTATCGCTACCAGCGCGGGGAAGAGCTCTCGATCTCGGCGCTGCTCCTGGCGGCTGGACGCGCTTGCTACTAGAGGCAGGGATGCACGTAGTTGCAGTTGATCCGGCAAAACTTGATCCCCGCCTGTCAGGGCAAACTCATCTAGAGCACTATCGTGGCTACGCTGAGGCATACCTGGAAGATGCGGTTAAACGGCACAGGCGATTTGATATGATCACTAACGACATGCGCGTGGATGCTCGCCAGGCGGCGCGCTCGATCGTGGAGGCTGGTGCATGTTTAAGCAATGATGGGTTCATCATCAGCGTGCTAAAGCTGCCACACGCAACACCAGAAATCAATCCCTTGAAAAATTTGAGGGAAGCCCTGGGATTACTTAACAGGCATTATGGCATTGTGCAAGCCAGACAGCTTTTTCATAACCGTCAAGAAGTAACCGTACTCACAGCCAGGCCGCAATCAGCACGGTTGTAACCATTGTGACCCGGGAGGTAGCAATTATGTCGCTCGAATCGCCGAAACTACTAACCACAATCCTCACGCCACCTGTTCAGGGGCCGTTACGTCCTCACACGCATACCTACGACTTAATGCGCCAGTGTATTCACTGTGGTTTCTGCCTCCCTACCTGCCCGACATATGCGGTATTGGGCGTGGAAATGGATTCTCCTCGCGGGCGTATTTATCAAATGCAGGCTATTGCCGAAGGACGCATGGCAATCTCACCCGAATTTGTAGAACACATGTATTGCTGCCTTGGCTGCCGCGCTTGCGAGACTGCCTGCCCCTCCGGGGTACAGTTCGGCAAGTTGATCGAGGCTGCGCGCGAACACATCCAGTTGGAGGTTGCTCATACACCTCTGCTTGACGGACTAAAGCAGGCTAAAGAAGAGATCGCTGAACCTGCCGGTACGGCAGATTATCCTTTACATGAGCACGCGACCGGGCAACCTACCCTCGAGTCACTTACTGAAAGACTGTTACGGCGCTTCTTTTTTGATCTCATGCTCCCTTCGCGCGCGGTCACATCGCTTGTGTTTGCAGGCTTGAAGATATATCAGAGAAGTGGTCTACAATCCCTGGCGCATCGTACAGGCTTACTTGACGCGGTAAATGCTCTACCCATGCCGCTGCAGGGGCAGTTGAAAACGCCGGAAGCGCTCATGCCTGCCGCAAGTGGCGACTTGTTCCCACAGCCCTTGCCGGAGATCACTCCTGCATTGGGGAGAAAACGTTATCGCGTAGGTTTTGTAAGCGGTTGCATCATGGACCAGGTCTATCGCACTATCAACGAGGCAACGCTTCGTGTGCTAGTAGCCAATGGTTGCGAAGTAATTACACCTCGCGGACAGCAATGTTGCGGCGCCTTACACGTCCACGCAGGCGAAGCAGAACGTGGAAGACAACTCGCCCGCCACAATATCGAGGTGTTCGAGCCATATAATTGTGACGCGATTATCATAAACTCCGCGGGCTGCGGTTCAAATCTCAAGGAGTACGGGCACCTACTGCGCGATGACCCGGCATATGCAGCTCGCGCAAGTGCATTTAGCGCAAAAGTGAAAGATGTAAGTGAGTTTCTGACGAGTATTGACTGGAATCGCGAGATGGGCACGGTGAAACGCACAGTCACCTATCACGATGCCTGTCACCTGTTCCATGGGCAGAAGGTCAAACAGCAGCCGCGCGAATTACTCAAAGCTATTCCAGGACTGAATCTGGTCAACCTCAAAGAGGCCGAGTGGTGTTGCGGAAGCGCTGGCATCTACAATATAACAAACCAGGAGATGGCATCACAGCTTTTAGAGCGCAAGATGAACAATATCGCTGCTACAGGTGCAAGTGTGATTGCTACCGGTAACCCGGGTTGTATGATGCAAATTGCCCTGGGTGCGCGACAGCGTGGTTTGGAAATAGAGGTGGTACATCCTATCCAGTTGCTAGATGAAGCCTACCAGGCGGGTGGGCTCTATACTCTTCCCCCGGCTGATAAAGAGGTAGAGCAGAAACGACGACGCACAGTGGCACTTGGTATCGGCATCGGGTTACTGATAGGGCTACTGCTGGCACGCCGTCGCCGCCATCGCCGTTAGCCGAGGCAGAAGGCTTCTACCGATCGATATCATTGGACGTTTGCCATTGTTCGCGCAACTGCTGTGCCCTGGTGAAAGCCTGGATCAGATTGCCGTCGTGAGAGGCGATTTGATCGCGAATTACACTCAACTCCCTGATATACTCATTTAGCCAGCGGGCAATGGATTCGCTGTTGGTCAGGCAGATATCACGATACACTTCAGGGCTGCCACCTGCCAGGCGCGTCATATCGCGAAAGCCGCTTGCAGCCAGAATTGCGGCATCCCCCCATGCCGCACCCTCAGCCACGGTATTCATAAGTACGACTGAGGCTACAAAAGGCAAATGGCTCACACTAGCGACCTGTCCATCATGCTCCGCGGGTTCCAAAAAGCGTACCCGTGCTCCAAGTATCTCAACGAGCCTCGATACTTTATCAATTGCCAACGGAGAAGTGTGTTTTGTGGGAGTAAGGCAATAGACACGATTTTGGAAAAGCGTAGCGCTCGCAGAGTCAACGCCGCTCAGTTCCTTTCCTGCCATAGGATGCCCGCCGACAAATAATACAGGTGCCGGTAGATACTCTTCTGCCCAATTAATGACCTGCGTTTTCGTGCTGGCAACATCGGTGACTACCGATCCAGGCGAGGCCACCGTAGCTATGTTTTGTAATAGCGAGCGCATCGCTCCAACCGGCGTAGCCAAAATGATTAATTCAGCGCCGCGCACTGCATCGGTTAATGCATCATAGGGTTGATCTATCGCTCCAATTTTGCGTGCACGATCGGTTACACCCTTCCCAAGATCGTAGCCGGTGACCTGCTGGGCCGATTTTGCATTGCGGAGTGCCAGGCCTATTGATCCGCCAATAAGTCCTAACCCAATGATTGCTACCCGGTTAAACATAGCTGCCTCTTTCATTTTCGACTAATCTCATCCTCATTAGTATTTTACCATAATCCCGAAGCCGGTAATCTCCGGTTCATCTCTGCCGGACACGCCTTGTCTATTGAAGAGCAAATCTGTATACTACTAAACAGGCGGCGTTCCATTTTATTTTTGTCGAATGTTCCTTTTTCCTGGAAAGGAGGCAACTCATGGCATCCGAAGCAAGTGGTATATCCCATCCCGTAGCAGGAGCAGGCAGCACCGCCGCTGCCGTGATCGCGCGCCAGGATCGCATTCCCACCTGGGCGCTCTCCTACCTTTTCATTGGTATCATTGGTGTTGGTTTTCTCTTTACCTTCTTCGACATCTTTGACATCACCGTCTCGTTCATCCAGACCTGTACACAGATCGTTTCTGGCTGTACACCGGTGAATGCAGCCAACTACCTGGGGCTGCCCGTCGAGCTGAACCTGGCGGGCTACGTCGTCGGGGCATTGATCCTGGCCCCCCTCGCGGACAGGTTCGGCAGAAGAGAGGTGCTGCTGTTTACTCTGCTCTTGACGGGCATCGGCTCACTGTACACTGTCTTTGTCCCGAACTACGCCAACTTCGTCATTGCGCGTGCCATCACCGGGATTGGCATCGGCGCTGACCTGGCGCTTGTCAATGCATACATCAACGAAGTGGCACCCAGCGCAGGTCGTGCCAGGTACACCTCTCTGATCTTTATCATGTCTTCGCTGGGGGCTTTCTTTGGCATCTGGTTAGGACTGATCCTGACGACACCACCGGCTCCCTTCCCACTGGGACTGTCCTTCGCAGTCGCCGGGCCAATGTTTCAAGGCAATGGCTGGCGGATTATGTATGCCATCGGTGCTGTGCTGGCGCTGGTGGGCGTCCTGCTGCGTTTCCAGTTACCGGAGTCGCCGCGCTGGCTCATTTCGCGAGGACGCGTAGACGAAGCAGACACAATTGTAGCGGGTATGGAGGAGCGAGCGCGCAGGAGGATGCCGGACCTGCCTGCCCCTGCCGAAATCCCTGTACAGACGGGCGCTACCAGAATTCCGTACGCGGAAATCTTCGGCAATAAACTCTACCTGAGCCGCACCATCCTGCTGCTCGTGGTCTGGTTCCTGGGGTACGTCACGGTCTATGCGATTGCCCAGGGTCTCACCTCGCTGCTGGACGGCTTGCACTATCCCCCACCCGAATCGGGCATGATCGCCGCCTTCGGCACCTTTGGCTTCATTTTGACCGCCGTCTTCGCCTACTTCTTTGGGGAGCGCCTGGAGCGCAAGCTGTGGCTGCCGATCGCGGCCTTGCTCACGCTGATCGGCGGGGTCCTGATTGGGGTGGCCGGGCCTAACAACTTCGGGTTTGCCGCTTTCGCGGCAATTGTCACCTTCTTTGGTTTTAACCTGTGGGTGCCGATGACCTACACCTGGTCAACGGAGAACTACCCCACACGGGCGCGCGCAACAGGCTTTGCGCTGGTGGACGGCGTCGGCCATCTTGGCGGTGGCGTCGGCATCCTGCTCATCGCTCCGCTCATCCCCACGCTGATCGCTAATCTGGGACTTACAACGGGGCCAATCGTCATGTTCGTGATTATTGCCGCCTTCCTGATCGTGGCTGCCATCATCGCCCAGTTTGGCACTGCGACCAGGCAGAAGCGGTTGGACGAGGTCTCACCGTAGCCGAAGCGCGCCGGTGTGATCTCGCCTTGCGAGCTAACCAGATAACCGTGCAGGACTGAGACGACTGGCGAACTGGCCATTCCCGTCTTATGGGAATGGCCAGTTCGCCACATACCGGATTCCTGATGATCTATGAGCAGGTTGGATGGTAGTATCTCAACCGAGGGAGAACCTTGATATCAGTATCAAAAACAACTGGATCTGGTCAGGCATTTTCAAGGATGCGAGCAAACGCCTGTAGATAGCTCGAGTCAGCGCATTGCTTTCGGAGCATCCAATACTCTGCACCCCAAAAGAGGTACGCATACAGGGAGGCTTCTTGTCGAGACCAGCGCATGCAGGTGTTATAGTTGGCGATGACGTGTTCCGGCAAACAACTGTACATACCCTGCCCGTCTGGATTGGGCGGGGTCGTCACCGTCTCCCACGGCTCTGCCTGTCCCTCAGCAATCATCAGTTTTTGCTCATGCGTGCGGGCCCATGTGAACAACTGCTTCTGTCTCCGCTGCTGCCAGGGACTCTTACTCCCATCCAGATACAGTGTTTTGGTCCCAACGGTCATCAGTGCGTGACGCGGGTAGTAGTCGATCCCGACAATATCCGCCATGCGCTGCGCTACTGCCAGTGAGTCACCCTGATCGCGTGTCCGCCACCATTGGGAGAGACGTACAGGCAAAGAGGTCGGCAAAAAGCCGTTCAGCATCACCGGTCTGGTGGGATCGGCTTTTCTGAGTGCTTCAACTTCTTTTTCGACAAAGGCAGCATCTAACCGCCACGAATGTTCTACCCCAAGCGGGTCCACGGCTTCATGTTCAAGCTGCCAGGCGACAATTCCTTTCCGATGTTTATAGCGCTCCACAAGCCGAGTGATAAATTCTGTCGCGGCCATAAGCAGTGACGGGTAAGCGGACGGCTTGACGAGAGTATGTTCCCGGAAGGGGTATCTCAGATGATGTGCTGGCACAAAGAACTCAGGATAGCTAAAGGTTTTCAGAGGACCAACACACAGAATAATGTGCATCCCTGCTCGTTCGGCGGCATCGATCTGCCAGTCAAGCTCATCGGTATAAAATATTCCTGGTTCAGGTTCCATACGATTCCAGTAGGCCCCCAATCGAATGAGTTGAAACGGATAGGTGAGCAATGTTCGCAGGGTCGTTCGCGCATCTAATCCAAGCACTGCCACTTGCGGTGAACGAAAGCTAATACCGAGCAGTGTTGAACGACGAGGTTCGATAGGCAGGTGCTGCCACGCATCTGTCAGGGGTTGTGTTGCCTGCTTCAGCCGAACTTCTAACGCTAGCGGTACAGTAAGCAGGCTGGCTGCCCCGATCCCAAGAGCGATGGTTCGCAAGGTCTTGCGTGAAGCTTTTGCTGTTCTCTGCATGTTTGTCTTTCTTCTATGGATGCTTTGCCAGATAGGTCGTATGAATTATTTATTGCGTTCGCTCCGAACGAATAGTGTTGTGCCGACCACGAGAAAAATCACGAACATCCCGGCCATAATCAAAAGATTCATGAACGGTGAAACAAGAACGACCTTATTATATGTTGCTGGCTGCCCCTGCCCCTGATAGTAGACGGCCCGTGTCAGGTCTACCGCATAGCGCAAGGGAGCTATTCTTGAAGCGAGATCAAGATAGATCGGAAGCCCTTTGAGTGGGTTAAAGACTCCTGCCAGGATGAGTTGTGGAATGATCAGGAAAGGCAAAATCTGATTCGCAGCGCGCTGACTGCCCAGGGTCGCGAGGAGTATCAGGCCGAAGGCCCCACCCAGCAGACAGGTGACAAAAGCAACGAAAAGCAAGCCAGGAAGAGTCACCCAATTCATTGGTACGCCAATGAAGGCGCCAAATGCGACAATCACTACTGCTTGCGCAAAAGCCACCAGTGATTCGCCCAGGATTTTTCCGAAGACAAGAGAGTAGCGCGAGATGGGAGAGATAAAAATCTCCTGGGCGAAGTCGTTTTCGCGGTCCTCAATCAGCGAAACGATGCCAAGAGCGGTGGATTGAAACAGCGTTTGCGCAAACACTCCCAGGAAAACGAAAGTCAGGTAGTTATAGCCAAGGCTTGAACCGAGTGTGGCTTGCAGTCCCTCGCCAAACAGTCCAACCAGGAGGACCGGCAGTACCAGTGTGGCGATCAATCGTGATGGGTCACGCGTGAATTTCAGTACGTCTCGATAGGCGATAGTTACGATAGCATTGGCTTCTCGTACACTCCCAAGCATGTTATTTCTCCCCGACGATTTCTAGATAGGCATCCTCAAGCGTCGATGCGTATGTCTGAACATATGTGAGCGGCGTCTCGATCGCTTTCAACGTTGCGTGAATCGCTCCAGTGTTGAGTGAGAGCCGAAACTGTGGCGTCTCTGTAAATGGGAGATGGAGATGGGTGAGTTCATTACGCAGCGCATCGCGCTTCTCCGCGTCAATCAGCAGATATTCCTTTACGAGCTCAGCCTTAATCTGAGCTGGCGTGCCACGAGAAACAATCTTCCCTTTATTCATAATACAGATGCTATCTGCTTGTTCAGCCTCCTCTAGATAATGAGTGGTGAAAAACACGGTGGTCCCATTTTCCGTGCGCACAAGCCGCAGGTAGTCCCAGAGACTTTTGCGGCTGGATGGGTCAAGACCAGCGGTCGGTTCATCCAGAAAGAGTACCCTGGGGTGATGCAGTAAGCTACGCAAAATCTCTAATTTGCGTTTCATACCGCCAGAATATTTTTTGACTGATCGAAAGAGGTCTTCCCTGATACCCAGGATCGTAGAGAGTTTTTCGATCTGCTCTCGATAGGCAGGAGGCATCGTTCGATAGGATGGGCGAAATGGATAGAGACCGTAGAGCGTTGCATGGAAGCGAATATTTTCCTCAGCAGTCAGATTCAGATCCAGACTTGGTTGCTGAAAGATGATGCCAATCATCTCACGTACCGCTTTGGCCTGTTTCGAGACATCATAGCCCGCAATCAGAACATTGCCGGAGGTCGGGATGAGCGTGGTTGTCAAGATAGAGATGGTCGTCGTTTTACCTGCTCCGTTGGGCCCGAGAAGCGCGAAGAGCGAACCAGGGGCCACCGTGAATGAAATATCATCAACAGCGATGGTTTCTTCGCGTTTGTAGCGTTTTACCAGCTGCTCAACCCGGATAATTGGGGGTGCTGTCGCCGCCGTCGTCTGTTGCGACAGCTGAATAGCGTTACTTTGCTGTGAAATAAGTGCTCCACTTATGTGTTGCATGTAGTCCTCGTGTCGCTGATTACAGAATCGTTCGTCACATCCTCTCTACGATCAGGGTGTAAGATGTGTTGTACAGTGAAGGCACCAGGCCTGAAGGTATTCCTGTTATAAATTGTCACCGAGGGCCCAGTTTTTGGCCCAGCGCGGGTCGATCGGGTCATCGGCACGCTGGTAGCGAATGTCGGTGGAGAGCCTCCCCCTGTTCAAGGGATCGTGGTTCTGGGTGGCGGCATGGATCATGTAGGGACTGTGGACCACCATGTCCCCGGCTTCATAGTCGGCGATCAGCCAGCGACTCTTGAAGCGATCAGCCATTTCTACGAGTTTAGTACTGATCCAGCCGTTCTCGCGCATGTTGCGGTTGAAGGCACTGATGCGTTCTTCCGGAGGGAGATTGGCATTCTTCACGCGAAACTCGGCCTCCATCTGGCGTCCCACCGCGTCTGAATGCTCCAGGTAGATCACGCCTCCCATTTCGACGGGGGTATCACCCAGCGGTATCCAACTGGTACAGAATTTGTCGGTCCCTGCGCGCAGATAGATCAGGTCGTAGTGTCCGCCTGTGCAGTGGTCCTCGCCAGGTTGGGTGAAGCGAATGATCTTTCGCGTATGCAAGTAGGGTTGTCCCTCCAGAAACTCCTGATAGAAGTTCCAGAGACGGGGCATGGTGCAGAGGTCCTCGTACTCTTGCGAACTGACGATCTCAAAGAACGTTTTTGCTCCAGAAAAGATGGTCTCAAAGAAAGCACGATGGAAGTCCAGAATGATGTCTCGATCAAAGAACCCCTTCAACCAGAGGTAGCCGTTCTGTCGATACTTTTCCCGCAACTGCTCCACCGGGAGGCCCGCATCGGTCGACTCAAGCCAGCCCAGTCTCTCCGGTATCATTTCCAGTGTATAGCCATTGCTGACCAATGGCTCGATGAGAGATCTCATGCTATCGTGTTCCTTTCTAAAGGGACAAGGGCAAACCCCGCGAACTAATCGCGGGGTCGGCCAGAACGTTCCAAGTTCTTTTCATACGTTTGTTTAGCAAACTCCTTGTTTGAGTTTGTACTCTCAGTATATGCAGTGAACATGACAGGAACATGAACATCGCCAGCATATTTTGTCATCTATCTATCACCGACGCTTCATTCCTCCGCTCTGGAGAGCAGCGGCAAGCGTACTTCAAAGAGCGTGCCGGCTCCAATCTTGCTCTCCACGCGTATCTCGCCACCGTGGGCCTGGACAATCCACTGCACAATAGACAGGCCCAGCCCGCTGCCGCCGGGCTCAGCGTTCCCTGGCTTGCTGCTCTGCACAGGCCCCTTCTGCTTGCGCGAGCGCGCCTTATCTACGCGATAGAAGCGCTCAAACAGATAGGGCAGGTGCTCATCCGAGATGCCAGGGCCGTCATCCTGCACGCGCACGATGCCCCAGCGTTTCTGTTCACAGGCCAGTTCTATATAGACGCGTTTTCCGAAGCCGCTGGTATATTTGATGCCATTCTCGATCAGATTGGTCAGCATCTGTCCCAGATACTGTGGATCGCCGCGGACCAGCAATTCCGGCAGGTCTCCGGTCGCCAGGGCCACCTGGCACAGGCTCGCCAGCGGGAGCAGACGTTCAACACTGGCCAGGGCGATATCGCTCAGATCGACCTCTTGCCGGTCCAGCGTCATCTGTCCTGTATCGGCTCGCGCCAGGAGCAGCAGGCTGTTGACAGTCGCCGTCATCTGCTCATTCTCGGCCTGGATCTGTTCCAGCACGTGCCGGTAGTCCGCGGGCTGCTCGAGCTGCGTCAGCGCCCGGTTGATCTCCAGGTCGATAATGGTGAGCGGCGTACGCAGTTCATGGCTGGCATCGGTGGTGAACTGCGCCTGGCGTTTGAAGGCGGCCTCCAGGCGCGCCAGCATGTGATCAAAGGTGGCAGCCAGTTCGCCGAACTCGTCCCTGCGCTGCAAATGCAGGCGGCGGCGCAGATCGGTCGCGTTAATCTCGTTGGCCGTGCGTGTAATCATCTTCACGGGTCGCAGCGCTTTGCCTGCCAGCCAGTAGCCCCCGATCGCCGCGACCAGCAGGGCTATCAGGCCATGAAAGAACCAGATCACCAGTAAAGGGATAGGATGCGGGCGTGGCAATCCCACCAGGAGAGTAGCGACGCGCATATTTTGATTCAGCACAGGCTCGATCAGGACGCGATAGGTAGTATCCCTGGCCCACCAGCTTTGAGGATGGTTCTGGGGAACGGCGAGATCGATCATCCCCGCGTTCTGCCCAGCCCTGGCCTGGAGCTGCTGGATCAGGCTGCTCGTCAGAGAGCCGCGTGAGTCCAGCACGCTTCCATCAGGACGGAGCAGCAGCACCATCTCCTGCGAGGATTGGTTGAGTTGGAGAGCCGTGGGCGCCTGGCGACCCGGCAATGCCTGCTTGTAGGTCTGCGCGAACCGCTGGCTATCCTGGTACAATTGCGTCTCCAGCCTGCTCTCAGCTGCATCGGCGTTCAGGAGGGCCTGAGAAACATAAAGACTGGCGCCAAAGAGGCACACGATAAACGCCATCATTGCCAGGTACCAGAGGGTCAGGCGCCCCCGTACGCTGGAGGTCAGGGAAACGTGGAAGTGATGCTGCGCCGGTCGTTTCATGTGTCACTCTCGCTCTGGTGGTGGCTGCAGGCGATAGCCGATGCCGCGCACGGTGGTCAGCAATTTGATCGCAAACGGGACGTCGATTTTCCGCCGCAGCCGGCGGACGTACACATCGATCACATTCGATTCGCATTCAAAGTCATAGTTCCAGATATGCTGCTCGATCATCTCGCGCGTGACCACCTGGTTCGCGTGGTACATCAAGTATTCGAGCAACGCAAACTCTTTCGGCGTCAGATCAATCGGCTGTCCTTCTCGCTCAACACTGTGGGTGACCGGATCGATCACCAGGTCTTCCAGCGTCAGTCGTCCAGTTTTATAGGGCTGGTGGCGACGTAACAGGGCGCGCAGGCGTGCTAACAATTCACGCATGGCAAACGGCTTCACCAGGTAATCATCGGCGCCACAATCCAGACCCTGGACACGATCATCGACACTGTCACGCGCGGTCAGCAACAGAATCGGGGTATGAATCCGACGCCGGCGCAGGTTACGACAGACCTCCAGTCCATCTTTCTTGGGCAACAAAATATCCAGGATAATCAGGTCATACGCGGTCATCTCAGCGAGGTCTTGTCCCTCCTGCCCATCGTAGGCGCTGTCGACACTATAGCCTTCATGGGTAAGACTGGATGCCAGTGAGCCATTGAGACGATGGTTATCTTCTATCACAAGGATACGCATTGCAAAGCTTCCCCCGGTCTTCCTTCAACGATGATTGCTCTTTTCTGATTATCGCATATCAAGATGACAAATCGATGACAAAACGCGAAGGGAATGTTCATGTTCCTGTCATACAGACCGGCTACACTCTGGCTATGGCGATAGCATTGCAATGTGCAGTAATATAAAGGAGAAGTTTCCATGAGTGAGACCACTACCCGTCGCTGGACTACCGTAGTCATGGTGATCAACGTGCTGATTGTTGGAGAAGCCACTACCTTTCTTCTTGCGACGCTGTTGCACCTGGGCATACCGGTGCCGCTAGGATTCACGCAGCCTCAGATCATTCCAGCCGCAATTGTCGAGGGGCTTTGCGGGATATTCCTGGCGGTGAGCGCCTATGCCATATTCACCTACAAAACCTGGGCCTGGCGAGTAGCTCTCGCCGCCCACGTTTTTGCTGTGGTGGGCGTCCTCTTGGGAATATTGGCGACGATTCGTAGCTCGGCAGGCGGCGAACCGAATTTCATACCACCTCCGCCCGCAGATACCGCATCCCTTCTAGGGAAGGGAGGAAGCGGGCACTCCTTGTTCAACGGTGGCGAGGGGCACCAGCCGTGTCTTCCAGCGTAACAGCTTGATCAGCCGACAATCGGCGACGTTGGCCGCTTGGGTAAGCCGCTTGCCCGTCTGCAGGTCGTGCAGACTCAGTTGCCCCTGCATGCTCCCGCCCACATAGGCTTTGCCCCACCTTGGATGCTTGACCAGTGTGCCACGCTTGATCCCCAGTGAGAGCGTGCCCCCGTAGGGCTTGCGCTTGCCCCCCTTCTCCGGCTCGAAGCGATGGAGTTGGCGGTGGTGCCAATTCAGGGGTGCAATGCAGACGACCCGCTTATTGCCTGGGGTCGTCTGCCCTCCCACGGCGCTGTAGGCCAGTACCCAGGCATCGACACAGTGCGCTTCCCAGACCTCTGCCAACTTCTTGCCCGTCTTCTTGAGCCCCAACCGCTCGCGCAGTGCTTTGGTCTGGTAGCCCTGTTTGGTCTGGACAGGTGCCAGCTTGCCGAGTTCCTCGTAGAACCAGTGCTTGCCCACTTCGAGCGGAGAAAAGGACTGATCCCAGCGCTTTTTGCCACGGGTCCTAGCCTTGATGTCCTCGACCACGAAGACGCTCACCGGGAAGAGTTAGCAGAGCCAGGCCGCCAGGCGCAGTTTCCAGTGCCAACGGGCCCTAGTGGAAGGCGGCAGCCGCTTCTCGCTCCGCTTGCTGTTCTGGCGCGGCTTGCGGCACGGGGTCTTGCGATTGCGGCGGGTGCGGCGCATGCGCGTGCTCTCCTTTTCCGCCTCCTTCACCCCCGCCCTGGCCTCGGCCTGGATATTGAGGTAGGTGTGGGAGGCAGAGGCCACCACGATGCCCTCGCGTTTGGAACCAGGATCGATGCCCACCGCAACGGGTTGCTGCTCGCGCGCGGATGGCTCGACGTTGAGGCGCACGCAGAACATGCCCCCTTTCCAGAAGCCGGTGGCTTTGCCACTCCTGATCCAGCGCCGTGCCCGCGCGGGGGTCGTGGGCATGAGCGGGCTATGTTCCTGATCGACCACAGGGACACAGATGTGTGGCATGTGCGATAAGCCCCTTTCGGGTGTGCTATGGTCCCTTCGCTGCTGACGGTCGGAGCGGGTGCAAGTTAGGGAGGCGCTCGCATCATCCGGTGGGCTGTCACGCCCAGATCGTTCAGCCTCCTTCAAACGCCCTCTTGCGAGAGCTTGGGCAAGCTAGTCTCGCAGTTACCCTCGTTGGTTCCCCGGTGACAAGCCGGATCTTTTCACAAGCCCATCCCCCTTCAAGGGGGTGGGTGCTTGACCTATCATCGCGTCATCCTAGGAGTACTCATCGTTCCATCCGCTGGTGCTCCTTTGAAGAACAAACGTTCTTGATACTCGAGTGTACTGCTCTTCTGCCCTCTTGTCAAGCTTTTCCCATCGTGGTCCTGGTTCTGCACGCAACACCCCCTGCAAGAGCCGCGCTGGGTCGCAGCAATCAGGCTTTACAAAAAGGATGACAGATGGTGAGCCGTCGACTGCTCTTGTCTATTGAAGAGCAAATCTGTATACTACTACTAAACGGGTAACAAGCAACATATATTCTCGACTCAGCCCCTTTTCGGGTCGGCAATATAAGGAGGTAGTTGAAGATGACCTTTCACAGCGAGGTGGTAGGAAGCCTGCTCAGGCCCACCTACCTGGTAGAAGCGCGGAAGCAGCTCGAGACAGGCGAACTCAATGCGGCAGACTTCAAGGTCATAGAGGACCGGGCAGTGAACGAAGCAATCGCCTTGCAAGAGACCGCTGGCATTGATGTGATCACCGACGGAGAGATGCGGCGCTATGCATTCTACGGCCACCTCGTGGAGGCGCTGGCAGGCTTCGATAAGTACGGAGGCTGGGCTATTCCCTTCAGAGATGAAACGGGCGAGGAACTTGTCCTCAAGCGTCCTGTCGTGGTGGAGAAGCTCCAATGGAAGAGGAGTATGTGTGCGGAAGAGTGGGTCTACCTGCGCTCGCGTAAATCGCGACCTGGGAAAGTGACTATGATTAGCGCCCAGCAGGCAGCGGCCTACTACGATCCTGAGAAGTCGAAAGGCGCCTACGCGACCCGCGATGCCTATCTTGCCGATATTGTGGACTTCTCGCGCCGTGAAGTGGAGGAACTGATAAGATTAGGCTGTACCTACATTCAGATCGATGCTCCCCAGTATGCCGCTCTCCTCGATCCCCAGATGCGCGAGGGGTATCGCCAGCGTGGGAATGACCCCGACAAACTCATTGATGTCTGCATTGAGATGGACAATGCCATCATTAGCAACCACCCTGGAATCACCTTTGGTATGCATATTTGCCGTGGGAACAACCAGAGCAAATTCTACGCCAGTGGTGACTATGAACCAATTTCGCGCATATTTTCTCGGACCTTATTTCAGCGCTTCCTGCTAGAATACGATGATGCACGCTCGGGTGGGTTTGAACCGCTGCGGCATGTGCCCGAGGATCGCTTTGTGGTCCTCGGCCTGGTCACAACCAAGAAGCCGCGCCTGGAAACAGCCGCTGAATTACGCCAACGCATCGAGGAAGCTACGCGCTACATCCCATTAGAGCGCCTCGCTCTCAGTCCGCAGTGCGGCTTCGCATCTACAATGGAGGGTAACCATATCTCGCCTGAAGACCAGCGCCGTAAGCTAGAGCTTGTGGCAAGCGTGGTGCAGGAAGTCTGGAGCTCCCAATAAGAGAGTTTTTGCGAGGCAAGGATGAGTAGAGCCGGGTATGCTATCCTGCTACAAGTAGCCAGATTCCCAGTCCAATGAGCAGAAAAGCGCTGAGAAGTTCGCTCCACTCTTTGACTATTCTCAGGCGGGTACGCAATGCACGACCTAACGTGATGCCAATCAAGGTCATCAAGAATCCCTGAATGCCGATCAGAATGCAGAGCGTAATAGGATTAACAGCCCTTCCGCTCGCATGACCGGCGGCGATCGTTCCCAGAGAAAAACCAACTGCAAGCTCATCCAAACTGATGCTGAGCGCAAGAAGGAGCTGGTACTTCCACTGAGACTGTGCCTTCAAAGGCACGTTGTTCTGAGAGGCATTGGACCGCTGTGCTTTCTTTTTTCCGATGTACTCCCGCCCTTCCTCCAACAGTTCCCAAAGACCAATACTTATTAAAAGCAGTGGGCCAACAAAATGCATGACATTGCTGATCAGTAGCGAGGCAGCATAACCAATTACCAGGCCGACTAGTGGCATGAGCGTTTCCGCCAGTGAGAACAGCATGGCGGTATGCAACCAGGGAGGCAACCTCGAGCTTCTCTCCCCCGGTTTAGGAGATTCATTCCGCTGGCTTTTTATACCCAGGCTGATTGATACCCCAAAGGTATCTAGCCCTAAAGGGAGCACAAATAAAAGTAAGGAGAAGATAGACATAGCTGCGTCCTCGCGCGTGGCTCTCTGTTATTTGCTAAAAATAGACGAGGTTTTCGAGCCACTCGCTTCCACCAGGACCTAATAAGCTTGCCAGCATAGCGGTTACATCATCGCTCAGCAGCACGCTACTATTGTTACGATAGAGCTTCAGGAAACGCGGAAGTATTGCTGAGCTGTAGTTTGCCAGTAAGTCGGCGGCAAACTGCTCAAGTAGTAGACTAAAAACTAAGTAGTCTTCTGCAGAAGTATCGTCATACCAGTCGAAGCCGCGCACTGTTACAGGAGTTTTGCCATCCGGTTCTGGCTCGAAAATCTCTGCATGTTGCTCGCGCAGGTCTGTCATAACGATGCCATGCCATCCGTCTATCTGTTGCAAAAGCCAGAGTGAGGCGAATTGCAACTGCCACTCATCCGCCCACAAGGGACTTTCACCGGGCCAGGGACGAGGGTCATCCTCCAGAAAAGCCTGTGTTAATGCAGAATAGAGAAGAAAAGCCAGCTTTTCCTGCGTGGGTGTGCCGGTGATTGGATCGAGTTGCGAGGGTACGACAATCGAGGGAGGTTGAATGGCGTTCGTCCAATAGGGAAGTGCATAATCCGGTTCTTCGGGGTCTTCTCGCGGTGCAAAACTCCAATCGGTTGGGGCAACCAGGATAATTTCCAATGCTGGCACAGGCCGATCAAGCAGTTGTGCTAGCAATTTTCCTGCTTTTTCAATAGATTGAGCTATCCAACGGGCCAGAGCATGCTGACCTGTTGGATAATAAACAGTCAGTGGTTCCGCCAACGTCTCATAGTGTTCATATGGAAACGGCATAGTCTACCTCTTACTATCACCTCCGAAAACTTACCCTGGCGCTTCCAACTCCAAAGGTGTATCCTTGCCCTCGAGTGCGTACTGACGTACCTCTTCCACAGTTTTTTGCTTGCGGAAGCGCTGATAAAAATCAGCGTACAACAACCGCAAGCGCTGGGGACTGATCTCTCTTCCGCCCTCATAGTATTCAAGAGCCACCTCGCCTATAGCCCAGGTGGCAGCGCTCGCTATTGCGCCGGCAATGAAATCTCCACCAAATGGGATGGCTTTAGCTGCCTGTTCTGCTAGATAGCGCAAGCTCAGTCCGCCCGCCATAGTCACGACAAGCTCGCGAGCATGTTTCATTACATCCGCTGAATCTACCTGCTCACCATACAAAGCTGCCAGACGCAAGACCAGACGAATCTGGGCCCCGAGCAGAATAGGAATGTCTACAAACGGAATGGGTTCCAAGCCCGCTGCCAAGCTCACAAGAGTCGAGTTACGGATGATACGCTGAGCAGCGCTTCGCCGATAAGCTGGTAATTCGCGCCCGATCACTAAAGCAGCCTCGGGGCTTACTTCAATGATAGCGGGAATAAGTTCATCGGCAACATTTTTGCCTGTACGAGCCGAGATAGGTATAACACCCGGAACGCCGAGCATCACCGCCACTTCGTTCGCCAAGCTGTCTCCCCCCTCTTTACTGCTCACTGTATCGATTTTATTCACCGCGATAATTGTGGGCTTGTTCATCTTTTTGATGGTTTCATACAGTTCGCGATCTTTTTCCTGCAGGCCCTTCGTGGCATCAAGAAGAAACACGATCACACTTGCCTGATCCATGCCGCTTTCCATGAGATCCGGCAGGTGTCCAGGAGTGTCAATTAAAGTGAAGGGACCAAAATCAGTTCTTACCAGGGCACGTGTTGTGCCAGCTTCTGACGATACGGGAGAAAGTTGCTGGCCTTTTATGTGATTGAAGAGAGTGCTCTTGCCAGTATTGGGCAGTCCTACGATCACAATTGTGTTTTTAAGGCCCGCCAGTACTTCACCCTGTGCTTCTTTCCAGTTCACAGCGTGCATGAAATTGCGTACCATTCCAATGTTAGCGGGCAAGTTCGTTATTGCACTGATACCCAGCTCGCGCAGATTTCTCGGGCGCTCGCTTTTGCGAAATACGCCCTGGAGTATCCGTTGAAGCAGGCTACTTCTAGATGGCTCTTCTATAGAGCCGTTCTGCTCATTAGTGGCCACACACTATTTCCTTCCTGATGCGACGAGATGAGAGTCAGGTTATAGGCTCCATCTACTGATTATACGTATTATAGTCATGTTTAGTTTGAGAGAGCAACTAGCGGGTACGCGCACGAACCGCAACTGCGCAACGCAAACATATTGAGCAATTACTTGTTACAGGTACCGTTACGTTGCTTGCCGTACAACTGCTACAATAGTAAGTAATGGTTGCATTTTAAACTTGACTCTCCAGGGGTCTCAGCGCTTCTGTAGAAATTAGGAACACGAATACACAATGGACAAGACACAAACAAGCTCCGTTGCAGAAAAACAACAGGAAGAAACGTATACGTACGCCGGATATCACAGTATTATCACCGGCGTTAATCGCTCATGGCAATACGGCGGCTTTCCACTGCCAGACGGCACCTTCTGGCGTTATAGGGAACCAAATGCCGGGGTCGTGGTCGAAGGAGAACGCATGCGTGTAACTGCCCAATTGAGCCGCGCCAACGACCAGGTACAGATCCTCGACAATGCTAAGAACATGTTCTTCTCAACCAAGCGCTTTGAGGTACCGGAGAACGGTGAGATTACCTTCGAGTGGGAGATGAAAGCACTTTGTTCAGATACTGCTCCCCACGACCTCTATGATGGGTTTGTCTCAGTCAACTTACTCGATTTTAGCACGGGATTCGCCCTCGACTTTTTTGTATGCAACGATATCATTGCCAGCGTTTATGCTCTCCTGCCTTTTCCAGGCGTGCCTGAGCCAGCGGATAGTGAGAACGCGGAAAAGCCGAAATACTTCTGTGACTTCAATGAACTTCCTCTGACGACTGCGCCCGGGCAACTGCACCGCTACCGCGTCAGTTATCACAGAGGCAAGGATGAGGTGCACTTTTTCGTGGACGGACAAGAGGTTGGAGTTTACAGCGAAGTACCAGTCAAAATCAACGGCTTAATCATCGCACTTGGCCTGATGACTGAAAAAACTATCGAGCAAGGCAAAAGCGTCTCAGTCCATGGCCAGGTCTTAACGGGCCAATGGGGTGCATTTACGATTACTGTTCGTGATCAGTAGAGCAGCCGGCATGTGCCGCTGCGATCAAGCTAAGAGCTTTTCAATCGAGTTGAGCAATTCCTGTAACTCAAACGGTTTTTTCATGCCAACGATCTTACGTTTCGCGATTTCCTGCGCGGGTAAACGTGCACTCATCATGATAGTGGGAATGCTCTCCAGACCCTTTCTGGTAGTCAATTGGTCGTATAGTTCAATGCCGCTCATATGTGGTAGTTGATAGTCTATAATGAGTAGATTCGGCTTCAGCTCGTGGACAGTTTTCAACGCTTGAAAGCCATCAGTAACAAGAAGCGCATGGTGAGTAGTCTCTTGCGAAATAGCCTGAACCAGGAAAGATCCAATATCACCATCGTCCTCTACGACAAGAATAGTTTTAATAGAAGTATCTCCTGCACCTTCTTGCTGGTGGTGAGCATCAAACATGGGTATATTCCTACTACTTCGGTTACGACCAAATTATATCATCACGGAACACGTATTGGCAGAGGAAAAAGTTTCACTGGAGAATCACGCCGGTGGTCGAGCAGGTAATCAGTTGGTTATTTCACCTGCTCCAAACACTCTAAGACCTGGTCAATCTCGTTGAGCGTGTTATAGTGGGCCATGCCAAGCCGCAACGCTCCTCCTTTTTCTTCGAGTCCTAAACGTTCCATGATACCAAGCGCGTAATAGTTGCCGTCCCAGGCAAAAACGCCGCTAGAGGCCAGTTGTTCGGCCAACTCACGAGGTGAGTGCCCCTCAATATTACAGGCAATAGTGGGAACTCGCCATGTAAGTTGCTGCTGGTCGGTGATGCCATAGACCTGGATGCCTTTGATCTCGCGCAGGCCGGTCAACAATTGTGCTGATAATCCGCGTTCATAATCCATAATCGCCTGCATAGCAATCTTTAGCTCGCGCTGCCTGCCAGTATACGAGGTCGTTCTCGAATCCGCGTCGGTGCTGTATTCACGGCCTAACAGCGCCAGGTAGTCCATCACACCAACCAGCCCGGCCAGTCCCTCATGATTTTGTGTACCTGTTTCCCAGCGATCGGGAGCTTTATCGCTGGCAGGACGGACCTTATAGGCAGGGAATTTTTCTAAGTGTTCGGTCTTTCCATAGAGAATGCCCAGATGTGGGCCAAAGAACTTATACGACGAGCAGACCAGAAAGTCTACATCCAGCATCTGTACGTCGATTGGACCATGCGGTGCAAACTGCACAGCATCGATCCAGGTCAACGCGCCAACTTCACGGGCCCAACGAATGATTGTCGCCACATCGTTAATAGTGCCTACTGCATTAGAGGCATAACCTATGGCGATGAGCCTGGTACGGCCGGTAATCTTTGCTCGCATATCTTCCATGTCGAGAGTCACGTTTTCCGGGTGAACGTCAACAGTGCGTATCACAACGCCACGCTCTTGCAGCGCAAGCCAAGGCGCCACGTTGGCGTCGTGATCCAGAACCGTCACTACAATCTCGTCGCCGGGTTGGAGCGTTTTGCCAAATGCACGGCTGAAAGCAAAAGTCAGGGTGGTCATGTTTGGTCCGAATACGATCTCATCTGGGCTGGCAGCATGGAGAAAATCGGCCATTGCGCTGCGCGCGGAAGCGATAACCAGGTCAGTACGCTTGCTCGTCAGGAAAGCTCCATGTGTGTTGGCATTGGCCTCGCGGAAGTAGGATACCATAGCATCTATGACTTGCTGCGCCACCTGTGTGCCGCCAGGGTTGTCGAAATAGACGGCTTGCTTTCCGTTGACAACCTGTGCGAGCGAGGGGAAATAACGACGATAGGAACTCAGATCGAGCGCTTGCATGTTGCAGTAACATCCTTTCTATACTCAGTGCGCGTCTGCGTTAGATATACTTACTATTGTACACGCTGCGACATGAACTATGACGGTTCATCTGGCTTTCCCGCATTCTCGCTGATTTGTTAGAAGGAGAAGATGTTCATCAGAATGATGTGATATGATACACAAGGTGAACAATTAACAGCGATAATTGAACAAAGTTGCGGTTTATACTTTTGAGAGGACTATTCACTTTACTCTATGCAAAGTCCCTCTCAGGAGAACAATCATGTTAAAACAATTTCTAGGAAAGAAAACGTTCAAGCATCCACTCTTCACACTTGTCTTCATTTGCCTGGCGGTCTTCAGTTTGGCAGCATGTAGTAATAATAGTAATGCGAGCAGCGGCTCTAGCACTGGACCCACGGCCACTGCAACATCGACGCCGCCCCCGGTGCTCTTCCAAGTGACAAGCGTTGATTTAGTAGTGGATCTGAATAGCATTGCAGGGAAGGTCTGCGGCAGCTCTGCCAGCTTTACCTACACCGCTACGTTCCATATTCCGGCGGGTACTGCCGGTGGAACGATCCAATTCTTCTATACTGTGAACAATGGACGTTCCTCGCCAAGCGCCAGTGTCACCGTTGGCCCTGGAGAGACAACGAAAACCTACACGTTTAGCAGTTCTGGGAACCTGTACCCTGATCACACCTATCCAGGGATTGCAGAAGTGCTCGTGAACAGTCCGAATAAGGTCAATTCGCCACAGGTCAAACCTGCGGGCATCTGCACGGCGGCGGCAGCTTTCAAGGTGACGAGTATTGAGATGGCAGTGAGCCCGACAAGCATTGCAGGGATCGCCTGCGGAACCCAGGTCACCGTCACCTACACGGCAACCTTACATATCGCAGTCAATAGCCCTGGGGGGACCATTCAGCTTCTCTATACCTGGAACGAGGGTCACGCCTCGCCAAGCGCCAGTGTCATCGTTGGTCCTGGAGAGACAACAGCGACCTACTCGTTTACCTGGTCGGGGAAGTTGCTTGTGGATCATGTGTACCCAGGCTATGGAGGTGTGATTACGAGCAGTCCGAATGCGGTCAATTCTCCGTTTGTCAAGCCTGATGGCGTGTGTAGTTAGATTGGGGACGCTCTGAAGTTTCCGGGGCAACTCTTGCGGTTGCCCCGGGTTGCATATCACGTGTGGGGATGCAAGCAAGCAGAACTTCTATCTCGCTTCAGGAGGAGCACATTTCCCAGAAATGTGAGACACGACAAGATTTGCGGCAGAACGCTTTCATTGTCAAGCCAGATGCCATGCACTCTGATTGAGTTACCTATGCAGAGGTCAGTATACTCCCATGATACCAATGTGGACTTCCATCCCATTCACACCATCCAAAGAGGAAGTTTTGCTTCACGATGGCCTGTCCTTTCCAGTTGACCGTGGGATACTCATAGCTCATGGGAGGGCCATGCCAGATGCTATTGTAATAGTCAGCATACCATGACTTCCCGATGCCGAGATTGTCTGGTGGGATGCCCTTTTGTGCACTGAATAGAAAGCCGGTGCTATTCCAGAAATCTTTGGCAGCCTGCTGCATGGCAGGACTTGGATTGACTGCAGGATCGGGTGCAAGTGAACTCATAATCTGTTGTATTTGACCTCCTGTAAGTTGACTGTACTCCCACATGGTGATATTTGGTCTTCCTGCTGCGACAGGAATAGTGGCTGCTGTGATGGTAGGGATGCATTGGTTGAGTGGAATATTACTTTGAAGATATTGCTGTTGCCACACACCTTGGAGAAAGGCGGTGTAGACCTCTGGCAGGAAGAATGTGGTCATTGGTGCCATAGCCTGAAGTACTCCGCTCCAGTTCTGAATGACAGGATCAGCCCAGGTGGAAACGTAGACAGGTGCAGATAGGCCTGCAGCTACTCTTTGTGCCCAGACGACCTGCCCATTGAATTCTGTCTCCATGTTCAAACAATAGTCAAATCCTGCCTGCAAGAACTGATTGGCAATGGAGACTTCCAGATCAAGATTTCCGAAGGTATCTCCATAAGAGTATTGATATGGAAGGACTCCCATACCAGTTGCCTGGATAGTATGCAGGAGAGCTACAGCTTGATCGAAACCTCCATACCAGATGTTGCCTGCTACACTCCCGACTTCAGCAACTTTGATAATCAGAGTGTTAACTCCATATGCTTTCAGTGATGCCGCGGCATCGAGGAACTGGGAAGTTGTCCAGTTGAAAGTCTCGACGCCGAAAAACATGCCTGCTCTCAGCACGATAACCTCTTCTCTTCGCTGCCTCCACTTTACGAGTTGCTTCTACGGCCTTATTTGCAATACCGGCCCCAAACTAAAGTATTACCACAAGAATATTACCACGGGGAGACGATGGACGCAAATAATTCTGTTGGGATAACTCGCAAAGCCAGCAAGGCTGCTAGATAAAGGTAGCACTTGCCTATCACCTCCACAGTGGTGTATGATAGATACAACAAACGACAGGAGAGAACAGTGATAACCTTCATCTAACCCATACCTGGATTGCAGAATACATCGGACTGCATGAATACGCCATTTCTAACAATGGCATCATGTATGATGTTTCGCGCCATGGTAGCTGGTGGAGAAGGTTTTTTCAATGTCGTTGAGTGTAGACCACGGAAACTCTACTCACAACTCTGCGACATCGAAACCGTTTCTCCGAGCACGATACTTACTCCACCCCCTACTATAGGCCATTCAGATGTGTTACCAACCATACTATGTGAGTAATACCGCGCTGCATCCTACATTACATTTGAACAAAGGAGTTTACTATGCCCGAATACTCTGGGCCTGTGGCAGTCGAAGAAAATCGATCGAATACCTTACTCTCCCGTGCGCCAGGGCGCGCGGTCCTGGTAGGCGTTGACATGCCAGGCATAGACTGGCCTGTTGAAGAGTCATTGGACGAACTGGGGCAGCTAGCAACGACTGCAGGCGTAACTTGTATGGACCGTGTCATCCAACACCTGGCACGCCCACATCCTGGAGCATTACTTGGTTCAGGAAAAATACAAGAAATCGCTGACCTGGCGCGCTTTCACGATTGTGACGGTGTCATTTTTGATCTTGAATTGACGCCTGGGCAGCATCGTAACCTGGAGAGTGCATTGGAAATGCAGGTAATAGATCGTACGGCTCTGATTCTCATGACGTCTCCTGCCGCACGTACACCCCTCCCCGGCGGGCTGGCGACCGCCCACGTTCGGGCAGGCGCAGGGGAAAGATTCTGGAAGGTCACCCGCTGTGGAGCGGAAGGAGGTCACTATGGCAGAACGAGGATCTAACAACGGCCCTGCGGAGCAGGCGGGCGGGCTGCTCGCCCGGGCTCCCGAGCGCGCCATCCTGGTCGGGGTGGACATGCCGGGTGCCGGCTGGCCGGTGGCGGAATCGCTCGACGAGCTGGGGCAGCTGGCAGCCACGGCGGGCGTGACCTGCGCCGACCGCGTCACCCAGCACCTGGCGCGGCCACATCCCGGAACGCTGCTTGGCTCTGGGAAGATCGAGGAGATCGCGGATCTGGTACGCTACCACAACTGCGACGCCGTCATCTTCGACCGCGAGCTGACCCCCGGCCAGCACCGCACGCTGGAAGGAGCTCTCGAGGCGCAGGTCCTCGACAGGACAGCTCTGATTCTCATCATCTTTGCCCAGCGAGCGCACACACGCGAGGGACGCCTGCAGGTGGAACTGGCCCAGATCGAATACGATCTGCCGCGCCTGGCCCGCCAATGGGGACACCTCTCCCGGCAGAAGGGCAGCGTGCAGCAGCGCGGTGAGGGCGAGAAGCAGATCGAGGTCGACCGGCGTTTGCTGCGCCGGCAAAAGGAACAGCTCATCGAGGAACTGGAACACGTGCGCACCCACCGCCAGTTGCACCGCGATCGGCGCAAGAGCGTGGGCGCGCCCGTCGTCGCGCTGGTCGGCTACACCAACGCGGGCAAGTCCACGCTGCTGAACGCGCTGGCCGGCGCCGGTGTGCTGGCGGAGGACAGGCTCTTCGCCACGCTTGACCCGACGACGCGTCGCACGCGCCTGGCCGGTGGGCAGGAGATCCTCCTGACCGACACGGTGGGGTTCGTGCAGCGGCTGCCGACAACCCTGGTGGCGGCCTTCCGCGCCACGCTGGAGGAGGTGGCCGAGGCCGACCTGCTCGTGCACGTGGTCGACGCATCCAGCCCGATGATGCGGCGCCAGGTGGAGGCGGTCGAGCAGGTGCTCGAGGAGATCGGCGCGGGTGGACTCCCCGTAGTCGTGGCTCTGAACAAAGCGGACCTGGTGGCGAGCGCTCTCCAGCTCGCGCTGCCGGGGGCGTCGGCCACGCTGCCCACGGTCCGGGTCTCAGCGCTGACGGGCAGCGGCATCGACGAGCTGTTGCGCCGCATCAGCGAGCAGCTCGTCCGGCGCTTCGACGCGCTCGATGTGCTGGTCCCCTACGACCGGGGCGACCTGGTCGCCCTGCTCCATCAGTTCGGGACCATCGAGCAGATCAGCTACGAGGAAGGCGGCACCCACCTGCGCGGGTATGCCCCGGCCAACCACAGTGGGCCGTTCGCCCCATTCGCAGTCCAGCATGCGGGCCCCAAACGGCTGCGCGCCTGACGCTTGCTTTAGAAGGCCGCTCCCCCAGGCGCGGGAGGCAGGCTTCCCTGGCAAGCAGCAGGCACCCGGGCCCTCACTCGGGAGTCTCGCCGCCAGAGGTCGAGACGAGCACGTCGCGGTACTTCTGGCGGATGGAGACCCTCACGATGCACTGCTCGAGTGGGTCATAGAAGACGGTCTCCACCAGCGCCTGGGTGGCTTCTGCCCGCTCCAACGCGCTCGCATCCCGCCAGTCCGAAGCGAGGTTGATCAGCTCCATCGCCGCCCGGGAGAGCTCCCCCACCCGCGCGTCGACGCTCCCCAGCTGGATGCGCTGGCGCAAGCCGCTTAGCGCCGCCTGCACCTCCCGCATGCGCGCCAGGTACTCGGCACGGTCGATGTCCCCCAGCTGGTACATGTCCTTGATGCGCTCCAGCTCGGCCTGCCTGCGCCGGACCACCCCCAGAATGTCGGCCCGCTCGCTCCCGCTCAAGGCCGAGGCCGCCTGCTCCAGCAGCCTGGAGCGGATTTTCGCCTGCCAGTCATCCGGCAGGCGGGTATGTTGCTCCAACCAGTCGCCGAACTGGGCGATGATCTTCCACGAGGGCAGGATGCGGGACCTGCAGGGGCAGAGGTCGTCGTTCAACTCGCGGCAGCGGCAGCGGTAGCCGGTCTGGGCCTGACGACGCTTTTCTTCCGCGCGATCGCGAAAGCGGTTGCCGTAGTAGTGAGGTTCCCACACCCAGAGGGGCCAACCAGCACCAGGAACTCTTTGTCCTGGATGTCCAGGTTGATGTCCTGGACAACTGCCACGTTGCCGAAGCGCTTGTAGACATGCTTAAACAGGACACGAGCCATTCTAGTTCCTCCTTATAGCCATCGTCTATTGCTGTGCGGCTTGAAGCGCTGTCACTGCTACCATATTCACAATATCATTGGCGCTACAACCACGTGAGAGATCATTGATCGGTTTGGCCAGCCCGGAGAGGATGACTCCCAAGGCAGTTGCTCGACCTACACGCTCCACCATTTTGTAAGCGATATTCCCAGCATCAAGATTCGGAAAAATGAGCACGTTTGCCCGTCCCTGAACAGCATTCCCAGGCGCTTTGTGCACTGAAACCTCGGGGATCAGCGCAGCATCGGCCTGTAACTCACCCTCTACACACAATGCTGGCGCTCGCTTGCGCACGAGCTGGAGCGCCTCGCGTACCTTAGCTACTGATGCATCCTGGGCACTGCCATAGGTGGAGAACGAAAGGAATGCGACGAGCGGTTCTTCCCCAAGCACTGCCTGTGCCACCTGGGCGGTATTGATGGCGATGGAAGCCAGCTGTTCGGCGCTCGGATTGGGAACCACGGCCACGTCGCCAAGAACGATGGCATCCTGACCAGCAGGAAGCCGTTCCGCAAGCAGCAGAGCGAAGGCACCAGAAACCACGGGTCGTTCAGGATCAACACCCACGACCTGCATGCTCGCACGAAGCACCGTCGCTGTCGGGCTCGTTGCTCCACCAACCAGACCATCAGCCAGGCCTGCCTGGACCAGTAGCATACCGCTGTATATTGGTTCGCTGGCCATCGCAGACAACGTGGACTGATCGGGAATGGCTTTGCCGCGCTTCTCCAGTCGAGCGCGCAAAAGTTGGACGAAATCATGCTGGCGCGGGTCCTCACCTGGGTCGTAGACGTCCACCTTCTCGGCTATCCCCATGTGTTCCAATTGGGGAAGGATAGATGCCGCCTGCCCAACCAGAATAGGCCGAAGAGCCGATTCCTGCACGAGTGTGCGAGTCGCTGCCTGCACTCTCCCATCAGCTCCATCTGTGAGCACAATGCGCATTGGGTGTGTAAATGCACGCGCACGGAGCCGAGCAATATGGGGACTGAAGACCTCAGTCTGTTCTTTCATCATAGCTCATCTCTCTTTTCCTTCTTTGGTGAATTTTGACTGCCTGGTATCCAGGGTGATACTGGAAGGTAGATCGCAGACGAGAGCGGTCTCTCGTCTGGCCTCCTCTTTGAACCCCGCTTGGAGAACGTTTGAAACGCCCTCCAAGCCCCCTGTCTCTCCTAGTCCGTCCACACCCAGTCACGTACTTCTGGCAGGTCTTCGAAATTCTCCCGGATATACGTTTTGTGTTTCGCGAGCAGATCGTTGCACTCAGCGATCAATGGCGGTGTCAGCCCTCGCACGCGTGTGGCCTGTCGCATAGCCTCAATACAGAGATGATAGCGGCTCGTTTCATTGAGCACGACCATATCGAAGGGCGTGGTGGTCGTTCCCTCTTCATTAAAACCGCGCACGTGGAACCGAGGCGCATGCGGGCGCCCATGGATGATCTGGTGAATCGCTCTGGGATAACCATGGAAGGCAAACACGACCGGTTTGTCTGACGTGAAGTGCTCAATGAAGGTGGCTTCATCCACGCCATGCGGATGGATCTCTGGTGGGTAGAGCGTCATGAGGTCCACGACGTTGACCACGCGCACCTTCAGTTCCGGCAGATGCTGGCGCAACCACCAGGCTGCGGCAACCGTTTCCTGGGTCACGATGTCACCCGCACAGGCCAGTACGACGTCTGGCTCCATTTTCTCGTCATTGCTCGCCCAGGGCCAGGTGGATAAGCCGCGCGTACAATGAGCAATCGCTTCGGGCATGCTGAGCCATTGCAGTTGGGGCTGCTTATCGATGACAATCAGGTTGACGTCGTTGCGACTCCGGAAACAATGATCGGCGACCCAGAGCAGACTATTGGCATCCGGTGGCAAATAGATGCGTGCCACCGAGCCTTTCTTCGACAGAACGGTATC
>WNFA01000888.1_pt1 | contig 42228 bp, 35 predicted proteins | sample 5400481 | NCBI WGS metagenome assembly WNFA01 (sample SAMN13153340, study PRJNA577476) | soil metagenome | isolation source: 120 cm saprolite under Douglas fir tree site 2 hole 1 replicate 2 | place: USA:California | collected 2015-04-18 | reverse complement strand
GGCTCAAGCCATCAGAGCACTTTTTTTCTGTCGCACGTGAACGGCAAGTTGGGATACTGGCTCGTGTCCCGCTGGCAAGTGGACTGCTGACTGGCAAATTCCGCCCGGAGACACACTTCGCTCCCAACGACCATCGCAGCTTCAACCGCCATGGCGAAGCCTTTGACCAGGGAGAAACGTTTTCAGGAATCGAGTACAAGAGGGGTTTGCAGGCCGTTGAGGAACTGCGTCCTCTTGTACCGCAAGGTGCGACCATGGCACAGTTTGCACTGCGCTGGATAGTGATGTTTCCTGAAGTGACCAGCGCCATCCCCGGCGGCAAGAACCCCCAGCAGGTGGAGGAAAATGTGAACGCGGCAGCGCTGCCCCCGCTCAGCCCTCTAACTATGAGTGATGTAGAGACAGTCTACGATGCGTACATGTGGCTTCCGGCGCATCATCGTTGGTAGCAACTATCACTTTCTATGCCTTGTCTGCTGTAGCTTTGCCCCGTAGGGGCGGGAGTGGTGCTGGGTGGTGTGGGGGCCTTTATGGCCGCCCGCGTCGCCCTTGTCAGGTGACCAGGTCTCACTCATCATCGGCAGCCTCGATGCTTCAACGCAACCGTACATCTCCATACCTTCGGTTGATGCCTACGGTGTCTTCCCCTGCAGGCGGGCAGCCTCAGCCAGGGCTTCGCGTTCTTCTTTACGGCGCCTGAGCTTTTTGAGCGCCTCGGCCTTGCGCAGCCAGTGGTCGGGGTCGCCAGGGCGCAGGCGGATGGCTTCTTCTGCCGCCTTTAGCGCATCTTCGTAGCGGCGCAAGCGGTAGAGGACGAGCGACTTGTTGTGCCAGGCCGAGGCGAGGCTGGGGTTCAATTGTAGGGCGCGTTCATAAGACTGCAAGGCCTGGGTGTAGTTACCCAGGTTATAGAAGGTGTTACCTCTGCCATTCCAGGCCTGTGGGAAGTTGGGATTGAGCCTCAGAGTGTTATCATAGGCATTCAGAGCTTCGGTGTAACGTTCCATCTGGCGCAAGACGCCGGCCTTGCCATTGAGGGCAGGAGCAAGACGTGCATCGATGCGCAGCGCCTGGTCGTAGGAATTGAGGGCCCCTATGCGCTCGCCCAACTCGTCGAGGACGTTGCCGCGCGCATTCCACGCTTTCGCGAAATTAGGATCACGTCCAACCGCCTGGTCAAACATGGTGAGGGAGCGTTTTAGCCTGCGCTGCGTGTAGTACACCTTGCCCATACCATAATGGGCCGGAGCATAGTTTTTGTCCAGGTTGAGAGCCTCCTGGAAGGCTTGCAGCGCTTCATTGGGCCGCCCCAGGTCATAGAGCACCGACCCCTTGCCACTCCAGGCAGGAACCAGCGCACGATTGTAAGTACAGGCCTGTTCATAGGCATCGAGCGCGACCCGCAGGCGGCCGAGGTTATGCAGCGCATTGCCCTTGCCACTCCAGGACGTGGCGATAGTGCGGTCGTGGGTGAGCGCCTGCTCAAAGGCATCGAGCGCTTCCTGGTAGCGCCTCTGCTGCACAAGCACAAGGCCCTTGTTGTTCCAGGCCTGCGCCAGGGCGGGATCGATGCCCAGCGCCGTTTCAAAGGCGCTCAGAGCCTGGGCAGGGCGGCTCAATGTGCTGAGTACCGCTCCCTTGCCATTCCAAGCAGCAGCATTGTTCGGCTCCAGCTTTATTGCCTGTTCAAATGCTTCGAGGGCCTCACGAGGGCGCCGGAGCGCACTGAGGGCGGCCCCCTTGCCATTCCACGAGGCGACAAGCGACCGGTCCAGTTGCAGGGCGCGCTCGAATGAAGCAAGAGCTTCCTGGTGCCGTGAGCGCAGGCCCTGTGTCAGGCCCCGCCCCTGCCAGCCGAGCGAGCTGTTACCATCGATCTGCAGCGCCTGGTCATAGATGGTCACAGCTTCGTCCAGGCGTTTTTGCGAGTACAGGGTGTGCGCTTCTTTGAGCAAGTAGCTGGTTCCCGTGGGCAAGGAGATAGAGGCGCTTTTGGGTCCAATGTGAATCGTGCCATCGCCGTCGCCCTGGCCAACGATGCGCAGGACTTTCAATACATCCTGCGCGCTGGCCGGGCGCCGTTCAGGATCCATTTCCAGTAATTGTTGCAGTAGCCCCTCCAGTCCGGCGCTGACGGCAGGGTTGACCTGCGAGGCGGGTCTGAAGAAGAATGGCTGTTCGCTGGGATCAAGGCCGGTGAGCAGGTGGTGCAGTAGCGCCCCCAGGCTATAGAGGTCCGAACGGGGGGTACTCTGCGATTTGCCGTATTGTTCCGGAGCGGCATAGCCGGGAGAGCCGAGCGCGGTCGTGTCATGCGACTTTCCTGGCTTGAAAAGGCGCGCGATGCCAAAGTCAATGAGGAAAATATGGCCGCTCTCATCGGCCATAACATTGGAAGGCTTGAGGTCGCGGAAGATGATCGGCGGCTGGCGCGTGTGCAGGTAGCTCAACACGTCACAGAGCTGTTCCGCCCAGTCGATAACCTCGTCGACCGGCAGCGACCCGCCGTTTTTGCTCTCGAGGTATTCTTCCAGCGTCTGACCCTGGATATAATCCATAGCCAGGTACGAGCGTTCATTTTCGGTAAAGTGTTCGTAGATACGCGGCAGGTTGGGATGGACCAGCTTACCGAGGAGCTTGGCTTCATGTTCAAAGGCAGCCTCTGCCTCATCGACGCGGGAGTCAGGCAGCGCAGCTCTGCTCATCTCTTTGATGGCAACCAGCCGGTCATCGAGATCGGTATCGGCAGCCTTGTAGACCGCGCCCATACCGCCCTGGCCAATACGGCTGATCAGTAAATAACGGCCTGCCAGCAACGTTTGTTGTGGCAAGGTGCCAGTAGTGTTCTTCACCGGCAGCGTCGAGGCGCAGTGCTGGCAAAATCGCGCTGTCGGCGAGTTCGCCGCGCCACAGTTATCGCAATACAGCTCCTCTGTTGTCATAAAATCTCTTCCCGTAATCCTTCCACCTCGCGCCACACCCGCAACCACTCTTCAATACTCAATGTTTCAGCACGACGGCTTGGGTCGATGTTTGCCCTGGAGAGCCAGGCATGCACTTCCTCATTTTTACGATGCAGGCCTTGTGCCAGCGCATTGTGCAGTTGCTTGCGCTTTCCAGAGAAACCGGCCTGTACGACGCGAAAGAAGCTATCCCGTTCCTGTTGCGTGAACGGGGATATACCCCCGGCACGCGCGGCATCATTCTCCAGGTAGCGGGCCTGGGGATGCACATCCACACGCAGGATGGCGGAGTCAACTTTGGGCGCGGGATAAAATGCACGCGCCGGAACGCGCGCAATAATGCGGGGCTGTCCGTAGAACTGCACGCTCACGCCAAGCAAACTGAGATCTCCTGGAGCGGCAGCGATGCGCTGCGCGACCTCGTACTGCACCATTACAACGAGCAAGCCAGGCGGATTGGCACTCTCCAGGAAATGGCGGAAGGTAGGGGCGGTGATATAATATGGCAAATTCGCCACGAGTTTATACGACGCCTGCCCAAAGACCTGCACAGGATCCACAAAGAGCAAATTACGCGCCAGCAACTCGACATTCATATAACTGCGCGTCGTCTCGGCCAGTAGTGCCAGCATATCTCTCTCCAGCTCAACTGCCACTACCCGGCGGGCACGTTCTGCCAGCTCGCGAGTCATCACGCCTGTTCCTGCACCAACCTCTAATACCTGATCGCTTGCATCAATCTCTGCGGCCTCAACAATACGCAGTAACACTGAGCGATCAATCAATAAATGCTGTCCAAAGGATTTGCTGGGTTGCATGTTATGCGCAGAAAGCAAATTGCGCAGCTCACGCACATTCGTCAGATCTATCTCGGTATGCACTGTAATATTCTCATAGGCAGGACGCAGCAAGGCGCACAGGACTGCGTCCCTGCCCCCTTCAGATCCCAAACTTTCGTTAATATTTTTCTGGACCACCATGGCAACATCTTTACCACGTTTATTGTACCAAATTGATTGAGAAGGCGCTACCACTGGCACATACCGGACCAGCGAAGGGAGCAACCTCAACGATAGCGAATGCGTCTCTGCCAGGAAGCAACGCGGAAAGCGATGAGAATGATACTCACGATACCTACCACAAAGATGATAGGTAAGACAATCGCGAGGAGGGCTATGCCGATAATACCCCCAATCACAGCCAGGAGCACCCCGGCAACGATCAGGAGCGGTTTAAGGAGTAGCAAGCCCAACACAATGAGCACTGCTAAACGTAGGGCGCTTTTACCCTGTGGCTGTGGCCTTGCCCAGGGTGGCACCGCCCGCCACGAGTTGTATTGTCTGTAGGCGCGATAACTTTCCTCGTAGGCGTCACCATCAGGACTCAATTGCTGCCGCCACCCGGAACGCGAGTCAGCGCTACTCTTACGAGCCTGCTCCTGCTGTCGCGTATTTGCAGCGCGGTCCTGCGCCTGGTAGCCGCGCTGTATGATAACCTCGTCGTAGCTAGATGGAGGCTCATCCCTGGGTGGGCCTGCTTTACTTTCCCTCGTTGACCAGTTATAGGGATGTTGCGGGTAATATATTTCATCGTCGCTCAGTGGCTGCTGTCCTTCGGACCGTAGTCCTTGAGACTGCTGCGACTGCGGGACAAATTCTTGTTGGCTCATTTTGAGATCTCCCTCGCCCACTCCCGGGCATTTCCTGTTCATACATATAAGTAAATACGCATGAGGTATGTGTTAGTTGCACGATCTACACTATAAACTATGGTACCAGTTGCGCAACGGAGGGCAGCGCTGATACGTTATACAAACGAAATATGTTATGATTTAACAAATGCGCCTCAGGTACAGGACGTCTGTGCCTATTTTCTGTCGAGGAAAGGCAGCTCTATGGACGAATATGACGATAAGCAGCATGACAGGCTGGAAATACCGCAGGAAGAAGCTGGGGATCTGACCTTCTCGTCTCCTCCTTCTTCTCGCTCTATCGGACCTCTCGGGCTTACACCTATCGAGAATATGATCACCCAGCCGGCCAACGGGTCCGGCAATGGTACACCCATATCCAGGCAGCCTTCTGTGGTAGGGTCCAGAAGCAATGTCTTCACGATTGCCCGCCCTGTGGCGCCAACGCAGGACATTGCGGTCCACCGCGTTCGTGTTAACCGCATTTTGATGCGGAAGCGCCGCCTCCATCAGCTGGACCTGAGACAGAATGCCGCTTCACGCGTGCTAGTTACCTTTCTGATAGTCACGATGGTAATGGTGTTTATGCTCTCCTCGAGCGTTGGAGCAGCTTATGCATACTACCAGTCACAACTGCCACTTCTGAACGGCATTGCCACCCATTCGTTATTTCAGACAACGCATATCTATGACCGCACTGGTCACCTGCTCTATGAACTCAATGATCCCAAATATGGCAGGCGCACCTACGTCAATTATAATGATATCGCACCAGTGCTTATCAATGCCACGGTGGCTGCCGAGGATCATACCTTCTGGACAAACGCCGGGATCGACCTGCAGGGTATCCTGCGTGCTGCTTTCGCAAATCTGCAAAGCCAGACTATCGTCGAGGGCGCCAGTACGATCACGCAGCAGTTGATCAAGACAGAACTCTTCTTAAATCAGCCACGTACGCTTCAGGTCAAAGCCGAGGAGGCTATCCTGGCCTATGGTCTGACGCAACAATACCCCAAGTGGAAGATCATGGAGATGTACCTGAACGCTGTTTACTACGGCGACCTGAACTATGGCATCGAGGCAGCCGCACAAAACTACTTTGGCCTGCAGGAGCATTGCACACATACTGTGTGTAAGACAGCAACTTCGCAACTCGATCTCGCACAGGCCTCGATGCTAGCAGGACTGCCACAGAGCCCATCGTATCTCAACCCCATCGACAATAAGTCGGCTGCACTTGACCGGCAATCCACGGTCTTACAGTCAATGGTGCAACTGGGGATGATCACCCAGGCACAGGCCACCCAGGCACACAACGAGATGGCGAATTACAAGTTTAAGCTCATCTCGCATGGTATCCAGGCTCCGCATTTTGTTCACTATGTTATCGACCAGGTACTGGTGCCGCTCCTGGGAGCCCAAAACTTGCTAGACGGTGGCTACAATGTCTATACAACGCTGGACCTGGGTTTAGAGCAGAAGGTTGAGCAGATTACCTACAACGCGCTCTATCGCAACATCGATGGCAGCGGCTCGTTGAGTGCAGTACATAATGTGAATAACGCTGCCGTAATGGTCATGAACCCGTTCAATGGTGAGATCCTTGCCATGAATGGAAGCGCGAACTATAAAGATAACAGCAGGAAGGTACGAGGTCAATATAATGCCGCCCTGGCGCTGCGCCAACCGGGTTCATCCATCAAGCCGGTCATTTACGCAACTGCATTCGAGATGGGCTGGTATCCTGCGATGATTATCCCCGACCATAAGACGATCTATCCCGCGGGTCAGCCCCCTGATTACTACGCCCCAAGCAACTATGACGGGACTTTCCATAGTGGCTTTCCCATGACAGCCCGCAACGCAATAGCGAACTCATTCAATATACCGGCAATTGATACACTTGAATTTGCAGGTATTCCCAATGTGTTGAATATGGCTGGCCGTCTGGGGCTGACAGAGATGGCCAATCGACCCTTGAGCACTCTTGGGCCATCCATGGCTATTGGTACGGTAGAGGTGTCGTTGTTGCACCTGACGGGCGCGTTTGCCACGTTTGCAAACCGGGGCGTGCGTGTACCACCAACGTCGATCCTGGAGATTACCGATAGCCAGGGCCATCCACTCTATACCTATGATGCTGCTCATCCACAGGGCATTCGCGCCGTGCGAGAGGACGTGGCTTTCTTGATCAGCAGCATCCTCGCCGACAGTAGGTCGCGCTACCACGAGTTCTCCCCAGGCAATCCGCTTGAGCTGGATCGACCGGCCGCGGCGAAAACGGGAACGACGGACAGTTTCCGCGATAACTGGACGCTCGGCTACACTCCCTATCTCACGGTGGGCGTCTGGGCGGGAAATAGCGATAATAGTACTATGAACCAGGTGATTGGCATCACGGGCGCTGGCCCTATCTGGCATGATGTCATGGAGTATGCTTCGCAGCGCTATCACTACCCTGCCGATGATTTTATCAGGCCTCCTGATGTACACGCTGGCACCGTATCGGCGTATACCGGCTTGCTGCCGCACCCTGGCGAACCGACCGTGACCGATTGGTTCATCGATGGAACCATGCCCACTATTCAAGGTCCGTATTCGCCTCACCATAAGAAGTGTGATGGCAATAACTGCAATCAACCTCCTATATGTATAGGAAACATCTGCCAGCCACCTCCTATATGTATAAGAAACATCTGCAAACCCCGGCCCTGAAAAACGAGAAACGATTATAGAGGGGATAAGCCAGCAGTGCCTGATCCAAATAATACTAATGATAATACGGAGCCGCAGGCTGCTGGCGAAGCGCCGCCAGTGGAGTCCAACTTTCGCCCGCTCACGCGCAGCGAGAGGCGTAATCTCTGGCTGAAGGAGTACGGCGACCAGGACTTCGCGCTCCAGATGTGGGTACGCCTGGTAGAGGCCCAGGACCTGGAGATCGAGATGATGCTCCAGATGGCCGGCCTGCTCATCTTCGGAGTAATGGTGAGCACTGCACGCTACGCACAGTTTTATATCGATCTGAACGAAGAGCTACATCGAGAACGTGATGCCGATACGGCTGATGCGCTGCGTGAATATTATACTGCTCTTATACCGCCGCCCGATCAGCCGGAGATCGGGCCAGAAGGTTTACCGGTCGTTTTTCGTTTGATCCACATGCGAGATGTGACCCTGTTGAGCGGCGGACATAAAGTGAAAGTGCCCTACTGGCGCGGGAAGCTTGCAGAAGTTGACGCCTTTGTAGTCGGTGCCACGGCCCAAGAGTAAACGAGACAGAGAGGCGCTGCAAATCAAAACCGGCCTCAGGGCTATCGACAAAGAAGAAGCAGGGCAAAGATATATTTGTCTTTTAGAACAGAGACAGCTGCTGTGGTGGCTCTTCTTTTGAGGTGGCGGCTTCCGTTGTTTTCGTCCTACCTTCCGCGTGCAATCGTTCCGCCTCGGCAACGACGAGGGGAATTTTTTTGAAATCGGCGCGGATGGTATCTTTCAGATCAGGCCTGTGGAGGCCTGCCGCGGGATGATACATTGCGATACAGATGTAGCCATCCAATTTGCGAGCCCGCCCGTGAATGGCGGTTATCTTCTCATTGCCAAAGAACTTCGCCATAGAGTAGCGACCCAGGGTGACAATGACTTGAGGCTTGATAGCGGCAATCTGCCGATCAAGATAGTCGTTGCAGGCATTGATCTCTTCGGGCAGCGGGTCGCGATTCTCAGGTGGCCGGCATTTCACAACGTTGGTAATAAAAACCTCTGAGCGCTTGAGATTGATACTTGATAGCAGCTCTTCCAGGAATTGTCCGGCCTGGCCAACAAACGGGCGTCCCTGCCTATCTTCATTGAAACCGGGACCCTCGCCTATGAACATTATCCTGGCATGGGGATTGCCTTCGCCGGGAACAGCCTTGGTGCGGCTTTTACAGAGGTTACACTTTGTGCAGGTGGAAACCTCTGCGGCAATTTCCTTCAGTAGGTCCTCTGACGACATAATTACCCTCCCTAAGCATATTAGAGCAAGGCTAACCAGCAGGGCGACCGCGTAGAGTGCCGATTGATCGAGCACGTGGTCGCCCCACATATAGCTAACCAGGGCTTCAACTCATTCCTGCCAGCCGCGTCCTCCTGGACGCTCTCCAAAGCCGCCCTCACGGCGTGGGTTTCCTGGGCCGCGACTCGGCCCCATCGGGCGGCGCTGTCCAAAGCCTCCGCTGGTGCGATCTCGATCGCCATAGCCGCTACCTGGGCGATTGCCACGATCACTATAGCCGCCGCGCTCACGTCCGCCGCCGTAGTTGCCGCGATCTCCGTAGCCACCAAGACCACGACCAGGCGTGCCTTCACGTTCGCGTCCGCCATAACCGCCGCCCATGCGGCCAGGGCCGCGCGAAGGACCACGGCCAGGGCCGCGCTCACTATTCATTTCGGCCTGGGAGGGCATTTCGCCACTCAACGCGGCACGGCGAGAGAGATTGACACGTCCCTGCGGATCGACCTCGATCACCATTACCGTAATCTCGTCGCCTACCGAGACAACATCCTCGGGACGCATTACCTGGTAGTCAGCCAGTTGCGATGTACGCACCAGGCCCTCTTTTCCGGGCAGAATCTCCACGAAGGCCCCAAAGTCGACCAGCCGTCGTACCGTACCGGTGTAGATGCGCCCGACCTCGATATCTTCAGTCAATGCACGTACCGCATCCATAGCATGCTGCATGGCCTCACCCGAGGTGGCCGAGATATTCACAGAACCATCATCTTCGATATCGATTTTGGCTCCACTCTCTTCCTGGATCTTGCGAATCATCTTACCACCTGGGCCGATGACGGCACCGATCTTGTCGGGATTAATTTTAATGGTCTGGATACGTGGGGCATACTGCGACAATTCCTCGCGCGGGGCATCGATAGTGTCGAGCATCTTTTCCATGATGTACATACGCCCTTCGCGAGCCTGTTCCAGGGCCTTCGCCATTATTTCGTAGGTGATGCCTTTGACTTTGATGTCCATCTGGAGGGCAGTCACACCATCGGCGGTACCGGCAACCTTGAAGTCCATGTCTCCCAGCGCATCTTCAATACCCTGGATGTCGCTCAACACTGCCCATTTGCCGCTGTGCTCACCTTCACCGGTGATGAGGCCCATCGCTACGCCGGCCACCGGCGCTTGAATGGGTACGCCAGCATCCATAAGCGCGAGTGTTGTGCCACATACTGAACCCATCGAAGTCGAACCGTTCGAGGACAACACATCGGACACTACGCGGATAGTGTAAGGAAACTCTTCATGCACAGGGATGACCGCCGCAACGGCGCGCTCTGCCAGTGCCCCATGCCCAATATCGCGGCGCCCTGGCCCGCGCAAGGGCTTACTCTCACCAGTCGAGAAAGGTGGGAAGTTATAGTGGTGCATGAAGCGCTTGCTCTCACTGGCGCCCAGGCCGTCGAGCACCTGCTCCTCACCTGGAGAGCCCAGTGTGACGACGCTCAACACTTGCGTTTGCCCACGAGTGAAAAGGGCGGAGCCATGGGTGCGTGGTAGCAATCCAACTTCACAGCTAATGGGTCGGATGGTTTTCAGGTCTCGACCGTCCGGCCGCATACCATGGTCGAGAATATTATTGCGAACGTAGGTCTTGAGTTCCTTCTCATAGAAAGTGGTTATATCCTTGAGGCGATCGGGAAACTCGGCGCCCAGAGACAGTATCAACTCTTGATGTACCATGTTGAGCGCCGCCGAACGAGCAGCCTTGTTGGGATTATGCACTGCAGCTTCGAAGCGCGGGAGCACGAACTCGGTCACCCTGGCTTTGAGTGCTTCGTCGACCGGCGGAGCTTCAAAAGGCCGCTTGGCGCGGTTGACCGCCGCCATCAACTTTTCCTGCATCTTGATGATATCTTGCAGTGTCTCCTGGCCAAAGCGTATCGCCTCCAGCACCAGGTCTTCGGGCAGTTCTTTCGCGCCCGCCTCGACCATCATCACTGCATCAGCGGTACCAGCAATGGCAAGATCGAGCCTGGATTGGCGCATGTGCGACTCAAGCGGGTTGATCACGAACTTATCATCGATGTAACCCACGCGCACAGCGCCCACGGGGCCTGCAAAGGGAATATCCGACATAGACAGGGCTGCTGATGCCCCCACAATCCCCATAATATCAGAGTCGTTTTCCTGATCTGCGGAGAGAACGGTGATGACGATCTGTACATCGTTGCGGTAGCCCTTAGAAAAGAGCGGGCGGAGAGGACGATCGGCTAGACGACAGGCGAGGATAGCGTGTTCGGAGGCCCTACCTTCACGTTTGATAAAGCCTCCAGGAATCTTTCCTGCTGCATACATACGTTCTTCTACGTCGACGGTTAAAGGGAAAAAGTCAATGCCTTCACGAGGCTCATCGCTGCCAACCACGGTTGCCAGGATAACGGTATCGCCATAGCGCACCAACACTGCGCCACTGGCTTGTTCTGCCACGCGTCCGGTCTCAATGCTCATGACCCGGCCACCGATGACAGCTTCTTGACGGTGAATCATTTTTTCCTCCGGATTAGTAACACCCATAAACTCGCTCTTGACTTTCTTAGTACAACAAGCCGGGGTGTTCCAACAAGCATCCCCTCTTTAAAATCTACTTGCATCCAATCTGCATTCAGTCACAGGCCTGATCTAACAACTATTGGGCCGTACTTCGTTCTACTTCGCTGCGGCCTCACATATGTGTTGATTACCGGGTACCGTAGGGGACGCCTTCTGTTCAATTGCCTGTCTTTGTTTACTCGTTTCGATCTCTCATCAACACTAGATACTTCTTCGTTTTGCGAGGTAAGGTAAAGTGGAGCAGCGGCCGGGCATCACTCTTACTAGTTTGTGCCGACCGCATCCAATACAACCCCATGGCTAGTGGCGCAGGCCAAGCTTTACAATGAGTGCGCGATAGCGGTCCGGGCTTTTCTTGCTGAGATAGGCGAGTAGGCGCCGACGCTGACCAACCAGCATCAACAGGCCACGCCGAGAATGCAGGTCATGTTTATGAATCTTCAAATGTTCAGTGAGTTGATTGATTCGCCGGGTCAGAACGGAAACCTGTACCTCTGGTGAACCTGTATCAGACTCATGAACGCGCGAGTTTGCGATGATCTCCGCTTTTTCTTCGACTGTCAATGCCACGTACTATAACACCTCCTAATTTGGTTAGATGGAGAAAGATCGTATCCGTTCGCATTATAGCATGCGAACGGATACGAGTAAAGTTTGCTTATTTAATAGTAACTTTCGCGCCAACCTCGGCCATCTTTTCAGCGATCCTCTGAGCTTCTTCCTTAGTGACAGCTTCCTTAATTGGCTTGGGGGCCTCATCAACGACGGCCTTGGCCTCCTTTAGCCCCAACCCGGTCAACTCACGCACAACCTTGATGACATTGATCTTGTTGGGTCCTATCTCGGTGAGAATGGCGTCAAATTCAGTCTGCTCTTCTATAGGGGGAGCGACAGGGGCAGCTTCAGCGGCGACAGCCGGGCCTGCTGCGGCAGCGACAGGAGCAGCGCTCACACCCCACTTATCCTGCAGGGTTTTGGTCAACTCAACCAGTTCCAGTACATTGAGCTTCTCAATTTCGGCAATAATGGTATCTACAGACATGGATGATCTCCTTCCTGAAATCTACTCTGCGGCTTCGCCGTTCAACTGGTCGACGCGCGCTTGAATGACATAGCAAAAGTCACGTAACGGTGCTGTGAGCAGGCTATAGCTTGTGGCCAGCGGTCCTTGAATAACGCCGACTACCTGGGCCTTGGCATAGTTCTTTCCACCAGGTATCTTGCCGAGACTCTCGACCTGTTCAGCAGTCAACGACCTGCCGCCAAGAATGCCCGATTTGAGCACGACAACCTTGGACGTGCGAATGTAGTCGGTTATGGTCTTGGCAGCCGCCACTTCATCTTCATAGCCAAACGCAACGGCAGTCTGACCATTAAAGATGCCCTTGTCCACTTCCGTCATGTTATTACGCTCGGTGGCGATACGCAACAGTGTGTTCTTGGCAACCTGGAACTCGAGTTTAGCAGCGCGCATTTTATTGCGCAGGTCGTTCATATCCTTGACTTTCAAGCCCTGCGTCTGCACCAGTATAGTCATCGTTGCATGCTTCAGCTTTTCGGTCAACTCCTCAATCTTTTCTGCCTTTGCCTGTGTAGGCATCTACGCTACCCCTCCTTTCAAAGCGAAGTAAGATACATGGACTTCTATAAAGAAAATGGCGGCCTCCGGTGCTTGACCGGAGGCCGCGATGGGATCGTATACTTATTCAAAATGACCAATACGACAAGTGCGAGAGCGCACCCATGATAAGGCCAGTGATATATACGTCTCCTCGGCAAGCCGGTACAGTGTACCGTTTACATGCCCCGGGCATACTTGCTGTCTTCGGTCGATGATAGTGTATTCACTCGAGAATCATGCTGGTTTGAGCGCGAGCGCTGATGGCACATCCAGGCGAATACTGGGTGACATAGTAGAACTCAATATGACGCTCTTGACATAGGAGCCTTTCGCCCCGGAAGGCTTGGCACGCACCACCGCATCGATGACCGAGGTGAAATTAGCCATCAATGCATCCTCGCTGAACGAGAGCTTTCCAGCGGGAATATGGAGCAAAGCGGTCTTATCAACTTTGAACTCGACGCGACCGGCCTTCACTTCACGGATGGTTTTAGCCAGATCAAAGGTAATGGTCCCGGCTTTCGGGCTAGGCATGAGACCACGCGGGCCGAGCTTTTTACCAAGCCGACCGACCTTGCCCATGACATCAGGCGTTGCAATAGCAACATCGAAGCCGAGCCAATCTCCTTCAATTTGTTTGATGAGGTCATCTAGGCCGACGAAATCCGCGCCAGCCGCCTCAGCCTCGGCGACTTTTTCGCCCTGTGCAAAGACCAGCACTTTCACTTCTTTTCCTGTACCAGCCGGTAACATCGCCACCCCGCGCACCATCTGATCGGCATGGCGCGGGTCGACGCCAAGCCTCATATGTACCTCCACGGTGGGATCAAAATTCACATAGTTCATCTTCTTGAGGAGAGAGAGCGCTTCTTGAGGCTGGTATAACTTGTCGCCCTCAATGATTTTGAGAGCTTCCTGGTATTTTTTCCCGTGTTTTACCATTATATTCATGCCTTCCTTGTAATTCCGACCGCCAACGCCCCCTCGATAAATCGGGGGGCTACACGCGCTAGCTTCGCTCAGGCGGTCGGAGAGGAAGCTCCTTGCTATTCCGACCGCAGTGACTTGCGGGCAACTTGATTGTGATACTTAGACTAGTCGACATTAATACCCATACTGCGGGCAGTACCTTCAACCATGCTTTCAGCGCCCTCAATGTCAATGGCATTGAGGTCCTTCATCTTTATCTCGGCGATTTCGCGCAGCTTGGCGCGCGAAATCGTGCCAACCTTCGTCTTATCAGGCGTAGCCGATCCTTTTTCAACACCAACTGCTTTTTTCAGCAGGTCAGTTACCGGCGGCGTTTTCGTAATGAAGGTAAATGAGCGATCTTCATAGATAGTGATTTCCGCCGGAATGATCATACCCACCTGGGCAGCAGTGCGCTCGTTGTACTCCTTGCAGAACGCCATAATATTGACACCCTGCGGGCCCAGAGCGGTGCCGATAGGTGGGGCAGGATTAGCCTTCCCAGCCGGAATCTGTAGTCTCACTACAGTTCTAACACGCTTTGCCATACAATTTTACACTCCTAGGAATAGCTTAGATTTTCTCGACCTGCAGGAAATCCAGTATCACCGGCGTTTCTCTACCGAAAAAGGAAACAAGTACAGTGACCTTGTTCCGATCCATATTGATGTCGCTGACCGTGCCGATGAACTCCGTGAACGGCCCATCGATGACACGCACGCTCTGGCCTTTAGAGAAGCTGATTTTAGCCTTTGGCTTGTCCGTCGTCTCCTTTGTGATCTGTTTCAGGATTGTCTTGATCTCGTGTTCCTGGAGAGGGATAGGCCGGGTACCAGAGCCAACAAAGCTAGTCACACCCGGGGTATTACGCACAACGTACCATGCTTCGTCGCTCATAATCATCTCCACCAGCACATAGCCGGGGAAGACCTTACGCTGTACTGTGCGCCTCTGGCCTTGCTTGATCTCTACTTCTTCTTCCATGGGGACAATCACCCGGAAGATTTTATTACGCATATCCATCGAGGCAATACGCGCCTCGAGATGGCTTTTCACCTTATTTTCGTAACCCGAGTAAGTGTGAATAGCATACCAGGCACGTTCATCTTCCTGCGCTGTTTGATTTGGTGGTGTGGTATGTTCAGTAACCACAGCATTTCCCCTCATATCTTCCTGGTAGCCATACTACTTGATGCCAGCCAAATGGGTAATCAAGAGATAGAGCTGGCCAAGCCCCAAGTCTGCTAGACCCAAGATCAGACCGACCGCGGCGGAGAGCAGAATTACTACAATTGTCATGTTCCTGGCTTCCCTAAAAGTCGGCCAGGTTACTTTGTGGCGCAATTCATAGTAAGACTCCAGCAAGAAACGCACGGCCCGGTTGCTGCGCAGGCGAACCATAATCGCAGAAGGCGCTTTCTCCTCACGCCGGTTGCTTACTCGCTCGCGTGCCACGGCTTTGCTCTCCTTCTCTTTGCGCTCGTCCCGTTCGCGCATTGCTTCCCTGGCGTTCTTGCCCTGGGCTTGCTCTTTTGCGCTTTCTCGCACTTTAGGCTCAGCCGTCTGACTCTGGCTGGTAGGTTTCTTCTTATCGGCCATTTTGTTTGCCACGTTCGACCTTTCTCGATCAGTAGTGACCGTAGCCTACTATCTATTTGGTTTCACGGTGGGCGGTATGCACCCGACAGGTAGTGCAGAACTTTCTCAGTTCGAGACGCTCAGCATTGTTCTTTTTGTTCTTCGAGGTCGTGTAGTTGCGGTGCTTGCAGTTGGTACAAGCCAACGTAACAACAGTGCGATTCTCTTTGCCTTTACTAGCCATGTCTTTCTCCGTTTGGGATTCGGGTGTATAGTTTCAAATCCCGGTCCTCGTACTATACCACTGTCGACTCGAAACTACAAACCCGAAAACGTTAGTGGTTCTCCGTCGCCCTCTACGCTGCCTAATTTTCGATACTGGTGCAGACGCCAGCTCCCACCGTGCGTCCCCCTTCCCGGATCGCAAAATGCACCCCTTCTTCCATCGCCACCGGCTGGTGCAACTCCACCGTCATCTCGATGTTGTCCCCAGGCATCACCATCTCCACCCCTTCCGGCAACCTGATCGCTCCCGTCACGTCCGTCGTCCTCACATAAAACTGCGGCCGGTACCCGTTGAAAAACGGCGTGTGCCTGCCCCCCTCTTCTTTCGATAGCACGTACACCTGCGCCTTGAACACCTTGTGCGGCTTGATCGACCCCGGCTTGGCCAACACCTGCCCCCGCTCGATGTCCGTCCGCTCCACTCCGCGCAGCAGACACCCCACGTTGTCACCCGCTAATCCTTCCGGCAGCGTCTTCTGGAACATCTCCACTCCCGTCACCACCACCGTGCGCATCTCTTCGCTCATCCCCACGATCTGCACCGTCTCCCCCGTCTTGATCGTCCCACGCTCGATGCGCCCGGTCGCCACTGTCCCCCGTCCCTTGATGCCAAACACGTCTTCCACCGACATCAGAAACGGCTTGTCGGTCGCGCGCTGCGGCGTGGGAATGGAGTTGTCCACCGCGTCCATCAACTCCCAGATGCAGGCCGCGTCGCTATCGCTGCGCGACAGGTCCCCCGGGCTCTCTAAGGCCCGCAGCGCTGACCCCCGGATCACCGGGACGTCATCGCCAGGAAACTGGTTTTTACTCAAGAGTTCGCGCACTTCCAACTCCACCAACTCCAACAGTTCTTCGTCGTCCATCATGTCCACTTTGTTCAAAAACACCACCATGGCCGGCACTTCCACTTGCCGCGCCAGCAAGATGTGCTCTCTGGTCTGCGGCATCGGCCCATCCGGGGCGCTGACCACCAGGATGGCCCCGTCCATCTGGGCGGCTCCGGTGATCATGTTCTTGATGTAGTCGGCATGCCCGGGGCAGTCCACGTGCGCGTAGTGCCGCTTGGCCGTCTCGTACTCCACGTGGGCGATGGCGATGGTGATGCCGCGCTCTTTCTCCTCGGGCGCTTTGTCGATCTGGTCAAAGGCCACGTACTTGTTGACGGCGTTGGCTTTGGCCAGCACTTTGGTGATGGCGGCCGTCAGCGTGGTCTTGCCATGGTCGATGTGCCCGATCGTGCCCACGTTCACATGTGGCTTCGTTCGCTCGAATACTTTCTTTGCCATGTGTTTTTCATCCTCCAAATAGTGCTCAGTGCAAACGGGCGTGCGTCAGGGACTGCACCTTTGCTGAAGCACTTGTTATTGCTTGTACGTTTCGATCTTCAGCCAGTGCTTGAACTGGATGAAACTTCAAAAGTAGCTGTGCTTGTTTACCCGGTAGGCCTGTGCCCTGATTTCGGCTCCGGGTTTCGCCGATAGCAGATTACTCCTTTACCGGCTTGCTTTTGCGATAATCTCGTCGGATATGCCTTTTGGTACGGGCTCGTAGCGCGAAAACTCCATAGAGTAGTTCGCGCGGCCGCTGGTCATAGAACGGAGATCGTTCACGTAGCCGAACATTTCGGCGAGGGGAACAAGACCTCGCACCACTTGCATTGCCAGAGAACCAGCAGTCTTAAAGGCCATTTCGCTCGAGTCAACCTCGTGGTATGACCCATCGAAAAGGGTTACCTTTATGTCAATCATTGGGTACCCGGCGATGATGCCATTGTCCAGCGCCTCTCTGATACCCATTTCTGTGGGTTTGATATATTCTTTGGGGATCACACCGCCGATGATGGCATTGATAAATTCAAAGCCCTTGCCACGCTCATTGGGAGCTACCTTAATCCACACATCTCCATATTGCCCATGACCACCGGTCTGGCGCACATACTTGCCTTGAGCCTGCGTTTCACGGGTGATGGTTTCGCGGTAGGCGACCTGAGGTCGTCCTACGTTTGCTTCCACCTTAAACTCGCGGAACAGGCGATCCTCAATTACCTCCAGGTGCAGTTCGCCCATACCGCTGATGATCGTTTGCCCGCTCTCCGGGTCGGTGCGCATCTGGAAGGTAGGATCTTCCTCCGCCAGCTTGGTCAAAGCGATGGCCATCTTGTCCTGGTCAGCGCGAGTCTTCGGCTCGATAGCGATGGAGATGACCGGCTGCGGGAAGGTGATGGACTCAAGAATAATGGGATGCCGCGGGTCACAAAGTGTGTCGCCAGTAAAGGTATTGCGCAGGCCAACAGCGGCGCAAATGTCACCGGCCCGGATTTCGTCGATATCCTCACGGTGATTGGCATGCATACGCAGCAGGCGGCCAATACGCTCTGACTTATCCTTCGTGCTGTTCTCGATTGAAGCGCCCTTCGCCAGCGTGCCCGAGTAGACACGCAGATACGACAGGCGACCAACAAAAGGATCGGAAACGATCTTGAAGGCAAGCGCACTGAAGGGGGCTGTATCACTTACTTCCCGGGAGACGATCTCATTTGTACGAGGATCGATCCCGGACGGGGGAGGAATTTCGAGCGGTGAAGGCAGGTACGCAATGACAGCATCCAACATCGCCTGCACGCCTTTATTCTTGAGAGCAGAGCCACAAAGTACCGGCACCAACGTGCCGGCAATCGTTGCTTTGCGCAGGGCCGCGACGAGCTCTTCTTTGGTAATCTCCTCGCCTTCAAGGTATTTGAAGGTGAGCAATTCGTCGGTCTCGGCTACGCGCTCGATCAAAAATTCGCGTCGTTGCTGGAACTCGGCCTCCATATCCGTGGGGACTTGCGTATGCTCCGACTTTGTGCCAAGGTCATCGGTAAAAATTACCGCTTGTTGCTCGATAAGGTCAATGAAGCCCTTAAAACTGCTTTCGCGCCCGACTGGAATCTGTATAGGCACAGGTACCGCACCCAAACGCTCCCGAATCATGGTTACTGTACGCCAGAAGTCGGCGCCAATGCGGTCCATCTTATTGACGAAACATATACGCGGGACATCATACTTGTTCGCCTGGCGCCATACCGTTTCGGACTGCGGTTCAACGCCTGCGACGGCATCAAAGACGACGACACCGCCATCCAGGACGCGCAGAGAGCGCTCAACCTCAGCAGTAAAGTCAACATGTCCAGGCGTATCGATGATGTTGATGCGATGATCGAGCCAAAAGCAGGTGGTAGCGGCAGACGTAATGGTAATGCCGCGTTCCTGCTCCTGGGGCATCCAGTCCATCGTAGCTGCCCCTTCATGCACCTCACCCATACGGTGTATCTTTTTAGTGTAGAAGAGGATGCGCTCGGTCGTGGTTGTTTTGCCAGCGTCTATGTGAGCAATAATACCAATATTTCGGGTTTTTTCGAGTGGGTATTCTCTAGCCATGATATATTGTTACCAGCGATAATGAGCGAAGGCTTTATTAGACTCCGCCATTTTGTGGGTCTCCTCGCGTTTCTTAATGGTAACGCCTTGTCCGGCAGCAGCGTCCATCAGTTCGCTAGCCAGTTTTTCAGCCATTGACCTGCCAGTACGTTTGCGAGCGGAGCCGATGAGCCAGCGCATTGCCAGGGCATTGCCCCGGTCCTTGCGAATTTCAACGGGCACCTGGTAGGTCGAGCCACCAACACGGCGTGGTTTTACTTCCAATGAAGGCGTCACATTCTTGAGCGCCTGATCGAACACGTCGAGTGGAGGGCGCCTCTGTTTTGCTTCAATGAGATCGAATGCATCATAGATGATGCGCTCAGCCAAACTACGTTTTCCATTTAACATCAGTTTACTGGTGAAGCGGGCCACATTCCGGCTCCTGTATTTCGCGTCCGGGACATCTGGCCGCCGCACGACTCTTCTGCGTCTTGGCAAAGTTTGCCTCCTCGTTGACCGATTGATCGAAAGGTTCCACGATAAATCGGGATACCTGCCCCCCAGGCAGGGTGCCTACAAGTTTGTGGACACCAGAAAAGGCGTCGCATGGACTGCAAGGGCGATCTGACATGTCGAGTATCCTATAAAGAAAGGGATATTACAACGAAGGATCGACCGTACAATCTTCTACGGACGCCTACACGCGGATGCCTATCCATCGTATGTTTTTGCTTGCTTGCTTGCTTGCTTGCAGTCCTCTCCCACGGGGCGATGCTGTGCAACTGAAGCATGTCGATAAATGGAGGACATCCGACTCTAACCATTACTTGCAGTCCCCTTCTGACGGGGGTTGATTAATACTGCATGGTTACGTGTATGATGTACCGACCTACCTGCCTGTTTCTCTTGTTCGTTTGTCGTGTTTTCAATCACAGATGAGAGGCCGCTTCATGGGCTACTCTACTAAGAATCCTACCTTATAGCAGGAGACCGAATATATGTCAGGTGGTATCGGCTAGATGCGCGGCGGATATGTGATGCCGCTACTTCTTACCGCCCTTAGCCGGGGCAGCCTGCCCGGGTTTGGGGCGTTTGGTTCCATACCTTGAACGTCCCTGACGGCGTTTTGCAACACCATCGCTGTCCAGCGTGCCACGGATAATATGGTAGCGCACGCTCGGCAAATCTTTCACGCGCCCACCACGAATAAGTACTACGGAATGCTCCTGCAAATTATGCCCTTCACCAGGAATGTAAGCGGTTACTTCCAACTGATTGGTCAGTCGCACACGTGCAATCTTGCGCATTGCCGAATTCGGCTTCTTAGGCGTCATTGTGCGCACCTGGGTGCAGACGCCGCGCTTCTGGGGCGAACCGCGCAGTCGCGAGGTCCGGTTCTTCAGCGCATTGTAAGAATACAGCAGCGCCGGGGCCTTGACCTTTTTATTCTTTTGTCCACGTCCTTTGCGGACGAGCTGATTGATCGTTGGCAATTAACGATCCCCCTATCCTTTTTTGTATTGCCGGAAACTATAAAACCTGCTATTCACGGCCTGTATTACCACTTTTTTACGGTGCCCTGGAACGGGTCAAACTCCCTAATGAGGGCGCAGCATGCTGCGCCCTACACTCCAGACATGCGGGAGTCAATGGTATCACTCATCGTCCGAGTTGTCAAGTACCATATCGAGAGTACCGAAGCCTGCGTTGGTACTTGTGACAGCATCGACTGCTGCACCTACTCCGGCAAGGGCAGGCCTCGCGGCAAGGCGAGCGGCCGCCTGCTGCTGGCGAGCGATTTGCTCACGTTGTCGCTTCACGAAGCCGGAGCCAGCCGGAATGAGTTTACCAATGATCACATTTTCCTTGAGGCCTACCAGGTGATCGGTCTGAGCCTCAATTGCTGCCTCTGTCAGCACGCGCGTTGTTTCCTGGAAGGAAGCAGCTGCCAGGAAGCTATCGGTATTGAGCGATGCCTTGGTGACACCCAGCAGCACAGTTTGTGCCGTCGCAGGCTCGCCGCCTTCGGCCAAAACACGGGCATTGGTGTCTGCATAGACGAAACGATCAACCAGATCGTTAGGTAGCATCTCGGTATCGCCGGGCTCATCAACCTTCACGCGGCGAAGCATCTGACGGATGATGACCTCGATGTGCTTATCGTTAATGTACACACCAGTATTCCGATACACGCGCTGGACCTCTTTGACCAGGTACATCTGGACAGTGTCACGACCCGAGATGCGCAGAACATCTTGAGGATCACGCTGGCCTGAAGTGATCGGCGTGGCAGCCTGTATCTTCTGACCAGGGCTCACTACAATGTTGCGCGCGGCGGGAATGGAGTAGGAACGTTCCTCGCGCTCCTCGAAGCGAATGGAGAGCAGGCCATCTGCATTGATGAGCACCTCTCCTTCCGTGTGTGCCTGCACTGGAATAGGTTCACTGCTGTCCTCGGGGGGCATCAATGCGATAGCCTGATCCTTCTGGACTTTATCTCCAGCGCCGACCAGCAGCGAACTGCCCTGAGGCAGCGCATACTCATCAAAGAAAACACTGGATGAGATCACGCGCACGGTACGCACGCCGGTGTTCTCATCCTTTACGATTTCCACCACGCCGTCGATCTCACTGATCTCTGCCTTGTCCTTTGGGACACGCGCTTCGAACAACTCCTCCACGCGAGGCAAGCCTTGCGTGATGTCCCCTTGCGCGCCCGCGATACCACCTGTATGGAAGGTACGCATCGTCAACTGCGTGCCCGGTTCACCGATCGATTGCGCTGCGATGATACCAACCGCTGTGCCCAGCCGTACCATATTATTCGCCGCCAGGTCGCGCCCGTAGCACTTGCGGCACACGCCGCGCCGGGCCAGGCAGCCCAGGACGGAGCGCACGCGTACGGCCTTGACTCCAGCATTGACTACCTGGTCAACCAGTTCGTCGGTCAGTTCTTCGCCAACTTCGATATGCTCGAAGTCAGGAATCGCCTCCGCCAGCACGCGCCCAATCAGACGCTGGTGCATATCCGGCAGCATCATGTCCCTGCTGTCTTCATCTGTGATCAGTGTACCCTCGGTGGTTCCACAATCTTCTTCCGTTACAATCACGTCCTGGGCCACGTCGATCAAGCGACGGGTCAGGTAGCCCGACTCAGCCGTACGCAGGGCAGTGTCGGCCAGACCCTTACGGGCACCGTGGCTGCTGATGAAGTACTCCAGCACCGACAGGCCTTCACGGAAGTTACCGCGAATGGGGATATCAATGATCTTGCCTGAAGGGCTTGCCATCAAACCACGCATACCCGACAACTGGGTGATTTGCTGGAATTTGGCCTTCGTGGCACCAGATTTCGCGATGGTATAGATCGATCCATAGGGGTCAAGGGTCTGCTCAACCATCCTGGTTATGTTATCTCTGACCTCATTCCATATATCAATGGTCTGCTGATACTTTTCATGATCGGTGATCAGACCTTCACGATACTGTTCCTCCAGTTCAACGATCTTGGCATCAGCTTTCGCCAGTTCTTCCTGCTTCCCAGGAGGCACTTTCACATCGCTAATCGCGATGGTGACACCGCACTTAGTCGCATAGGAGAATCCCAGGCGCTTGATTTCATCGGCCAACTCTACCGTCTTGGCGCGCCCGTATTCTTTGAAGCAATCGGCGATTACCTGCTTAAGGTTCTCTTTCTTCATCGCGTAGTTCTTGAAGCGCAGTCGCTCCGGCAGGGCTTCATTGAAGATGATACGCCCGACGGTCGTTTCTACGAGTTTTTTGCCTGCGCGCAACACGGGCGGTGCTGGTGGTGGCGCGTCATATACCTCCACATCACCTAAGCGAACTTTAACCCGCGCCTGCAGGTTTATAATGCCTTGTTCGTAGGCTATCATAGCCTCTGTAGGATCGGTGAAGAGGTGCCCTTCTCCCTTCTTGCCGGGGCGATCCTGGGTCAGGTAGAAGCAACCCAGCACCATCTCCTGGCTGGCGCCGATGGATGGCTCACCTTTGGCCGGATCAAGCAAGTTGCGCGTCGACATCATGAATTGCCGCGCTTCATCCTGCGCCTTGTCCGACAGGGGGACGTGGACGGCCATCTGATCGCCATCGAAGTCGGCGTTGAAGGCTGAACATACCAGCGGGTGCAATTGAATGGCGCTGCCTTCGACCAGCACAGCCTCGAAGGCCTGAATTCCCAGGCGGTGGAGGGTTGGCGCACGGTTGAGCAGGACCGGATGATCCTTGATCACTTCTTCGAGCACGTCCCACACTTCAGGCTTCACACGTTCTACGAAGCGTTTTGCGCTTTTGATGTTGTGGGCGAAGTTCTGCTCCACGAGTTTGCGCATCACAAACGGCTTGAACAGTTCCAGCGCCATGCGCTTTGGCAACCCGCACTGGTGCAACTTCAATTCTGGTCCTACCACAATTACGGAACGGCCAGAGTAGTCCACGCGCTTGCCGAGGAGGTTCTGGCGGAAACGTCCCTGCTTGCCTTTGAGCATGTCTGACAGGCTCTTTAACTTGTGGTTACCCGAACCAGCTACGGCACGACCACGCCGGCCGTTGTCGATCAGTGCATCACAGGCCTCCTGCAGCATACGCTTTTCGTTACGAATAATGATTTCTGGGGCTCCCAACTCCAGTAAGCGCTTGAGGCGATTATTGCGGTTGATCACCCTGCGATAGAGATCATTCAAATCTGAGGTTGCGAAGCGGCCTCCATCTAATTGCACCATTGGGCGTAGATCGGGAGGCAATACAGGCAAGACCGTGAGAATCATCCACTCCGGAGAGGTGTTTGATTTACGGAAAGCCTCAACTACCTTCAGGCGTTTTGTGGCCTTCTTGCGGCGCTGGCCGACCGTTGAACTGATTTCGTGGCGCAGGTCTGCGGACAATTTGCCCAGGTTCAGGTCAGCAATCAACTCGCGTACTGCCTCTGCGCCCATTCCTGCGCGGAATACGGTACCGAAACCGTCTTTCAGCTCACGGAAACGGTTCTCCTGCAGCAGGTCCATCTTCTTCAACCCCTCCAGGTCACGCCTCAGTTGCTCCAGACGCTGGCGCTCGGTTACACGGCTCTGCTCCAGCTGGGTCTGAACCTGGCCAATCTGTCCCTCGTAGTCGACGCGCAGCTTTTCTGCCTCGTGCTCGCTTTGTTGTTCTGCTGCTTCGATATCGCGCCGTGCATTCTCGGCAATATCGTTGCGGCAGGTCTCGCTGACACGTTCCAGCAGTTCTATATGTTTAGGCGTCACCGTATCGCCTTGCTTGACAAGCACCTGGCTGGTTGGCTCAAAGGCTACATCGTCCTGCGCTTCCTGACCCATCATCTTACGCAAGCTATCCAAAGTCGCGCTTTCTGCGTGCCGCGCGGCTTCGAGGTCGCGCTCACGCTGGGCTTCCAGCTCTGTCCGGTCAAGCGCACTGCGGCTGCGTGCGTCCTGTATTTCGCTGTCGCGCCTGTCTCTCAGGCTATCGACTCGTTCGACAGCTCGCCCATCGAGGTTTTGTTCCAGTTGTGCCAGCTCTTCGTCGAACCTCATCAACTCACGCTGGCGCATCTCCTCGTCGACATGCGTGATTACATACAATGCAAAGTAGAGAATACGCTCCAGATTGCGCGGCGACAGGTCGAGCAGGAGGCCGATGCGACTAGGCGTACCTTTAAAGTACCAGATGTGGCTGACAGGTGATGCCAGCTCTATGTGTCCCATGCGCTCGCGCCGGACCTTTGAGCGAGCCACCTCTACGCCGCACTTGTCGCAGACGATGCCCTTAAAGCGCACGCGCTTATACTTTCCGCAGTAGCACTCCCAGTCCTTCATCGGCCCAAAGATGCGTTCGCAGAATAACCCGTCCTTCTCTGGCTTTAATGTACGATAATTGATCGTCTCCGGCTTCGTCACCTCACCATAGCTCCAGCCGCGAATCTGCTCTGGACTGGCAAGGCTGATACGGATGGCGTTAAAATCATTAACCTCGAGCATGTTACCCCCCCGTGTATATAGGCGCGATAAATCGGCCCAGGGCGTGATGAATCACGCCCCTACTGATCTCCTTCGAAACCGGATAGATTAATGCCCAACTCAGGCATTATGTCGTTAGAGGTATCCTCAACGAACTGGATCTTCTGCTCATCTTCGTTGAGGACTTCCACATTAATGCCCAGGCTCTGCAGCTCCTTCACCAATACTTTGAAAGACTCGGGCACGCCAGGCTCCATAATGTTCTCGCCCTTCACAATTGCCTCGTAGGTCTTCACGCGGCCCACTACATCATCCGATTTGACCGTCAAGATCTCTTGCAGGATATTGGCTGCACCATAGGCTTCAAGTGCCCATACTTCCATTTCGCCGAAGCGCTGTCCGCCAAATTGCGCTTTGCCGCCCAATGGCTGCTGCGTAATCAGGCTGTATGGGCCGGTTGAGCGAGCATGCACTTTGTCTTCCACCAGGTGAGCGAGCTTCAGCATATAGGTATAGCCGACGGTGATGGGCTGATCGAAGGGTTCACCTGTACGGCCATCGAAGAGCTGCACTTTGCCGGTCTCGGGCAGGCCAGCGCGGCGCAATAGTTCCTCAATATCTTCCTCGGATGCTCCATCGAAGACCGGGGTGGCAATCTTGAAGCCCAATGCTTCGGCGGCCCAACCAAGGTGGGTCTCCATAATCTGTCCGATATTCATGCGGTGCGGTACGCCCAATGGGTTGAGAATGATGTCCACCGGTGCACCATCGGGCAGGAATGGCATATCCTCAATCGGCAGTACGCGCGAGATGACACCTTTGTTCCCGTGGCGTCCCGCCATTTTGTCGCCGGCCCCGATTTTACGTTTCTGCGCAATACTCACGCGCACCAGTTGATTGACACCTGGCGGCAGCTCATCGCCAGCGTCGCGCGAGAAGACTTTCACCTCGACTACCTTGCCGCGCTCACCGTGTGGCACGCGCAGGGATGTATCCTTCACCTCGCGCGCTTTCTCGCCAAAGATGGCACGCAGCAGTTTTTCTTCAGCCGTCAGTTCCGTCTCACCTTTGGGAGTAATTTTGCCCACCAGGATATCCTGCGGCCCCACCTCGGCACCCACGTAAATGATGCCGCGCTCATCAAGGTTGCGCAACCCTTCTTCACCGACATTAGGAATGTCCCGCGTAATCTCCTCTGGTCCGAGTTTCGTGTCACGAGCGTCAATCTCATATTTCTCAATGTGGATCGATGTGAACAGGTCTTCGCGCACAATGCGCTCACTGATCAAGATGGCATCCTCGAAGTTGCCACCTTCCCAGCTCATGAAGGCCACCATGATATTCTGCCCAAGCGCCAGCTCCCCGTTCTCCGTGGACGAGCCGTCAGCGATGACCTGGCCAGCCTTCACACGATCACCTTTATGCACAATCGGCCGCTGGTTAATGCATGTTCCAGCATTGGAGCGTACGAACTTGCGCAGACGGTATGTATGCAACTCACCAGCGTCTTCCATGACCTCGATCTGGCGGGCTGTAGCACTCACTACCTCGCCATCGACCTGGCTGATTGCTACCTGGCCCGAGTCAATTGCTACCTGGTACTCAATGCCTGTGCCACAGATTGGCGACTGCGGGCGCAGCAATGGTACTGCCTGGCGCTGCATATTCGCTCCCATCAGCGCGCGGTTCACGTCATCGTGCTCCAGGAAGGGGATTAGCGCCGTCGCCACGCTCACTGTCTGGCGCGGTGATACATCCATATAGTCCATGACATCCGCGCTCTCCATTACGAAATCGCCCTGGTAGCGTGCGAGTACGCGCTCTTCAGCGAATTCGCTGTTCTTTGTCAACTTCGCGTTTGCCTGCGCGATATAGAAATTTTCTTCGTCATCGGCGGTACGATAGTCTACTTCATCGGTTACAAAGGGTTTGATACGGACTTCCGCGCTACCCAATGCCTTGGATAGGCGCGCGAAGAGGGCCTCATCGACGCGCACCCTGGTTCGCGCCGGAACAAGCAGCGCTCCTTTCGCATTCTTGACTTCCTCGCGCTCGCGTCCGATTACGCCACGGAATTCGCGGCCCAGCAAACGTGGGTCGTTGGCAGGTAACTTTCTATAGACTTTGCGATAAGGGGTCTCCACGAAGCCATATGGATTGATCTGGCCATATGTTGCCAGGTTACCGATCAAGCCAATGTTGGGACCTTCGGGGGTCTCAATTGGGCAAATGCGACCGTAGTGCGAACGATGCACGTCACGCACTTCGAAGCCCGCCCGTTCGCGCGACAGTCCTCCAGGTCCCAGGGCCGAGAGACGACGCTTATGCCCGATCTCCGCGAGTGCATTTGTCTGATCCATGAACTGCGAGAGCTGGCTGCCGCCGAAAAACTCTTTCATGGCTGCCACGACAGGGCGAATATTAATGAGCGCATTGGGCGTCGCCTGTCCAGGTTCCTGAATACTCATGCGCTCTTTCACCACGCGCTCCATACGCAGCAGTCCAACGCGGAACTGTGTCTGGATCAGCTCACCTACACAGCGCACGCGCCGGTTGCCCAGGTGGTCGATATCGTCCTTGCGCCCATGCCCGTTGTTCAACTGCACCAGGCGGCGAATAATATACACCAGGTCAACCAGTGTCAGTGTGCGATGGCCTTGTGGGATCGATAGATCCAGCTTTCGATTCAGTTTATAGCGTCCCACGCTGCCCAGGTCATAGCGCCGCGGATTGAAGAACAGGCTTTTGACCAGCGAACGGGCATTATCAATAGTTGCAGGGTCGCCGGGCCGCATCTTCTTATAGAGTTCGAGCAGGCCCTCTTCTTCGCGCTTCACCGGGTCGCGGTCAAGAGTGGCCTGGATGTAACGAACATTGGGATCATTATCGACATCGCGGAACGCGTCCAGGATGCCCTGGTCGGTCGAGAGATCGAATGAAGCGGCATGGGGTTGATCCTTCGCCAAGCTTGCAAGGGCGCGCAGCAGCGTGGTCACCGGCAGTTTGCGCTTACGATCGATTTTGACGGTCAAAAGGTTCTTATTGCTCGTCTCAAACTCCAACCAGGCGCCTCTAGCAGGGATGAGTTTGGCAGCGAACAAGCGTCGGCCCGTTGTTGCATCTTCATCGGCTGTAAAGTAGACGCCAGGTGAACGTACTAACTGACTGACGACCACACGCTCTGCGCCGTTGATAATAAAGGTACCTTCTTTGGTCATCAGCGGGAAATCACCCATGAAAATTTCTTTCTCGATGATTTCGCCAGTCTCTTTATTCGTCAACCGGGCATTGACATGCAGCGGGGCCGCATAGGTTGCATCGCGGTCTCGACATTCATCCTCGCTATACTTTGGCTTGCCAAAGGGTTCCGGCGGGACAATGAATTCGAGGCTCAGGTTTTTACCTGTGAAGTCTTCGATGGGAGAAATTTCTTCAAAAAGTTCTCGCAGCCCTTCTTGTTTGAACCATGCAAACGAGTCAAGCTGAATCTGGATTAGACCGGGCATCGGCCGTATGTCGGGGATACGTGCAAACGAGACACGTTCGGGGGACATAATGGCCTTTGTGCTTACAGCCATGTGTGTGTTCTCCTCTCAACTGCAGGATGGGAGCCTGGCAGGATGATGCCGGCAGGGGCACATTCCGACGAGGCCACCCACATTCACAGAGGAAACGAGAGGGATACGTCTGATTGTATCTCTCTTAAAAAACGGGAAAAACGATTATTGCTGCCTTTTTGGGCTAGAGACTTTCTAAGGGTTTGTGATGAGAAACGTTCTGCGACAAGAAAAGTAACCGCTTATTGCGCTCACAAGCGGTTACTCCTAAAAATCTCCATTCTCTCAAAGCAGCCCGAGTAAAGCATTGCTCTTTACTCAAGGTTGAGCTGTATGTAAATTGTTTTTGAGCCATCCACATACCACGCATCTGCATATTCCCATCGAACCCCACGAGAGAGGTGTCTTCTTAAGAAAAAGGAGACGCCAAAACACGCTACACCACTTTCCCTGCCCTTTAGCAATACGTCCCGAGATATACTACCTGTTTCAATCCCAAACGGGCTCCACAGGCCATTTAGCCAAAAGCAGCATATGACCTTTGATCAGCGTGGCAGGTTGAAACCACGTCATGAACGTATTGCTTGCCCTGCAAATGGGATGCGCTTTACGCGGGCTGGGGAATGATGTATCGTCAAGTGTATCGCTTATTTTGTCTTACCTGTTAGATATGTTACGAATTATGTGTTGCACAATTACCAATGGTTTACATACTTCGACAGGTGTAGTATACACCTTCAACTGGGAGATGTCAAGAGTTTTTTTGTTTTTTCCAGCGCTATCTCGATTTCTTCGCCCAAACTGGGATTCCATATCTCCTGTGTATCGATCCAACGTTTGCAGAGGTGGAGCAAATGGCGCTGGTCGTCTGACTCGAACAGATTCAGGCTAATCATTGATTCAGGTTTGTCAGGGGAAATAATAATAAGTTCAAAGTCATCAATGGTAAGAGTTGTCTGACCCACGAGTTGATATGTCTGCAATGAGCCGATCGCACGGCAAAAGGAGATACAGCCGATGCAGCCAATAACACAAATTGAAGTGGCGGCTAAAGTAATCGCTAAACCCACGATACTCAATACAATGGCGGCTGCTGTACCCAGGATAACGAGGCCGGGGTGAGGCAGGTGTAATGTCCAGCCGATCAGCATGGTGGGAACGAGTCCAATGAACGCTACAATGAGACAGGCAAGTGTCGTACATGCGATGCGGAAGATGTTTACCAGGTTTTCAGGTGAGAGGTCGCGGACGCTTAAAGTTGTGCTTCCTACCAGTGTTAATATGCCTTGACGATATCCGATATGCAGTGCTAAAAGGAAGCGCGCGACCAGTACACATCCACCGAGCGAAATGAAGGTGATACACCAGCACAGGGCTACCAGTGCATCCTGCCATTTTAAATAGGGGGTAAAGGAGTGTGAATACGCCGGCAAGATCCATGCGCTCAGCAGTGCAAATACAAAGGCACAGACCAGAAATCCATTGAAAAGAAGCCAGCCAAGGACGCCGGTTCGCATGTACGATGCATGTTTAAGACGAAACAGGTAAGTATCTATTACGGGCTGTATCACGATCCTTATATACGGCGCAGAAGTTTCTACGTGAATACAGGGCAGAAAGCGCCGCCCCCTTTCACATTCATTGTCAAGCAGAAAGCTCAGGGGAAAATGCTGTTCCCCATTTAACATATTTATTAGACGAACTACCCCCTATAAGAAGTTACAGAAGTGACATAGATGCTATATTACCTCTCAGTTCCCACTCGTGGAAGGTGATAGCTGTCAATAACCCGACAGTTACAACTGGGGGACTCCTGTGGCGTTTTTTTGAAGGTGCGCTTCCTGGTTCCTGAGATCATCGAAGAGGATGGTCTGGAGATAGCGTTCGGCAGCGCTGCAAAAGATGGTGACGATCACTTTCCCCTGGTTTTGTTCTTTGCAGGCTTCCTGGAGCGCAGCCCAGGCCACGGCGCCGCTGCTGATGCCTACTGATAGTCCTTCTCCGGTCATGAGGCGGATGGCAGTGTTTACAGCATCGTGATCAGTGACTGGAATGACGCGGTCGATTATATCTACCCTGAGCGTGTCGGGCAAAAAACCCGCGCCCAATCCTTCAATACGATGTGGACCAGGTCGACCACCAGATAAGACTGCACAGGAGGCAGGCTCAACGGCAACGACTTCGACAGAGGGCTTACGCGCTCGCAGGCCTTCCGCAACGCCAGTCAAGGTGCCACCAGTTCCGACACCAATTACAACGATGTCCACCGAGCCAGCAGTATCTTCCCAGATTTCCACGGCAGTACCTTCGCGATGCGCGCGAGGGTTGGCCTGGTTATAGAATTGCTGTGGGTACCAGGCATTGGGAAGAGTAGTACGCAGCTCGGTTACTTTGTTGATGGCCCCGCGCATACCCTGGCTGCCCGGGGTGAGGATGATCTCTGCGCCGAAGCGGCGTAAGAGGAGACGGCGCTCTATGTTGATAGTATCCGGCATGGTCAGGATGCAACGATATCCACGGGCGGCAGCGACCCAGGCCAGGGAAACACCCATATTGCCGCTGGTAGGTTCGGTGATGATTCCGCCGGGGCGCAAAAGTCCCTGTGCCTCGGCTTCGCGGATCATTTGTAATGCAACGCGATCCTTGCTGCTGCCTCCGGGGCTAAACATCTCCAGTTTGGCCAGAACAGTGGCTTGTGCATCTGATGTTACACGTTTCAACTCTACCAGGGGAGTACGACCGATCAGGTCTGTCACATGCATTGCCCAGGGGGCCATATGTTATCAGCCTTCCTCATCCTCTGGTAACAATGCCTGGATCATAACAAGGAGTTCCTTTGTATTGAATGGTTTGCGTAGAAGGAGCCCGGTTTGCAGGCCCATGCGATGGAGTTCCCAATCATGGCTGCCCGTGATGACAATAATCGGTGTATTTTTCGTATTGCTGTGTCCACGAAGCATCTTGTAAAGGGACGCGCCGTCGAGGTTCGGAAGCCCAACATCCAGCAGGATCAGGCGAGCCCCTAAATAGGGTAGATGAGCTATTGCATCCTGCCCATCGTAGAAGATCTGCAGATCCCAGCGTCCATCTTCTTGCAGGATATCCTGAAATAAAGCCGCGACGCCTGGATCATCTTCTACTAAAGCGATTAATTTCTCGTTTGGATATGTTTTTTGTTGATCAAGGACCACTTACTGCCACCCTATCTAATGATTTGCTTGCCTCCTCTCGTCTCCCACTTCTCAGCACCTGGTTCATAACTTGATTTACCTATTGGGAAAAAGGGAAGAGCGGGGATACCACGCGCTCCTGCACTCCCATTCTTCCTCCTCAGAACAGTTTATTAAATATAATACATAGTTTCCATACTACCAGTGCGATGACGTTGCGCCAGTTCTTCAATAGTGGTAGAGCCCAGCACCTGTTGAGTCATCTCGTCGATTTTCTGCCAGACCTCGCGCAAGGCACACCCTGGCGAGAGCTTGCAGAAAGCGGGATTGGGTAGGCATTCCATCGGGGGCACATAGCCCTCCAGCGCCTGCATTACCTGGGCCATAGTGATCTGGGCAGGAGGTTTCGCGAGCATATGCCCACCCTTAGGGCCGCGTATGCTTTTCACAAGGCCTTCTTTACGCAAAGCCATGAGGATCTGATCAAGGTATTGCTCAGGGATGTACTGCCGGCTTGCGATATCCGCGCTTTCAATTGGTCCCTGCCCATAGTATGCCGCCATATCGAGCATAGCTCTCAGGCCATAATCGCCCTTCATTGTGAGTTTCATAAGCGGGGCACCTCTCCAGGGCCTGCGATGGACGGAACTACGTATATCCACCCAGTGGTAGGATATATCAGTTGCGAATAGCTGTCAATGGGGAGTTTTCTGAATCCTTAATATATAGGAGTAACGTTATATAGTAAGATATAGCGACATTGTGCAAATGATTTTGAGGATACCGATGGCCGATTTCCAAAGAGTAGCAGAACTGAGCGACATAGCAGAAGCGGGTGATCTCATGTACGTAGAGGTCGATGGCGAGCCTGTGTGCCTGGCGAATGCGAATGGTGACATCTGCGCTTTTACCGATATTTGCACACATATAGGTGGTCCTCTCAGCGAGGGCGAACTTGATGATGATATAATTACTTGTCCCTTGCACGGGGCACAATTCAATGTGCATACGGGCAAGGTAGTACGCGGCCCCGCACGTCAGGATATTCAAACCTACGCGGTGAAAATAGAGGGCGAGGATATTCTGGTGAGTCTACCAGATTAAAGCTTGCTATTTGATTGAGCAGCCTCTACAATGGGCGATTGAAGTATACTTCGTCAGGCGCGGTCCATCACGCCCCTGCGTTGCGAGAGGAGCATATTAAAAGTATGGAAGGAAGATCACACCTGCTGGTTGGGCTGACGGCGGGAGTAGTTCTGGATAGTTTTGTACACCTGACGGGCGATCCATTGACGATGGCAAAGACTGTTACCCTGGCAGTGTTGGTAAAGAAGGCAATATACTATTTGATGGTAGGTTTTGGCGCACTACTACCCGATATTGATAATGCGCGCAGTACTTTGGGCAACAAACTTGGCTGGGTCAGTAAGGAGATCCAGCACATTGCCGGGCATCGCACGCTTTTTCACAGCATTTTAGGGCTAGTGCTGGGCTCACTACTGGCTATTGGTCTGCAGCAAGTGGTGATCTATCTCCTGGCCTCGCGAGGCTTTGTTACTCCGGCTCTCTACATACGCGGATCGTACCTGGTCTTTTTTGCTGTCCTGTTCGGCTGTATTATGCACATCGCGGCCGATGCGCTGACCGAAGGCGGTGTACCGCTGTTGTGGCCGAATCATCATCGTTTCGGTTTTCCGCCGAATCCCCAATGGCGTTTTCGTACAGGAACCTGGCCAGAATTTGTAATCGTCTGGGGATTTATGATCCTGGTCGGTGTTGGCATCTGGCAGTCATATATTGTCATTTGATAAAGTTATGGAATTACCTGAGGCCCGGATAAAACCACAGCAGATAAGAACTTTGCTACCACCAGAGGTGGAGCAGCTTCCAGGCGCTTCTGAGAAAGATGCAGCGCTTCAGCGCCGATCCTTCCTAATAAAAGGGAAGGAGCTTTTCTTTGCGCTGAAGCGCTTTGATGTTCATCGGCAGTTATGGATAGCCTGGATACTGCTGATTCTGTTTATGCTCGTATACATGCTGGAGATGAGTCACCAAGCGGTGCTCCGCTACGACACATTCAAGGCAACGGCGTTTGATCTTGGCAACATGGACCAGGTACTCTGGAATACGATCCATGGACGGTTGTTTCAATTTACCAATCAAGCAATTGACTGGTATGGTCCACCAACACGACTGGCGCTTCATTTTGAGCCGATCATCCTGCCGCTTTCCCTTCTTTATGCCTTTGGAGCAGACCCGAGGATTCTACTTGTGTTCCAGACGATAGTGCTGGCGTTGGGGGCGGTACCGGTCTTTCTGCTTACACGCAAATACCTTCCTGAATGGCCGCTGCTTGCCGCTTTCATGGTGCTGGCCTATCTACTTGCTCCTGCCCTACTGGGAGAGAATATATTCGATTTCCATCCCATTAGCCTTGCGACGCCCCTGTTGCTCTACGCGATGCTTGCTCTCACATATAAGCGCTATGGATGGTTTCTGGTCTCCTGTATCCTGGCCGCCGCGTGCAAAGAAGATGTGCCGCTCGACATCGCCATGCTAGGCATACTAGTTATCTGGCAATACAAGTCGCCACGTTTAGGGGTCACATTGATCATTGGTGGATTGGTCTGGAGTTTCCTGGCCTTTTTCGTGATTATCCCGCACTTTTTTCCTGGGGCGCAGCACAACAATTTCATCTATCGCTACGAAACGTTGGGAGGCTCGCCTGGAGAGCTGATCTTGAATCTGCTGTTCCACCCGTGGCTGTTGTTTACAACATTTGTCACGGCCGATCGTATTTTCTATCTTGCCAGTCTCCTGCGCAGCACTGGCTTCCTTGCTCTGCTCGCCCCCGAGTGGTTGCTAGCGGCATTGCCAAGCGTGGCCGAAAATATGCTCAGTTCAGACCCGCTAGTATACAGTGGCGTATACCATTACAACGCTCCGATCATTCCATTCATCATGGTCGCGGCAATTCACGGCATGCGGCGCTTCACCCTATGCTGGCGGGCCTGGCGCGGGGAGACGACGGTTGAGCACGAGGATAGTTCTAGCGAGCAGCGCCACACCTTCGCCGGGGGCGCTATTGCGAAAGTAACGCTCGTGATTGCCAGGAGTGTGCAGCAATCTGCGCTATACATTCGTACAGTTGCACTGATTAAGGAAGTGGTTAGCGACCTGAGGGAGTTCAGGAAAGGAATGCTCCGGCGTAGCGGGCAATCTGCGCTATATAGACGCCTGGCCGAAATGGTCAAAAGAGCGTCCCGGCGTCTCAGAGGCTGGGGAGAGCTGCAATGGCATCGTTTCAGTGAGCGCATGATCCCCCTTGCCAGGGCTATCTCTATGCAGGGTCTACAATGGATCGCCTGCGCCTGGATTATCTGCATGCTCGGATTGAATTACGCGATTGCTATACCGCCGTTGAACCCCTTCTGGGCTGATCACGAGCCGGGAAGCCGCGAGCAGCGCATTCAACAATTATTGGCTCTGATTCCACCTGACGCCTCCGTCTCCGCAGGAGACAACCTCAATCCACACCTGAGCGAACGTCAACACCTGGCAGTATTTCCCTCTCCTCTCAACACCAGCGTCCAGTATATCATAGTTGATCTCAATACCGTCTTTCCCGAGGACCGGACTGAAACGGCGAGCGAACTCGATCAACTCGTGGCTTCAGGGCAATTCCGCGTACTGGCGCGAGCAGAAGGGGTTGTTCTGCTCGTGCGACGTAGCACATAAGCGGCAAATCATGTTATAATCGATACAGCCAGTAAGCGCGAGAGCAGCACGGTTACAGAGGAGGATAGTATGCCCAACAACCCTTATCCGGAAGAACCAATCAACGCACAAACGACTGAAGCTATACCGCCAATGGAAGGCCTACAACCAAAGCCTACTCCACACGTGCCACCTATCAGCGAAGTGACCGGAGATGTGGAACTAGAGGGTTTAGAGACACGGCAAGGCGAAACCCGCACCGCCATTTTTGCAATTGCAAAGCTCAATGACTTTCTACTGTGGCTGGCCGTAGTATTGGAGATCATGCTGACGCTGCGCTTCTTTTTGAAGCTCATCGGAGCGAACGGGAACAACCCGTTCGCTGGCTTTCTCTACGCTTTTACGGATATCATTCTCCGTCCCTTCATTGGCATTGTGGGGACGCTATTCACCTTCGAGTGGTCGACCTTAATCGGCATGCTGGTTTATGGGTTGGTCTTCTATGCAGTGAGGCGTTTTTTACGCATCCTGATCACTAGCCCGAGGACCGAGGAATAGAGCAGAGACGCTACAGCGCGTACGAAATATTGAGCAGGAACCCCTGTGCAGGTTTACCTTCCAGCCAGGAAGGGGAGCACAGGGGTTTTTGCCGCAGCGGACGGGCTATCTCAGGAACACGTTGTATGACGACCACAGCCCCTACCATATTGGGCGAACACCGAGTATAATTAGCAGAAATAATCAAATATGCTTCATTTACGGAGAAGAGAGAACACTGTGTCACGGAAAGATAAATTACCTGCAGATGCTGGCGATGGACAAACGGGGGCACGAGGATCAAAGAACCATACCTCTGATGCATCCGACGGCCAGCAGAAAACAGATGACTTGCTCATTGAAAGTGACCTGCCTGCTGCCGGGCGGATTTCTTCCACCCAGCCAGCGCCATTAAGGCAGCTTGCATTTCAAGAAGATGTCAGCTTTGAGCACGGCGAGGGACATCATGAAGCAGGCAAGCGTGATGTTGAGCTCTACATCAGGACGTACAACACGTTGATGCGCAGCTCGGGTGAGATCAGCTTGAAGGCGCTTGTACAGGCTCACTATAATATTGATTCGAGCTTGCATCCTGATGCGCGTTCACCCTATCCCGATATGTCCGCTTTCATCTATAGTGTACTGCGTTTGCCGGCCTCGATCATTCACTGCGACCTGGTGCTGCTGGGTCAATCCGAAGAGATGTTTTTGCAGCAGGGGTTTCATGTCGATACCTGGGAAGCGGTGACGGCGTCGGCGCGGCGGCGCAAGTGGTTTTACGACGACAAGGGAACGCTGGCAGTCTACGTTGCCAGTGTGAGCGACACTGATGACATCGTGCCGATCCTGGTCGCGTTCCAGATCGAATGGAACAAGATGCATTACCTGCTGAATGCAGAGCCTACGACGATGCAGTTACTGGAGACGCGCATGGATAGCTCTTCGCCTGTGTTTGCCGAGATCACCAAGGTGCTGCGCGAACGCCTGCATATATCGCCGGATGACTGGAGGCGACTGGAGGTGATCTGGGGCGATCATCGCCTTTGGGCGAATCTGCTGGTCATTGGCAAACAGCGCAAGAGCTTCGGGCTGCGCATGCTGGGTGGTTCGCACGTAGGCTATGTACGCGCAACACGACAGTGGTGGGCACCAGTAGAGAAATTACTGGATACGCTTGGTCTGGAGGAGCGGCCGGTCTACTTTGTCTCCAGCAACACGCACAGCCTGGTCAATCTCATGTCGGGCTTCCTGCTTACTCGCGAGGCGGAGTTGACGAAGTTTGCGCAGAGCGGCGAAGATCCCTACCTGGCCGAGGAGTGCCGCAAATTGCAAGAGGGAACGGTGCCCGGCAACTGGCAAAACTTCCTCTACTTTACGGCGCGCGAGTGGATACGTACAGCAGCAGGGCGAGAGTTTGCGCGCAACCGCGTTCGCGACGAGCAGGAGCGCGGCATCTGGCACGTGGGGGCACGCCACGGGCTGGAGATCGATGCCCAGGTATTCGAGCTTGCTAAGCTGCACCCAATGGAGATCGATCCGCGCTGCAGGATGTCAGGGATGGATATGCTGGCAAAAAGTCAGGCCATAGTTCTCAATATCGACTATCCCCTGGGCATGGCAGCCTACCGTATGCTGCGTGAGATCATGGAGAATCTGACGCACGTGCGCGGCATCTACATCCTGGGCAAGGCTGCTACCCTCAATGGCAGCATAGGCGATGTAATGATTTCAAATGTTGTGCTTGACGAACACAGCCAGAACACCTACTGGCTGGATAACGTCTTTACCGCTCAGGACATGCAACCTTACCTGATCTATGGCTCGGTACTGGATAACCAGAAAGCAGTATCAGCCAAGGGAACGTACCTGCAAAATCGCCAGTACCTGGATTTCTACTACCACGCTAACTATACCGTAGTTGAGATGGAAAGCGGCCCCTACCTGAATGCAGTGTACGAAGATCAATACCTGACGCGCTACCCAATGGGGGAGAATATCAATTTTGCGCGCCTGCCTTATGATCTGGGTGTCCTGCACTACGCTTCTGATACGCCGTACACTCGTGGCAAGAATCTGGGTGCAGGCAGCCTCTCCTACTTTGGTATGGATTCGACATACGCCTGCGCGGTCGCGATCTTGCGCCGCATTTTTGAGCAGGAGATAGCTGCTGTCAAAGAGAATACGACGTTGCCCCTTGGAGAGGCGCAGGAGCAGCAAAAGGAGACCAGGGTATGATCTAGGATGTCCTTTCTAGCGAGATGGGAACCAGATTAACTGTTGGAGGCCTGGAGAGGCAATGTTGCTATCAATTGGCCATGCTGGTAGGCAGTCTGGGCGCCTGCCTCGCCTGGAACAGGATCGACATGCTCATCGCCATTTATGTCAATGCCGTTATAAGAATGATCGGCAAGGGTGACGATCTCCTGCACTTTTACTGTATTGCCGGGATGTGCGAGAAGGGGCAGCAGGTCTTGATCGACGGTCGTCACCCAGCCCTTGATGTTGGTTACAGCTATCTCCACGTGGCCGGCATGCAGGCGAATGTTATCCGTTGAATCGGACTGAGTAGCAGCCAGGGAGGCGTGTGCCGCGGCCAGGGCAAGGTAGCCGTTGCCAAGTATGCCAAAACCATCACCGACATTCCTGACATTTTGCAAGGCACAGAGCGCGGAGAGCGGCTGGTAGTGTGCGCCATGCTTGCCTTCAATGATGTCTATCATACTCAAGGCTACACATTGAGTGGCCGATGTGTTGTGGCTGGTCACGACACTTTGCAGGATCTGCGCCTGAGCGTTTAACAATTGTGCCTGTCTTTGCAATCCGACAAGTAGCCCAATCTGGCCCGGCGTCGTGGGGAAAGCAACGAGTAGATGGCGAATGTGTATAAAGGCCCTGGGAGGAAAGACGCCAGTAAGGACTACTCTGCCAGTTGGCGAGTTGACTTTTCCTTGCTCCAGGGTGATCTCCAGTTTATTCCCCGCGCCGAGTAAGTTGGTGCCATTGCCTGCATGATCCAGTGTAAATGCCTGACCACTTGCGGTTAGTGTACCCAGGCTCACTATACGCTCGCTCTGGTCGTTAACCAGCCAGGCATCGTACTGGGAACCAGAAGGAGGAGTAGTCAGGCCATTGATAGTCACCTGGAGGGCACCGGTATTCCCCTGGCTGTTTGGGCTGTCGAGGAATCTCACCAGTCCTGTAGCATTTGATGCTGGCACGCTGCCACCTCTCAAGAGGGATACACCGAGGGTAGCGCCAGCCACCAGCAGCAAGATCAGGGCGATAATCAAGGCTATGCGTCCTACATTGTTGCGGGGAGAGCGGGGAGATGACAGCATCGTAACACTATCTGAACCGAGGCTAGGGAGTGTCTCAGGAGTCGTCGATACCGGCCCCTGTGCTCCATAACTCGTACTTCTGGGGAACTGCTCGTCGTTGATCTTGCGCGTTTCCTTTACAGAGATGGTGGCTCCCCTGGCCTGCAGTGGTGCTATTTGTCTGCCACAGTTGCCGCAGAAAATCGTGTCATCATCAAGTGGAGAGTTGCATTGTGGACACTGCATGATTTTTCCTTCCCTTCAAGCGTGAACGCCGCTCTTGCATTTTCAATGATTGTCTAATTGTCTACTATATTAAGAATAATGGCTTTTAATCTGCTGTAGAGTATACCATGCAGGGACGATACCTGCATGTGCAAGATTACCCATTCGTTTATACGCAAGAGGGTAACCGGTGGCTCAGATATAATGGAGATGAACAAATTACTGTGGGTTTTGCCCCACCCCCAGGCGCCATAAATGTCGCGGCTACGCCCATCCGTATGTCGCATTATTTTCTAAACTCCATCACAGGTCCCTATAGTTGACGTGGCTTTGGCCTGTTTCTGCGCAGCAGCAAGACGGGCACAAGGACGAGGAGAATAAGGAACGCGTAGGCTACGATATTGATGATGGTACCGAACAGCGATGCCTGCTGTGGAGTGGAACCGATCAAGGGCGGGTAGAGGCCGGTGATGATGAAGTGTGGAGTACCACCGACGTAAATAGTGTTAATGAGCTGGTGACCGGGAACGTCGAGCATGGCCACATTGCCGCCACTGAGCGCTATAAAGCCGATCTGTCCATCGCTGGTAATGGCAATTGATTCTGGTGTGACACCCAGCTTAATGACGCGACTCGGTTCGTGTGGGGGCGTTGCAGCTACTGAGGTGATTGGGGCAAGCACATCTACCAGGTCATGCTGCTTGTCGGGAACGTAGACCTCATCGGTAAATGCATCAAAGTCCATAGGGGCAAAGTTGCCGCCCGTGATGAGAGGGCGCGACACTTGCCGTGAGGCGAGGTCAATGGCGACAACCGTTCCTGCTGCTGTAGTGGCATAGGCGGTGATGCCCGTCGGGATGCTGAGATAGCGCGGGCCACCCGGAACAGGGATGCTGGAAAGAAGCTTTCCTGTGGAGTCGAAGACCGCAACCGAGGTAGTATCAGTGGCCCAGAGTTGATTGCCGCTGCCGCCAGAAGGGCCTGATACCCCAACCAGGGCCATGGCCAATCCATAGACCGGGCCATTCATGCTAAGCGTATATTTTACGGCGCATGTCGTGGAATCAAGGGCAGTGATGGTAGAGGCGCCATTACCTGCTGCATACAGGATGTTCGTTCCCGGGTCAAATGTCAGCAATGATGGCTGCCCAGGAACACTGGCCGTGCAAATAGTTTGTTTGGTCTGGGCCGAGATCAACGCAACGCGATCCTGCCCTGGCTGTGTCACATACAGGAAACGCCCATCCAGGCTGAGGTAGATGGTATGCGGATCACCATCCGCTGTAATCGTACCCGTTACTTTCTGTTGAGATATATCAATAATGCTGATACCATGTGAGCCACCAGCTACATAGGCCAGGTTAGGAGCACCACCATCAGCATGGGCCAGTGGGACGAAATGCGCAAACTGGAGCGCGACTACGCAGCAAAGGGCACCGACCAGGGTGTAAAGCAAGCGACCGAGGGGGCCCTGACCTCTATGGAATGATGTTGTTTTCATCGCTCTATAATATCCTTTTTAGGCTTGAGGTGTAAGGGATAACCAGTCTTTTCCACCTTGATCCAGCCGGTAGAGAGCCGTGGGATAGGAGAGTGAGAGGTAAACTTGCAGGGCATTGGCCGGATCAACAGCCAGCACTGCGAGGTTCCCCTGGATGTGTGGAAGCGGCTCCCATGTGCGCCCGCCATTATTGCTGCGATAGACTGCTTGAAGGTCTTGCCGTCATCGAGCGAGACATAGATACCGGCATCGCCAGATGCATAGATGGGACTGTGCGGCGCGGGAGTCGTTACCTGGTAGATGGCGCCAGTGATAGTATTGAGCACCTGCCAGTGGTTACCACCATCGGTACTACGCGCCATGCCATCGCTGCCATAGGCCAGCAGGTGGCCAGGCGCGCCAGGAATAGCAAGGAGGCCAAAGATGCTGCCAAAGGGCAAAGTACCTGCGCTGGAAATGTGCTGGCCGGCATCCAGGCTGACGCGCAAGCCCAAAGCTCCCAGGTCGGGAAGGTAGATATAGACTTCAGCAGGCGTATCGTTGCCAGGCGCTACCGTATAGATAGAAGTAGAGGTAATGCTCGCTGTCTCCACGGCAAGCTGCCAGGTACGCCCCTGGTCAGCGCTCGTGTAAAGCCCGAGCGTGCCTTTATGAGGGATAACGTTTGGAAGAGTCAAGACGTATAGTCGCTGCGAGTCAAGCGGACTGACAACAAGAGAGTAGGTCATGAGACCCTGCATGGGCTGGTTATTGCCACCCGCGACTTCCTGCCAGGTGGAGCCATTATGAGGACATGATGCGGCAGGGCGATGAGCGAATGGACATGGTTGCTGGCACTCCCGAAGCCGTTGATGGGCACGGGAGTGGGAGGGACCTGTGGAACGTTAGTCGAAGGACTACAAGCAGCGACTAGTGTGAGTATGATCAAGCACAGGCCCCAGGAAACGATGCGGCGGGCGACTCTGGGCGCGATAATGGAGATGAACAAATTACTATGGGTTTTGCCCCACCCCCGGGCGCGATGATGAGGTTTCACAACATAAGGTGGATCCCTTCGTAGCAGTGCGGTAGAACCCACCGGGAGGGGTGTAGTCGCGCAATTTATGGCGCCAGGGGGGATG